>Ga0075418_10005752_pt1 | contig 14016 bp, 7 predicted proteins | sample SoiMetdeltSBSDD2_FD_81776 | JGI IMG/M metagenome (GOLD analysis project Ga0075418, IMG submission 81776) | Bulk soil microbial communities from a Populus tree surrounding site in Tennessee, USA - Soil MetaG P. deltoides SBSDD2 | ecosystem: Environmental > Terrestrial > Soil > Tree plantation...
CCCGCCTTGGTGGATGGGGTCTCGGTCCTCGAGGCGACGGACGAGTCCGCGGGCGGAGCGACGGTCCTCTCGGGCACGATCTACAACCCGGAAGACCGCCACCTGATGACAAATCTATGGAACCCCATCGACCCGTCGCTTTGGGGCTCCGCCGACTTCAACATCGATACCCGGCGGTTGTTCCTGGACTTCGGGGGTGCGGCAGCAAACACGACCTACACCGTCTACGTGAACGGCGACGCCGCGACCGGCACCCCCGTTGCCGAAGTGACGACGGGCGACAACGGCTACGCGAGATTGGAGCTCTTGGCCGATGCGAACTTCCCCGACCTTGAGGAGGGATCGACGGTGACCGTCGCGGACGCGTCCGGGGTGACGGTGTTGGAAGGCGTGTTCGAGTTACTCGAAGGGCAGTAGTGGTCGACTGCAGCTCGAATGTGGCCATCACGCTCCGCGTGATGGGCTCGGGGTGGCATCCCGCGGACTCGAAAGGCCCACGGACACGCCGGCCCGGGCTCATCACGCGGAGCGTGATGGCTACATTCGAGCTGCAACCTACTGGCCGGTTGGAAGTAGCGTCACGAGCTGCTGAAAGTCCTCGCGCTGGCGGAGCGGTTCGAGGTCACGGTGCGACTTGATCTGCTGCGGATCTCTCACGCCGAGTCGGATCGCTTCCTTGAGCTCGGCAATTGCCTGGTTACCGTAATCGCGGGCGAGTTGGGCGCGCTTGTCCGCCGCGAGTTGCGCGTCGGCGTCCGCGACGCGGATGCACCAGGCCAAATACCTCGCGGCGTCGAAGCGCACGGCGGGATTGCCCGGATCAACTTTAGCCAGCGCCGCGGCTGCGTCCGCGCCCGCCGCGTGGTCCTTCAATTGCAAAATCACCCCGACGTGATTGCGGTGATAGTTCGCCAATGACACGTGATAGACCGGATTCCTCGGATTGAGTTCGCGGGCTCTTTGCAGATGGCGGATCGCGATCTCGATGCACCGGCGCGCTTCGGCTAAATCGTTCCGCTGTTGCAGCACCACATAAAGATTGTTGAGAGTCGCTGCGATGAGTTGCCGGTACTCGGGGACATTCGGGGCCCGGTCGATCAGCCACTCCAGGTCGGGCAAGGCGGCGCGATAGGTTTGCTCCGCGTCCTTGGGCCGCCCGGCGGCGCGGAGCAGGACGCCCTGGTTGTAACGGTGTTGGGCCAGGTCTTTGCGGTAGTCCGGCACCTGGGGGAAGTCGGCGACCAGTTGCTGCGCGATCTTGATCGCTCGCGAATCGGAGTCTTCGGCGTCCGGGATCCGTCCAAGCGACTTCTGGGTCATGCCCAGATTGCCAAAGGCCGCGGCCAGGTGCCGACGGTACGTGGGCATCATCGGGAATTCGTCGGCCAACGACCGATACAGCTCGATCGCCCGACGATGGCAGGCTTCCGCTTCGTTGAAACTTCCGCGTCGCTGCACCAACTGGCCGAGATTCCCCTGACCGTTGGCGAGCGATTCGCGATAGTCGGGCTCGGTCGGCGCGGACGCCAGGACCTCCTGGTTCAAGTCCAGAGCGCGGCGCAGCATTCGTTCCGCCTCGGTCACATCGCCGAGTTCCTGTGTGGCGACGGCCAAGTGATTGAGTGTGACCGCCAGCTTGTGCCGGAGGCGCGGCCCACCGGGTGAATTGGGAGATTGTTCCAGGCGGTCGTGGGCGTCGCGATGGGCGGCGGCCGCCGCGGGCAGTTGCCCAAGCTTCTTCAGCGAATCGCCCTTGTAATTGAGAGCATCCACCAGCTCGCCAGGGACATCCGGATCGCCCGGGCCAAGCGTTCCCAACTGCCCCCAAAGAGCAATCGCCTCGTCGAACGCGGGTATGGCCGCCGCGTGGTTTCCCAGGAGGTTCTGGATGTAACCGACCTGGTAGTACGCTCGCGCGGTGTCGCGCCGCAGGGCGGGGTCTTCCCGTCGTTGATTCAGAATGGTCTGGTAGAAGGTGAGCGCGCGTTCGAGCAGGTCGCGTCGGACGCGCTCCATGTGCGGCACCCCCGCCAGCTCGTCCTTGCCCAGGCGGATGAGCATGTCGTCAACGACGATCTTGGCTTCATCCAGGTTTCCCTCGGCCCGCTTCCACTCCCGTGTGGCCAGCTCGGACTTTGCTTGTTCGTTGCGGACCGATCCTTCCAGCTCGCGGTTGTACCAGTTGAGCCGCGAGTTGTGCCACAAGCCGCCGACGATGGCGCCAGCGATCGCCACGGCACTGACGCCAACCAGTGCCGCCGCGACCGGCCGGCGGCGCGCCCATTTCCAACCGCGCTCCCAAGCGCCTACGGGGCGGGCGAGGACCGGCTCGCCGGTCAGGAAACGCTTGAGATCGTCCGCCAGCTCGTGAGCGCCGGCGTACCGCCGGCCGGGGTCCTTCTGGAGACATTTCGAGCAAATGGTCTCGAGGTCCCGTGGCACGTCCGCCCGCAACCGGCGCACGGGCACCGGCTCGAGCGTCCGCACCTGTTCCATCGTCTCGAGTGGAGTGGCGCCCTGAAACGGGGGACGGCCGACGAGCAGCTCGTAAAGGATGACCCCGAGAGCGTAAACGTCCGCAGCCGTCGTCACCTCGCCGGCCTTACCTGTTACCTGTTCCGGCGCCATGTAACCGGGCGTACCGAGCGCCACGCCGGTGACCGTGCGGCACTCCGGATCGGCGGACGCGGGTTCGGCCCCGAACAGCTTGGCCAGTCCGAAGTCCGTGACCCGCGGGACGTATCCGGGCTCGCCCACGACCGGCTCGAGCAAGACGTTGGACGGCTTGAGGTCGCGGTGCAAGACCCCGCGACTGTGCGCGTGATGCACGGCATGTGCGAGTGCGGCGACGAGTGCGGCGGCTTCACGTATGTTTCGCGGCGAGTCGCTCTGCTTGAGCCAAGCAGCGAGGGTCTGACCCGGGCAATACGCGGACGCGATGTAGGCGACCGGTCCCGCCTCGCCGGCCTCGTAGACCGGCACGATATTCGGGTGATCCAGCCGGGCCGCGGCCAGCGCCTCGTGGCGAAAGCGGACGCTCAGGTCGGGGGTGATCAGGGCTTCGGCACGCGGGACCTTGAGCGCGACCTCGCGACTCAGAAGCGGGTCGAAGGCGAGAAACACGACACCGAAACCGCCACGGCCAAGTTCGCGGCGGATCTGGAACCGGCCAAGCGACCGCGGCGGAGACGTCGAGACTAGGGTGGCGACTTCGCTCAGTTCGCGGGGGGTGTCGATCGCGGACGCAGGTCGCCGGCGTAAGTGCTGGAGTCGTTCCAGGCAGGCAACGTCCCCCGCCAGTCGGAGGCGCAAGGCCGGCGGCACCACGGCCTCTAACGCGTCCGTGGGTGATGCTCCCGCCGCGAGCGCTTCATCCCAGGCCGCGAGGGCCGAGAGGAGTTGCTCGTCCGCGTCTTCGGACTCATCGGGACTCAAGGCGACGCCTCCAGCTCGTGCCGCAGCCGTTCCACGGCCCGCAGCCACAGCTTGCGGGCCGCGTTCGCGGAACGGCCCATCAACTCTCCAATCTCATCGAACGAATGCTCCTCCTGATAGCGCAACAGTATCACCTGGCGGTAATCCTCCGGCAGCCGCGCGAGGGCCCGCTCCAGGCCTTCGTCTTCCTCACGGGCGACGGCCCGGCCGCTGGGCGACGGAGTGTCCGCGGCCAAAGCGTCGGCCGGTGCGGCGTCCGAGCTATCCGCCTCCAGCATTACCTCACGCTCCGCCCGGCGCTTGCCGGTGCCGCGATAGCGTCGCGTAAAGTCGGCCAGGTTGTGCACCAGGAGCCGACGGAGCCAGCCCAGCAACTCTTCCTCCGAGGACCCCTGGAACGCGCCGAAGTCGCGCTGCGCTTCAAGGAACGTCTGCTGCACCAGATCTGATGCACCGCCCTTGGCGCGCAGATCGACATCCAGCTCCTGGTTGGCGACCAGCAGCAGGTAGTCGCGACAAGCCTCGAGGAGGTTGCCGAGGGCCTCCCGAGAACCGCCACGAGCCGCCGACAGCCACAGCGCCGCGTCTGGAGAAGACCGGGGCATCGCCTGCCCCCCTAGGCTCGAAATGCCACCAATTGGGACGGGTCCAACCGCGCAAACTTTAGCGGCGCGATCGGAACCGGTCAACAACTTTCGGCGGCCATGGGAGTTACGCGTTTCGACCCCCACACACTTTTTTTCGGCCGATTGGCCATGCTTCAGAGCCTAGGGGACCATTGGCGGAAACCCGGCCTCGATCGACAGGCATCCTTCCCATCCCAAGAACGATCAATCACAGAGGTATCGTCTCATGGTCCCAAACTGGCTGCGCCGGCGACTCAACGGCGAATGTGCTTCAAGTCACACTGGTCGACGCATGCGTCGCTCCGGGCGCCGGCCTCTTTCCTCGCTCGAGTTCCTGGAGTCGAGGCAATGCCCGGTGACGACAATCCTGATCGACTTTGATGGGTACAACCAGCAGGACATCAATTACATCCTGGCCCGCGGCGTCAGTACCACTGTAATCAACACGCACCCCGAACCCAGCTTCATCCGCGGGTTCGACGTCCTCAACACCCAATTCGGCGGCTACTCGACGTATCAATTCCTGGACTTCAACGTCGACGGCCGACTCGATTCCGCCGACGGTAACATTGCCGCTTCGAAGATCATCGAGAGGGTGCGCACGTTGTTCGCCCCCTATAACGTGCAGGTCGTCCGCCAGGACTCGGTCATCGCGGCCGTCGATTTCCTGACCGGCCGCGCGACCGACGACACCTTGATCTGCGTCACCGGCGACTCGGGCGGCTCCGGCGGCGTTGCTCCCCTGGACCCCAATAACATCCGGGACGACATTGGTGCCTGCGGCGGGACCGTCCACCTTGCCCGACTCGTCGTGCAGAACGGCTGGTCCGGCGCCGCGGCGCGCGACGCCTTCATCAACTTTCTGGGGAGCGCGGCCGCCCACGAAGTGGGTCACACGTTTGGCCTCGATCACGTGGGTGGCACTGCCTACACGAACTCCAACGTGATGACGGCCACCGTGGACCTGAACGTCCGCACATTTCAAAACGTCGCCTATACCCTGGATGCAGGAGGGATACAGAACGATCATGCGAATCTGACCAATATCATCGGCGCTTCGGCCGGCGGCTGGGCAGCCGTTCTTGCCCCCGGCACACTGACGATTCGGGGTACGTCGCTCAGCGATGACGTATCCATTGCGCCGGACCCCAACCTCCCCGGCACATGGCTTGTGACCGTGAGCAATGCCAATGCAAACCGGGTCTATCACATCAATCCCACGGCAACACCGGACTTCAACTCATTCAACACGTTCCCCGCGGCAATCACTTCCATCGACTTCGTCGGGGGCGCTGGGAATGATCGCTTCGTTTTCGCCGTACCGTTGAGCGGCGGCGTCAAGTTTGATGGCCAGACCGGGACGGACACACTCGTCGTCAACGGCACCGGCGGCGCGGACACTATTTCGGTCTTTACCACGGGCGTCGAAATCGGCGGCGCGAACATCAATTCCCCATCCGTGGAGAACATTCAGATTAACGCCGACGCCGGAAATGACCTGGTCTTCCAAGTGAACTCGGTTGCTGGCCAGACAATCACCGTGAACGGCGGCAGCGGCAACGATTCGGTTTTCGTCAGCAGCCTGGATGGCAACCTGGATACGAATAAGGGGGCGGTCGTCGTCAACGGCGAGACGGGTACCGATTCGATCTTCCTGGCCGATCAGGCAAACACGTTTGGTGACACGTTTACCGTGACAAATTCAACGATTACCCGGCTGGTCTTCGGCGGGCTGACATATGGCAGTGTCGAAGGGGTGACGATCAATGCTGGCGACGGACTGAACACATTCAACGTCAACAGCACGGCGACCGGTTCCCCGGTGACCATTAATGCCGGCGGCGGAAACGACGTCGTCAACGTGGGCACCGGAGACCTGGACGCGCTGGCCGGTTATGTCGCGGTCAACGGGCAGGCCGGCACCGACATCGCGATCCTCAACGATCAAAGTCCCTTGTTTGGCGACGCCTATACCGTCACCGGCCTGAGCGTGAGTCGGCCGTTCTTCGGCGCGTTCTATTACGCGACCCTGGAGGGCGTCACTCTCAACGCCCAGGGGGGTGACAACACCATAACCGTCACCGGGACCGCGGCCGGCACGCCGGTCACCTTGAACGCGGGTGCGGGCAACGACACGTTCGACATTGGTGGCGGGAACATGAGTTCGCTTCTCGGCAATGTCACGGTAGCCGGCCAGGCTGGTACCGATGCGCTCAAGGTGCAAGACCAGAACACCTTGTTCAACGGCAACTACATCATCAGCAATGTCGGGGTGTCGCGAAACACGTTCAGTGCTACTTACGGCAGCGTGGAGAGCGTGTCGTTGACCACGGGAGGGGGCGCCAGCGTTTTCGGCGTTCGCAGCGTTGCCTTCGGTGTGCCGGTGACGATCAGCGCCGGGGCCGGCGATGACACCTTTGTCGTTAGCAGCATCGCACCAGCCACGGGCGGCGGGGCAACGACCAGCATCATCGATGGCCCGTTGACCGTCGTCGGCGAAGCCGGGTTCGACCGGCTGAGGGTGGACGATTCCGGATCGACGGCCAATGAATTTGGCGAGGTTACAACCACTGCCGTCACCGGCCTGGGCATGGCGAAGGGAGCGATCAACTACGGCACCATCGAGGCCGTGCAAGTCAATACCGGCTCCGGCAATGATTTCATCACCAATTCGGTCCCGTTCAGGTTCGGCATCGCGGTGTCGGTCGACCTGGGTACCGGCCAGGACGGCGTGATCGTCCAGGGCACTCGCGGCAACGACGAAATCCGCATTCTGCGCGAAGTCGGTCCCGCGGGTCCGCGGGCGATCGTCGAGATTAACGGCGAGACCGTCGAGAACGACTATGTCAACGGCGAGACGGTCGTGGTGAACGGCGGGGCGGGCAATGATACGGTCATTCTCGATGACACCGCCGGATTGAAGTGGAAGGCGGAGTTTCACGGCGGGGCGGGCGATGACATCCTGATCGGCAATCAGCAGGACGACCTGCTGGACGGCGGATTGGGCAATGACATCCTGGTCGGTAGCGCCGGCGTGGACAAGCTGATCGGCGGGGCTGGCCGCGACCTCCTGATGGGCGGCCTCGGCGCCGACGTTCTCCAGGGCGGTGCGGGCGGGGACATCCAGATTGGCGGCAGCACGGGCTACGACAATGACCCCACTGCGCTGAACGCGATCCGCACGGAGTGGAAGCGGACTGATCTCGCGTACGCCCGGCGGGTGAACAACCTCCGGCTCGGCGGTGGACTGAACGGAGACGTTGTGCTCAACGAAACCACGATCGTGGACGATGGGGAGATCGATTTACTCCCGGCCATTCCGGGGCAGGATTGGTTGCCCACCGGCAACTAGGTGTACGTGGTTGACCGGGCGAACCGCGTCCAAGACGGCTCGACTTTCAATATCCGATGTGGAGTTCGCCTTTCAAAGGCCGCCAACGTGCGTGATCCGTGACAAGTGTATTCGGGCGTTAAGTCCTTATTCCACAAGGATGTCGCCGAGGTTGCCTCAGACCGCCAACGTGTGTGTGTGCAGTTGGCGGTCTGTCTCATTTTTTCCGGAATGACCTGTGCTGACCTTGACAAAAGGCACTGACAGTTGGTCCGCACATCGGACTACCGGTCAATTGCCGGCGGACCGCTCGCGGACAAAGTGCGAGTGACTACTTTCTCGGATCGGCGATCGTGATGTGGGGGGACACCACGTCAGGCGCGTGGCCATTTCTCCGCTGCAATGCCCGTGGCGATCAGGTAGACTTGTGCCACCGTTGCGCCTACCTGCGGGGCTTGCACATCCCCGGACTGAAGCCATGTTTCGCCCGTACTGCGTTTTGCTCGTCGTCGCCGCGGCCGGTCTGGGGGTCCCCGCGGCACGGGCCGATGGGCCGACGGGCGACACGAAACCAAACGAGCTAGCGCTGGCCGCCCGCGCGGTGCTGGCCACCTACTGCTACCGCTGCCATGGCGAAAACGGGGCAAACGAGGGCGGGTTCAGCGCTGCCACCGACCGCGATCGCCTAGTCGCCAAGAAGCGGATCGTGCCCGGCGACCCGAATAAGTCGCTCGTGATCCGTCGGGTAACCGAAGGGGAGATGCCCCCGCCCGAGGAAAAAGCCCGGCCCACCGACGCCGAAATCGAAACGCTCAAAAAGTGGGTCAAGGCCGGCGCCCCGGACTGGGGCCAAACGTCCATGCGGCGGTTCATTTCCCTCGACGAAGAGATCGGCATACTCACGGCGGACCGCAAGAACTACAAGCCCGGGGCCTTCAACTACCTGCCTGTCGGCTACTTCACCCTGACTCCGCTTTACAACGCCGGTGCCACGGACGAGGAACTACAGACCGTGCGCGACGCCATGGCCAAGCTGCTCAACAGCATCTCCTGGGAGCCGCAGCTCATGGTGCCGGAGCCGCTGAACCGCGAGCGCACAATTTATCGCATCGACCTCAAGGCAATCGGATTACACCCGATCGGTTGGTACAGACTCGCCGAGACGAGCCCGTACGCGGCGGCCTACCAGCCGGACCAGAAGGGGCCGAAGTACGACTTCGCGGTGCGCGCGGACTGGTTCATTGTCGAGGCATCTCGCCCACCCCAATACCATGTGCTCGCACAGATCCCGACAACCGCACTGGAACTCGAACGGAAACTGAATGTCCCGGCCGCCAAGAATATTGCGGACGGAAAGGTGATGCGTGCCGGTTTTACTCGATCCGGCGTCTCGTTGCACAACCGATTGATCGAACGCCATGAAGGCCCGGGCGGATATTACTGGAAAAGCTACGACTTCTCCGCGAGCAAGGGTCGGCGGAACCTGCTCGCGTTCCCACTCGGCCCCGGACCGTCAGCGGACCGGGACACGTTTCAACCAGACGGCGGCGAGATCATCTTCCGCTTACCAAACGGGCTTCAAGGCTACATGCTGGCGGACGGGCGCGGCAACCGGATCAATCGCGGACCGACCGACGTCGTTAGCGACCCGAAGCACCCGGAAAAGGTGGTGGAGAACGGCGTCTCGTGCATGTCGTGCCACGCGGCCGGATTCATCGACAAGAGGGACCAGATCCGGCCGCTGGCCGAGAGCGATGACTCCGCGTATTCGCGGGGCGCCCAGGGGACCATCCTCAAGATCTATCCGCCACGGGAGGACTTTGAAAAGGTCCTGAAGGCCGACGCAGCCGACTACCAGGCGGCTCTTGCAAGACTGGGAATCAAGCCAGGCCGGGCGGACCCGGTTTCGACCGTCGCACGCGGTTACTTCACGGAGGTGGATATCCGCCTGGCGGCCGCGGAAGCCTGGCTGACCCCGGAGGATGCGCGAACCACAGTGAGAACACGACCAAAGATCAAGGACGACGGTCTTCCCGCGCTGCTCGTTCCCGGCGGAACGATCAAGCGGGACACATTCGAGACGTGGTACAGAGGTTTCCTGCGTTCCGGTCACCAAAAGGCGATCGCGCTCGAGATTCCCAATCGCCCGCGAGTCGCGTCGAAGGCGACGCGTGAAGTCGAAGTCGTCCAAGGCAGCGCGGCACACGTTGCCGACATTGAGTTGGAGCTCGGCCGGGGAGGCAGAACGGAAAAGCCGCCCGGAGTGGATCCCACGTTCCAACGGATCGCGATTGCAAGCGACGAACATGCATCCCGACTTCGGCTCTACGACTTTAAAACCGGGAAACTGCTGCACGTATTTGAAGGGCCAGTCGAGCGAGTGTCATCGTGGACGTTTTCGCCGGACGGTACGGTACTCGCAATATCGCGGGGGCGACTGATCGAGTTTTTCGACGCGGCAACCGGGAAGGAAATGGGCCGAACAAGTGGATCTGGGCCCATGGCGTTTTCGCCGGACGGGAACGAATTGGCTATCCCTCGGTCCGGAGGTGGAATCCAGTTCCTTACCCCGCGAGGGCAAAAGGCGCGACGTGGAATCGAAGAGGAGAACTTCCATGCCGCGCGATTGGTTTATTCGCCCGACGGCCGGCACCTGGTCAGCTCCCGTGTCGGGGTCTCCGATACAGTTCGCATCACCGATGCCCAGACGGGCGCAAAGAGATCCCTGCACACGCGGGACTCCGGAGGCGTGGGGTCCATCGCCTGGTCGCCAGACGGCAAGCTGATCGCCGTGACTTGCGCGAGCAATTCGCTCAAAATCTTCGACGCCCAATCAGGTGACGAGGTCGGGCTGGAACGAGTGAGATTTCGCGGACATGACAAGTTGCCGGTGACACGCAACGCCGAGTTCAGCCGAGACAGCAAGTACCTGGCCGCCGCTCACGCGGACGGGGTTCTCACCCTGTGGTCCACGGACACTCTCCGGCTACTGTCGGCCATCCAGGCGGATGAGAGCGACACCGTGCAAACAATTCGGTTCTCTCCGGATGGGAAGCGCCTGGCCACGGGGGCATTGAAACCTCGTGTGCGGATCTGGGACGTGGAATTGCTGGCGAAAGAACACGAGTGACGGTTCGAAGGTGTTGCAGGGAAGCCGCACTCGGTCACCGATCATACGACAATCTCTCGCACCGCCTCGCCGCCGTGCCCCACTGGGATCGGCCGCCCGCCACGGTCGTAGACCGGCATGTCCGGGTCAATGCCCAGGCAGTGAAAGATCGTCGCGCAGATGTCGCGGATGTGGACGGGCTTGTCCTTGATATAGGCCCCGTGCCGGTCGGACGCGCCGAACACGGTCCCGCCGCGAATGCCGGCGCCCGCGAGCACCACGGAATAGCAGAACGTCCAGTGGTCGCGGCCGCCGTCCTTGTTGAGCTTCGGTGTCCGGCCCATCTCACCCATCATGACCACCAGCGTTTCGTCCAACAGCCCGCGCGCGTTCAGATCCTCCATCAACGCCGAATAGGTCTGATCCAGATTGGGCAGGTGGTTGTCGCGCAGGATCGGGAAGTTGCGTTCGTGCGTGTCCCAGACCTGGTTGCTCGTCGGGAACTCGAAGCGTTCGCGGAAGTTGTCCCAGCTCACGTTCACAAACCGCACCCCGCGTTCGACCAGCCGCCGCGCGAGCAGCGTGCTCGTGCCAAACAGGGAATTGCCGTAGCGCTCGCGGAGTCGGTGCGGCTCACTACTCAAGTCAAACGCTTCGCGCACACCTGGCGAGGTGATCAAGTCGAACGCCAGCCGGCGATGGGTCCGCTCCGCCGACCGTAGTTGATGGTCGAACTGGTCCAGTAGGTCGCGGCGAGCCGACAGGCGGTCCAGGGTCATGCCCTTGGCAAGGTCGATGTCCGTGAACACCGGCTCGCCGCGGACGACTTGCATGTCATCCGACTTCTTCATCGGCCGGTCGGTGTACGCGGTGCATTCGGTGTACAGCGGGTCGAACTTGTGGCCGAGGAACCCGCCCCAGGGACCGGGCTTTTTCCGCGCCTCGCCCCAGCCGAGTGGACACGGCAGGTAAACATAGTTCGACAGCTCGCCCGGCTTCTCACCGAGCACATGCTGATCGTGGTACAGGCAGACCGATCCCATGCTGGGCGGGTCGGTGTCGCGGGGCGAGTCGTCCGGCGGCGGGACATCGTAGCCGGTGTACATCGGCAGGTTGTTGTGACACCCGCCCTTGTGGTAGACCGAGCGCACGACCGCGGCCTTGTGCATCCACCGGGCCGTCTTCGGCAGATGCTCGCACACGCTGATCCCGGGGGCGCTCGTGACGATTGGCTTGAACTCACTGCGGATGCCGACCGGTGCGTCCGGCTTGAGATCGAACATGTCCTGCGTGGCGGGCCCTCCTTGCAGGTAGAGGAGGATGACACTCTTGGCTTTGCCGGGTCGTTTGCTCGCCCCGCGATTCCGCTCGAAGGCCTGCAGGCTCGACTGGTTGAAAAAGCCACCGAGCAGGGTGAGTGCGCCGGCCGTCAGGGTTTCCCGGCGGGTCAGACCGTCGCAGGAGAGCCGTGGGCTGCCGAGCACGGTGATCACGAGAGTTTCTCACCAGGCGACGACCGGCGATGAAATGGGCGTCATCGGGAATCGGCGAATCCCCGCCGATTGTACCATACGATGGGTTTCGGACAACCAACGATCGTGAACGACCAGACCAGCGAGCCGCCCCAGGGCGCGTCGGTCGCGGGGACTTCGCTATACAACAAAACCCCAACGCATTCGCACCGCAGTGACCCATGAACAAAGAAACTCAAGACGCGCTCGACCGAGCCTTTGCAACCGTCCGGAAGGACCTCGCGCAGCAGGGGTTCACCTGGGACCAGGCGTGGTACTGGGTGAAAATTGAAAGTCCGGGCGGCGGCAGTTCGAGTCTGTACTTCACAGTCCCCCCGGCCGGGACGATCGACAGCTCGAGGGACGGGTCGAGCGCCCGGGAAATACTGGTTGAACTGCGAAATGCTATTCCGGACGCCGCGGGGCGGCCGTGGAACCAGATCCTGTTGACCCTTCACGCGGATGGCCACCAGGAGTTCGCGGTCGAATACCCAGGCCCCGTGCACGACCCCAACCGGAATTACACGGAGCAGGAACTGATCGCAAACATAGCGACATGTCTGCGTCTCGACTTGACGTTCGAGAAGTGGACCGAAGGATGGTTCGAAGCTGGCCCGGAGCTGGTCGCCTTTATTTCGTGCCACGACGGTCCGAGTGGACAGGTGGAGAATTACATCCAGGATTGCAACGGACTGTACCAATGGCTCGAAAGGCTCTGGCAGGTTCGAGTGGAATCCGGCGCGGGTGGCTGGTCGCGGATGAAGTTCCAGATCTTCCACGACAATGACCGGGTGGAAACGGAGTTCAAGCCTGCCGAGCGCAAGGCGGTGGAACCCCCGCCGCTGCCGCGGCGAGTCCCATCGCTCGACGAACTGTTCCGTCGGATCATCGCGGCCGAGCGCGCCGACCTGGACAACTTGGTCCGCCACATGGAAGACGCGGGTCACGCGTGCCGCGGCTGGAGGCGGGTGCGGCTGGAGGGCCTTCGCGAGGACGACAACGTCGTCTACGTCGAGCGGTTCGTCGAATTTGGGGACGGGGAGACGCTCGACGATGTATCGGATTGGGAGGTCGAGGAACTGTTCAATGACGTGTTCGACCGCGTGGACGCGGGCGACGACCCGACGGAGCTGGATATTCCGGGACTTAGAGTGAAACCGGGGCCGAGCCCGCGATTCATCCTTGTTCTCGACAACGATGCGCCGCGACCGCGGCGAAGGCGTCCCGAATGAGTGACGTCACGCCGTTGCTCGGGCTCAGGCTGACTCTCCACGTCCAGGCTAATTTGAAAGCGGCAATATGCCCGGCCTCGGGCGCCGAGTACCGATTGGACAAGGAAACCACCGCAATCCGTGTGCCTTCGCAGTTCTCGCGCGGGCCAGTGCGCAGGAATTCTGTAGCGCGTCTTACACGACGCTTGGATTTCGAACAGGCGGTATCCTGGCGTCCCGCTTGGCGGGATTGACTCTCCGACGCCTGGCCTCTTGCCAAGTCTGATAAAAATCGCGAACCACCAGTCCAGCGGCATCACCCCTGCATTACTTCTCTCAACCCGCTCGACGGTCGAGGGGGCGATTCAATCAACGGAACAGTTGGAGGTTTTGTGATGTATCGGTGCTTAAAGTTCCTGGCGATCCCGGCACTGGTTGTAGGAGCGACAGCGTTCACTCCCGACCGGGCCGCGGCCCAGCAAGTCAACCTGGGCCGACTCCTCTCGGGATTGGTCAATGTGGACGTCAGCAATATCAATGTCGAGCTGGTCGACGTCGTGGATGTGAATAACGTCCTGAACAACAACCAGGTCGACATCTTGCGAAACGCCATTCAGCACAACCCGATTGCGAGTAACAATCAGGACGTGCTGAACAACCTGCTACGGGAGGCGGACATTATCGACGATGTGACCGTCGTGGTTGGGGTACTGTCGGGGACGATCTTCGTATTGCCCGTGCCATAGTGTCGCCCCCATTGTGAGGATTGTCGTGGATCGATCGTCCGAAAACA
>Ga0075418_10005754_pt1 | contig 14009 bp, 17 predicted proteins | sample SoiMetdeltSBSDD2_FD_81776 | JGI IMG/M metagenome (GOLD analysis project Ga0075418, IMG submission 81776) | Bulk soil microbial communities from a Populus tree surrounding site in Tennessee, USA - Soil MetaG P. deltoides SBSDD2 | ecosystem: Environmental > Terrestrial > Soil > Tree plantation...
GCCATCGGCCACACGCCCAACACCGGCATCTTCTCCGGCCAGCTCGAGATGAAGGACGGCTACATCGTCACCCGCGGCGGCAACGACGGCATGGCCACCGCCACCAACGTCCCCGGCGTATTCGCCGCCGGCGACGTGCAGGACCACATCTACCGGCAGGCGGTCACCAGCGCCGGCAGCGGCTGCATGGCCGCGCTCGACGCCGAGAAATACCTGGACGGACTTAAGGCTTAGACAGCAGCTTCGTTGGTCTCACCGGTGCGGATGCGCACGACGTGCTCCACCGACGTCACGAAGATCTTGCCGTCGCCGATCTTGCCGGTGCGCGCCGACTTGACGATGGCGTCGATGGCGGCCTCGAGCTGGTTGTTGGCCACCACCACCTCGATCTTCACCTTGGGCAGGAAGTCGACCACGTATTCGGCGCCGCGGTAGAGCTCGGTGTGGCCCTTCTGCCGGCCGAAGCCTTTCACCTCGGTGACGGTGAGGCCGGTGACGCCGACCTCGGACAGGGCTTCGCGCACCTCGTCCAGCTTGAACGGCTTCACGATGGCTTCGATCTTTTTCATGCGCGCTCTCCCCGGCTGATGCGGCCATTGTATCGTAGGGCCTTGGAAAACATACAAGTCGCCGACTCCCTCGCGAGCGTCGAGCGCGAGGAGTGGAACGCGCTCGCGGGCGAGCAGCCGTTCGTGCGCCACGAGTTCCTGTCGGCGCTGGTGGAGACGGGCTGCGCGGTGGCGCGCCGCGGCTGGCTGCCGCAGTTCCTGCTGCTGCGCCGCTCAGGCGCCCTGGCGGGCGCGATGCCCCTGTTCGCCAAGAGCCATTCCTACGGCGAGTACGTGTTCGACTGGGCCTGGGCCGACGCCTACGGCCGCCACGGGGTCGCCTACTACCCGAAGCTCGTCTGCGCCATCCCCTTCACCCCGGTGCGCGGCCCGCGCCTCATCGCCAGGACCCCGGCGGACAAGGCCGCGCTCGTGCGCGCCGCCCTCGAGCTCGCCCGCGAGACCTCGTCGCTGCACGTGCTCTTCGCCCCCGACGAGGACGCGAGCCTGCTCGCGGCGCAGGGCATGATGCTGCGCAAGACGGTGCAGTTTCACTGGCGCAACGAGGGCTACGCCGATTTCGAGGCCTTCCTCGCGCGCCTGTCGCACCAGCGGCGCAAGAACATCCGCCAGGAGCGGCGCCGCGTGCGCGAGGCCGGCGTCGGCTGCCGCTGGCTCGAGGGCCGCGCCATCGAGCGCGCGCACTGGGAGTTCTTCAACCGCTGCTACCGCCACACCTACGCCGCGCACGGCTCCACGCCTTATCTCAACCTCGATTTCTTCCTGCGCATCGGCGCCGCCCTGCCCGACAACCTGGTGCTCGTCCTCGCCGAAAGGCAGTCGGCCCCGATCGCGGCTTCACTCCTGGTGAGAGACAAGGACACCCTCTACGGCCGCTACTGGGGCGCTCTCGAGCACGTGCCGCTGCTGCACTTCGAGTGCTGTTATTACCAGGCGATCGAATACGCCATCGCGCGCGGCCTCGCTTCCTTCGAGGGCGGCGCGCAGGGCGAGCACAAGATCTTCCGCGGCCTGCTGCCGGTCGAGGCGCAATCGGCGCACTGGCTCGCCGATGCACGCTTCGCGCGCGCGGTGGAGGAATTCCTCGCGCGCGAGGGCGCCGGCATCGCGCGCTACGTCAATGAGCTCAGCGAGCACAGCCCGTTCAAGAAGGAGGACAAGTGAGACTGCAAGGTAAAACCACACTCATCACCGGCGCGGGCTCGGGCTTCGGCGCGGGCATCGCGCGGCGCTTCGCGCAGGAGGGCGCGCAAGTCATCGTCAACGACATCAATCCGGCGGGCGAGAAAGTGGCGAAGGAAATCGGCGCGCGCTTCGTGCGCGGCGACGTCACGCGCGGCGAGGACTGGGCGAAGCTGGTGCAGGCAGCGGGCGGCGCGCTCGACGTGGTGGTCAACAACGCCGGCTGGACGCACCGCAACAAGCCCTACCTCGAAGTCACCGAAGCCGAGTTCGACAAGGTCTACGCCATCAACGTGAAGAGCGTCTATCTCTCCGCGCTGCACGCGGTGCCGGTGTTCAGGAAGCGCGGCGGCGGCTGCTTCGTCAACATCGCCTCCACCGCCGGCGTGCGCCCGCGGCCTGGGCTCACCGTCTACAACAGCAGCAAGGGCGCGGTGATCATCATGTCGAAGTCGATGGCGGCCGAGTTCGGCCCCGACAAGATCCGCGTCAACTGCGTCAACCCGGTGTTCAGCCCTGACACTTCGCTCTCGGCGGATTTCGCCGGCGGCACGCTCACCGAAGAAGCGAAGAAGCGCTTCCTCGCCACCATCCCGCTGGGGCGCTTCTCCACCCCGCAGGACATCGCCAACGCCTGCCTCTACCTCGCCTCCGACGAAGCCTCGATGGTGAGCGGCGCCTGCATCGAAGTCGACGGCGCTCGCTGCGTCTAGTTCGGGGTCAGAGCCCGAACTAGGACAGCAGGCGCGCCAGGTCTTCCCCTTCGACGAGTCGAATGCTCTTTTCGGCGGCGAAGGTCCGCGCCTGGTCGGTGATTTCGCCGCCGGCGACGTAGATGCGGCCGAAGGCGACGCGCTCGGCGGTGGAGAACTCGAATTCGCGCAGCGGGTCGACGCCGGTGCGTACCGCCTTCCAGCGGCGGCAGACGACCAGCGTCAGGCGCCCTTCGTGATTCAGCTCGAGGTCGGCCGGTGCGCCGGTCGTGCGGGTCACCGAATACCCTCCCCTTTTGAATCCTTCTTCCAGCGCCTTGAGGAACTCCTCCGCTGGCTGACCGCGAGCGTGCTCCAGAATCGCGGCGATCTTTTTCGCGCTCAGCCGGCGCAGCTGCTTCCACGCCGCGTACACGGCGATTCCCCAGAACGGCGCGGCGGCGAAGATGGCGTAGCCCACGGGCGCGAAGGCGCGCACGAAGAAAAAGATGATGAGGCCCACCATGACGCTCACCCACCAGCGCGCGCGCAGGAGGATGGCGAAGAGGGAGTTTTCCGGCAGCCGCATACTAGAATCTAACCGGGGGAGGTCTGCATGGCCAGTGGCGAGTCTCAGGCGAGCGAGTTTCGCCGCCTGTTCGACGACGAGCGCATGCGCAGCGCGCGCCGGGTGGCGCTGCTGCGCGCGGCCATGGTGCCCGCCTTCCTCGCGCTCAATCTGTGGTTCGGGCTGGTCGCGGACCTGCCGGCACCGCGGGCGCGCATCCCGGCGCTCGCGTTCTACGCGCTCCTCGCGGTGGCGTTCTACGTCGCCGTGCGCCGCAACGACAGGCTGTGCCGCAATTCCTGGTATGCGCTGCCGCTCGTCGACCTGCCGATGATCTTCCTCATGCAGTACCAGGCGACCTTCATCACGGTGGAGCGCATGCCGGTCATCGCCACTTTCACCTTCAGCATTTTCCTCTTCGTGCTGGTGGCCTCTCAGCTCTCGCTGCGCCGGCGCAACATCTACCTCACCGCGACAGCGGGGGCGCTCCTCGAGCTCGCGCTGCTCGCCCGCGCAGGATTCACCTACGTCATGTTCGATGTGGTCGTCATCGCCGCGTGTGCCGCGGCGGCGGCAGGCTATCTGTCGCGGCGCAACGTCGCGCTCCTGCGGCGCGCTCTCGACGAGCGCAGCCAGACCGACCGCCTGTCGCGCTACTTCGCGCCGGCGGTGGTCGAGCGCATCCTGCGCTCGGGCCACGCCGCGGCGACGAGCCAGTCGCGCGAGGTCACCGTGCTGTTCTCCGACATCCGCGACTTCACCGCCATGGCCGCCGGCATGACGAGCGAGGACACGGTAGCGTTCCTCAACGGCTTTCATTCGGCCATGGCGGAGGTGGTCTTCCGGCACGACGGCACTCTCGACAAGTTCATCGGCGACGGCATGCTGGCCTACTTCGGCGCGCCGCTCGAGCAGCCCGACCACGCCGCGCGCGCCGTGGCCTGCGCGCTCGACATGCTGCGCGCGCTGGAGGAGTTCAACCGCGGGCGCGCCGCCGCCGGCCTGAGCGCAATCGCCATCGGCGTCGGCCTGCACAGCGGCAAGGTCACCGTCGGCGACGTCGGCTCCGCGCAGCGGCGCGAATACACGGTGATCGGCGACACGGTCAACCTCGCCTCGCGCGTCGAGGGGCTCACGCGGCGCCACCGCGTGCCCGTGCTCGCCACCGGCGCCACGCGCGAGAAGGCCGCCGGCTTCTCCTGGACCGCCGTCGGCGTCGACAAGGTGCGCGGCTCGGCGCAGGAAGTGGCCACCTTCGCCCCGACGTAGAATCGAGCGGGAGAGGAATTCATGACCAGATTTCTGCAGTCTGTGCTTGCGGTTCTGTTCGCCGCCATCGGCGACGCCGCTTTTTCGCAGAACTACCCGACCAAGCCGGTGCGCTTCATCGTCGGCTTCCCGCCGGGCGGCTCGGCCGACCCGACGACGCGCATCATCGGCGCTGCACTCGGCGAGCAGCTGAAGCAGCAGTTCGTGGTGGAGAACCGGCCCGGCGCCGACAGCGCTCTTGCCGCCGAGCAGCTCACGCGCATGGAGCCCGACGGGTACAGCCTGATGTTCGCTTCCAACAGCGCCATGACCGCCGCGGTCGCGCTGCGCAAAGAGCCGCGCTACGACCCGCTGAAAGACTTCACGCCGATCTCCATGGTCGGGCGCGCCACGGTATTCCTCTACTCGCATCCATCGGTGCCCGCCAACACGCTGCAGGAGTTCATCGCCTACGCGAAAGCGAATCCCGGCAAGCTCAATTACGGCACGGGCAACCCGCTCTCCATCCTCTACAACGTGCAGCTCATGAGCGCGACCGGCATCAGCATGGTCCACGTGCCCTACAAGGGCGAAGGCCCGCTCAACCCGGACATCATCGCCGGGCGCGTGCAGTCCGCATTTCTCTCCACCGGCACCGCCGTGTCGCATGCGAAGGAAGGCCGCCTGCGCCCGCTCGCCGTGCTGCTGAAGAACAGGAGCCCGCTGCTCCCCAACGTGCCCACCATCGACGAAGCCGGCGTGCCGCAGGTCACCGTGCGCCAGTGGGCAGGCGTCTACGGCCCGCCGAAACTGCCGCGCGAGATCGTCGAGCGGTTGAACCGCGAGATCAACGCCGCGCTCAAGCGCCCCGACGTGCAGGAGAAGCTGCAGAGCTACGGCTACGCCGCCGAGGGCTCCACCCCCGAGGGGCTGCTCGCCATCAACCGCGACGACCTCGCGCTGTGGCGGCGGCTGGTGAAGGAAGCCGGCATTCCGTTGGAATAGCGGCTGCTGCCGTAGCGAATTCGGGCTCTGACCCCGAACTTTCCTAGGCTCGCTTGAGTCCGCCGAGGAGGGCGGCGACTTGCGGGAGTTTTTTCCTGCCGGAGTGTTGCTGGGATTCTGCGGGCTTGTCTGCGGAATTTGCTGCGGGGGCAGTGCCGGGCTCGTAAGGCTTCGAGAAGATCGGGTCGGCGTTTGTCTTCTGCTTTCTCTCGACCCGCTGTGCCTGCTGCACCGGTCGTCGTTCCTGATGTCGCTCTCGCTCAGGGGCGCGTTCGCGTTGACGATTGCGTCCGCCCCCGCCCCGTCCGCCCATCATGCCCGCGACCGTGGTGCCGCCCGGCTGGAAGCCGGGTACCAGCGCCCGCTCGATCTTCTTCTTGATCAGGCGCTCGATCGCCGCCATCGCCTCGGTGTCCTCGGGCGACACCAGCGAGATCGCCTCTCCGGTCAGCCCGGCGCGGCCGGTGCGGCCGATGCGGTGCACGTAGTCCTCGGGGGAGTGCGGCACGTCGAAGTTGATCACCTGCGGCAGCCCCTCGATGTCGAGGCCGCGCGAGGCGACGTCGGTCGCCACCAGCACGGCGATCTTGCCGGCCTTGAAGTCGTCGAGCGCCGCCTCGCGCTCGGCCTGGGTCTTGTCGCCGTGGATGGCGTTGCACTGGATGTGGTCCTTGCGCAGCTGGTGCGCCAGGCGATTGGCGCCGATGCGCGTGCCGGTGAACACCAGCACCTGCTTCAGGCCGCGGGTCTGGATCAGGTAGGAGAGCAGCTCGCGCTTCTTCTCGCGCGCCACCGGGTGCACGACGTGGCTCACCGATTCCGCGGCGGCGTTGCGCGCCGCGATCTGGATCTCCGCCGGGTTGGTGAGCAGCGATTTGGCGAGATTGCGGATCTCGTCGGGGAAGGTGGCGGAGAACAGCAGGTTCTGCCGCTGCTTCGGCAGCAAGCCGATGATGCGCTTGATGTCGGGCAGGAAGCCCATGTCGAGCATGCGGTCGGCCTCGTCAAGCACCAGCACCGACACCTGGTTGAACATCACGGTCTTGTTCTGCACGTGGTCGAGGAGCCGCCCGGGCGTGGCGACCAGCACCTCGACGCCACGGCGCAGCTCGGCGATCTGCGCATTCATGTCGACACCGCCGTAGACCACCGTGCTGCGTAACGGCACCTTCGCGCCGTATTCGGCGAAGCTCGCGGCCACCTGCACGGCAAGCTCGCGCGTCGGCGTGATCACCAGTGCGCGCACCGGGTGGCGCGCGGGCGAGGCCGAGGTGCTGGCGAGCGGCGCGAGGCGCTGCAGGATCGGCAGCGCGAAGGCGGCGGTCTTGCCCGTGCCGGTCTGCGCCCCGGCCATCAGGTCGCGCCCGGCGAGCACCAGCGGGATGGCCTGCTCCTGCACCGGCGTGGGCTTGTCATAGCCAAGCTCCGCGACCGTCGCCGCCAGCGCCGGAATTAAACCAAGTTGTTCAAAAGCAGAAGGGATAATCTTGAATTATAAGTCAATTGATGGTGCGGGCCGCGCGCTCATCGGTTTCCTGCGGCTCGGTGCCCGGAAGCTTGAGCTCCATGTCCCAGTCGCTCTGCTTCACCGCCGCCTGCAGCAGGCGGCAAACCGAATGCAGCAGGACCGAGTCGAACGACAGCGTGATGCCCTGCCCGTCGGACGGATGCAGAGCCACCACCGGCTGGCCGTTGCGGTCGTGCCCGGTCTGGATGCGCGCGAGCAGCAGCGGCGCATCGCCCAGCGGGCGCGCGCTGCCGCCGGCGTCGTAGGGCTTGGAGAAGTCGGCTTTCGATACCGCAGTTTCGTGCTCGAGGCCGAGTAGCGCCTTGCGCGCCTCGGGGTTGGCCTGGCTGCGGATGCGCGGGCTCGCCTCCTCCGCCAGCTTCACCAGCAGCGGCCACAGCAGCTTGACGAAGCGGCGCGTGAGGGAAAGGCGCAGCTCGACGCCCTCGCTCGTCGCCACCAGCATCAGCAGCCGGTCCTGCTCCGCGTCGTACTCGACTTTCAGCTGGTGCAGCCGCATGGAACAATGTTACATGCTGCCGCTCGTCCGAGTCACCGCCGCGGAGGATCTCGCCGCGGTGCGCGAGCTGTTTCACGAATACGCCCGCATGGTCGACGAGCCCTGCTGCTTCGCCGGCTTCGACGAGGAGGTGCGTTCGCTGCCGCAGGGCTACGAGGCGCTGTTCCTCGCCCGCGGCGCGGGCTGCGTGGCGCTGCGGCGGCTCGACCGCGCCACCGCGGAGATCAAGCGCCTCTACGTACGCGAGGCGCATCGCGGCAGCGGACTCGGCCGCGGCCTCACCGGGGCCGCGATCGTCGCCGCACGCGAGCAGAAGTGTTCCCGCGTAGTGCTCGATTCGCTGCCGAAGATGCGCGAGGCGATCGCGCTTTACCGCTCGCTCGGTTTCCACGAGATCGCGCCCTACCTCGAGCAGCCGACGCCCGGCGCGATCTGCTTCGAGCTTACTTTGTAGCGTCGCCGATCCGGCGCAGCAGCTCGGTGGTGGAGCGCTGGTGCTCGAAGGGGATCGACAGCACGCGCCCGCCGCGCGCCAGCACGCCCTGCGCACCGACGATGCGCTCGACCGGCCAGTCGCCGCCCTTCACCAGCACCTCGGGCCGCAGCAAGGCGATCAGCGCTTCCGGGGTGTCTTCGGCAAACCAGGTCACCGCGCTCACCGCTTCCAGGGCGGCAATCACCGCCAGGCGATCGGCGAGCGCATTGACCGGCCGCGCGCCCTGCTTGCCCAGGCGCCGCGCCGAAGCATCGTCGTTGAGCGCGACGAGAAGCGCGGCGCCGAGCTCGCGTGCGCGCGCGAGGTAAGTGACGTGGCCGCGGTGCAGGAGATCGAACACGCCGTTGGTAAAGACGAGGGGCCGCGCCAGTTGCGCGCTCCAGCGCCCCAGCTGCGCGGGGTCGCGGATCTTCGCTTCGAACCCCGGCGCCGCGGTCACCGCGGGGACGCCGGCCTCTGCGCCGGGTCGAGCGCCTTTTTCGCGCACACCGCGTCGGTCGGCTGGCAGATCCCGAACAGCTTGACCACCTTGCGCACGCCGGCATTGATGCGCGCCAGCTCGACGGCGTCGTCGGCCTCACGCTCGGTGACGGTGCCAAGCAGGAAGACCACGCCCGCCTCGGTCACCACCTTGACGTGCACGGCGTTGAACTTCGCCGCGTCGATAAAGCGGGCCTTGACCTGCGAGGTAATGAGGCTGTCGCTGGCGCGCGAGGTAAGGGAAGCGTTGGCGGCGATCTCGAGCTCATTGTTGATCCCGCGCACGTTGGGCACGGCGCGCGCCACGCGCTCGACATCCTCGCGCGTCGGCGCGTCGGGCACTTCACCGGTCAGCGTGGCGGTATGGCCGTACGAGGTGACGTTGACGTGGACCTTATCGCCGTAGCGGTCGTGGATACGGGCGGAGGCGCGTTGCTCGATGCCGTTGTCCTCGAGCTGCACGCCGGTGGGGCGCCGGTCCTCCAGCGTGGTGTAGGCGACACCGGCGCCCGTGCCAACCACCACCGGCAGGCAGCCGGCGAGCGCGGCGCCAAGGATGGCAAGCGCGGCAACTCTCATTTCTTCGCTCCGAACAGCTGGTAGTCGATGGCATCGCACAGGCAGTGGAGGACGAGGAGATGCACTTCCTGGATGCGCGCGGTGTTCTTGTGCGGCACGCAGATGCTCACATCCTCCTTGGCGAGCGCCGCGGCGAGCTTGCCGCCGGTGTTGCCGCTGAGGCCGATCACGCGCAAGCCGCCTTCATGCGCCGCCTGTACCGCCTCGACCACGTTGGCGGAGTTGCCGCTGGTGGAAATCGCCAGCAGCACGTCGCCGCGCCGCCCAAGCGCGCGCACCTGCTTGGAGAACACCTGCGAGTAGGCGAAATCGTTGGCGATCGAGGTCAGCGTCGAGGTGTCGGTGCTGAGCGCCAGCGCCGCGAGCGGCGGTCGGTCCATTTCGAAGCGGTTGACGAGCTCGGCGGCGAAATGCTGCGCGTCCGCGGCGGAGCCGCCGTTGCCGCAGGCGAGAACCTTGCCGCCAGCGCGCAGCGCGGCGGCGAGCAGCACGCCGGCCCGCACCACGGGAGCGCCCAGCGCCTGGGAAGCATCCCGCTTGAGCTGCGCGCTTTCGGCGAAATGCCGGGCAACGCGGTCGAGCAGCGCTGCATCGGCCTGACCCATGGCGGCCGATTCTACACCGCCGTTTCTACTCACCAAACGCGTCGCGGATCCACTGCACCTGCGCCGGGGCGCCGTCGACGACGAAGACGTCGAAGCGGCAGGCCGTTTCGGTCTTGCCGGCAAGGTACAGGCGCGCTGCGGCGACGAGGCGCGCGCGTTTCGCCGCAGTGACGCTTTCTGCCGCCCCGCCGAAGCCACCACCGGAGCGCATGCGCACCTCGGCGAACACCAGGGTCGTGCCTTCCCGCGCGATGAGGTCGATCTCGCCCAGGCGGCAGCGCCAGTTGCGCTCGATGACGCGCAGCCCGGCTGCGGTGAGCAGCCCGGCGCAGAGATCCTCGGCTCGCGCGCCCGTCGGGTTCATGGCAGGCTTAACGATCCTCGTCGATCCCGGGTTGACCGCATGAGCGCCGGCACTCTCTACGTCGTGGCCACACCGATCGGCAACCTCGCCGATGCCAGCCCCCGCGCGATCGAGGTGCTGCGCGCGGCGCGCATCGTCGCCTGCGAGGACACGCGCACCAGCGCCACCCTGTTTGCCCGCTTCGGCATCGTGGCGAAGACGGTGGCGCTGCACGAGCACAACGAGCGCGCCGCCGCGGCGGGGTTGCTGCGCATGCTGCGCGAGGGCGGCGACGTCGCGCTGATCAGCGACGCCGGCACCCCGGCGCTTTCCGACCCTGGCGCCCACTTGGTCGCCGAGGCGCACAAGGCGGGGATCCGTGTGTGCCCGGTCCCCGGGCCCAACGCGGCGGCCGCGGCCTTTTCCGCCGCCGGCTTCGCCGCCGAGCGCTTCCTCTTCGCCGGGTTCCTGCCAGCGTCGGGCGCGGCGCGCCGCAAGGCGCTCGACACGCTCGAGCACCCCTGGCCGGTCGTGCTCTACGAAGCGCCGCACCGCCTCGAGCGCACCCTGGCGGACCTCGCTGCGCATCTCGGCGCCGGCCGCGAGGTTGTCGTCGCGCGCGAGTTGACGAAGAAGTTCGAGGAGGTGGCGCGCCTCACCCTGGGCGAGGCTGCTGCCTGGCTCGCCGGCGCGCCGCACCGCAAGCAAGGCGAGTTCGTGCTGGTGATCGCCCCGGGCGAAGGGCGCACGGACGACCTCGCCGCCGGCGAGCGGGCGTTGCGCGTGCTGCTCGAGGCGCTGCCGCCGAGCGAAGCGGCGCGCCTTGCGGCGCGCCTGAGCGGCGCTCCGAAGGGGGTGCTGTATCGCAAAGCCCTCGAGCGCGCCAAGTAGAATTTCACCGATGGACCGGCTCACGCTCAAGCGCCCCGACGACTTTCACCTGCATCTGCGCGACGGCGCCGCCCTGGCGAGCGTGATCGGCGACACGGCGCGCCGCTTCGCGCGCGCCATCGTCATGCCCAATCTGCAGCCGCCGGTGCGCACCACGCACCAGGCGCTCGACTACCGCGAGCGCATTCTCGGTGCCCTGCCCGAGGGCGCGAGCTTCGAGCCCCTCATGACGCTCTACCTCACCGACGACACGCCGCCCGAGGAAATCGCGCGCGCCAGGCTCTCCGGGCGGGTGTTCGGCGTCAAGCTCTACCCCGCCGGGGCAACCACCCACTCGGAGGCCGGCGTCACCCGCCTGTCGCGCTGCTTCCACGTGCTCGAGCGCATGGAGGAGCTCGGCATGCCGCTCCTCGTCCACGGCGAATCGACCGAGCCCGAGATCGACGTCTTCGACCGCGAGAAGGCCTTCATCGACGACATCCTCGCTCCGACGCTGGCGCGCTTCTCCCGCCTCAAGGTGGTGCTCGAGCACATCACCACGCGCGACGCAGTGCAATACGTCGAGGTGACGGGCGAGAACGTCGCCGCCACCATCACCGCGCACCACCTGCTGATGAACCGCAACGCCCTCTTCATGGGCGGCTTCCGCCCGCATCACTACTGCCTGCCGGTGCTCAAGCGCGAAGAGCACCGCGAGGCGCTGGTGGAAGCCGCGGTGTCGGGCAATCCGAAGTTCTTCCTCGGCACCGACAGCGCGCCGCACGCGCGCACGGCGAAGGAGGCAACCTGCGGCTGCGCCGGCATCTACACCGCGCACGCCGGCATCGAGCTGTACGCCATCGCCTTCGAGGAGGTCGGCGCGCTCGACAAGCTGGAAGGCTTCGCCAGCCGCTTCGGCGCGCAGTTCTACGGCCTGCCGCTGAACGAGGACACCATCACGCTGGTGCGCGAGGACTGGCGCGTGCCGGAGCGCATCGAGTTCGGCGGCGCCGATCTGGTGCCGCTGCGCAGCGGCGAAACCCTGCCCTGGAAACTGGTCTAGAGCACCCGGTCTTCGACGCCGTGCGGCCCTGGCTCGGGCTCGACCGCAGCCTCAAGCGGCTGAACGCGCTCGCCGCCGAGCGGGGCTTGCGCACCGAGAGCGGCCAGCCGGTGCGCTTCGTCCCCCCGGAGGGCCCGCGCGGCGCCTACGAAGTCGCGGTGTTCGAGACCGGCCGCGTGGCGACGCGCCCCGAGCACCCGCACGACTGGTTCAACGCGCTCGCCTGGCTCGCCTTCCCGCGCACCAAGGCGCGCATCAACGCCTTGCACGCGGCGGCGATCCCGCACGAGCGCGGGCAGCGCGGCCGAGTGCGCGATCTGCTCACCCTGTTCGACGAAGGCGGCGCGCTGGTCGCGTGCGCGGACGCGGAGCTCGTCGGTCTGCTGCGCGCGCACCGCTGGCGCGAGTTGTTCTGGACGCGCCGCGCGCAGGTGCTCGAGCGCATGCGCTTTCTCGTCCTCGGCCACGCGGTGCTGGAGAAGGCGCACCGGCCATGGGCCGGGCTCACCTGCAAGGCGCTGGTAGTCGACCCAAACGGAGATGCCGACGCCCAAGCCGCGGCCTGGCTCGCCGCGCTCGGCCCCGACGCGACGCCCCGCGCGCTCGATTCGCTACCGGTGTTCGGCTACCCGGGCTGGATGGCCGAGAGCGCCCATCCGCTCTTCTACGATGACTGGCGTTTCTTCAGGCCGGCCACCGGCAACGAGCCGCTTCAGGGAAACGCCGGGTAAAATTGCAGGCGGGAGTCGGCCAGGCAGCCGCTGCGCGCAAGCGCAGAGGAAAGTCCGGGCTCCATAGAGCAGGATGCGGGATAACGTCCCGGCGCCGCGAGGCGACGATTAGGGCCACAGAGACGAGTCCTTGGAGCAATCCAAGGGGTGAAACGCGGCAACCTCCATCCGGAGCAACACCAAATAGGCAAGCGCAGTGTGGCGACACACGGACGGCCGGCTCGGCCGAGCTTGCGGGTAGGTGGCTAGAGCCCGGGGGTAATCCCGGGCCCAGAGGAATGGCTGCCGGCCCCACCGGGTTCGCCCGGCCGGGGCCACAGAACCCGGCTTACCGGCCGGCTCCCCTCTCTTTTTGTCCGAAGGTGTGCGGACGTGACGGATTTATCCTTGCATCCGATCGGCTGTTGGCGATAATCGTCCGATTAGGTAGAGGGGGGCTGGGCGAGGGACCGCAGAGGACTCCGCGCAACCGCATGGAGCACCGTCAAAACCAGAACGACGTCACCAACCGCGTGAACGTCGAGCACCCGCAGGAGGTGCGCGACGCCATTCTCGGCATCTACGGCGCGCGCTACCCCGGCGTCGACTTCGGCCCCCTCAGCCAGGCTTTCGGCGACATCCAGGCCCTGTTCGAGGGCCGTTTCCCGGGCTACCTGGCCTGCGACACCCTTTACCACGACATGCGCCACACGCTCGACATGACGCTCGCCATGGCGCGCCTCATCGACGGGCATGATCGCGTGTGCGCCCAGTCTGAGCGCCTGGGCGCAAGGCGCGCCGCGCTCGGCGTGCTGGTCGCCCTGCTGCACGACTCGGGGTACCTGAAGCGCAACTCCGAGACCCAGGTCGAGAACGGCGCCATCTTCACCAAGGTGCACGTCAGCCGCAGCGCCGACTTCATCAGCGGCTACCTGCCGCGCATCGGCTTCGGGCCGGAAGCGCAGGTCGCGTCGCAACTGGTGCACTTCACCGGCTACGAGCTGGAGATCGACCAGATCCCGGTGCACGACACCAAGGACCGCATGCTGGGCTGCATGGTCGGCACCGCCGACCTCATCGGCCAGATGTCCGATCGCATGTACCTGGAGAAGGTGCGCCAGTTCCTCTACGCGGAATTCGTCTGGGGCAAAGTGGCGCGCGAGGAGCTGCCCGACGGGCGCGAAATCGTGCGCTACACCTCGCCCGAGGATCTGATCGTCAAGACGCCCGGCTTCTACGAATACGTCGCGCGCACGCGCATCAACAACAAGCTCGACGCGGCCGATCGCTACGCCGCTTCGCACTTCGACGGCACCAACCTGTACCAGACCGAGATCGATCGCAACATGAATTTCCTGCGCGAGACGATCCAGACCGCGGACTTCAACCGCCTGCGGCGCTACTGCTACTCCCTCTCCGACCGGAGCCGCCAGGCCGCCTGACGAGGCTTGGTGTGGGTTTTGTCCTTGCCGGCCCTGCGGAATCGTGGCAGAAGTAGGCCATGGCGATCCCCAGCAGGGTCACGCGGCCTGAGGTCGCGCCGGCGCTCTTCCGCCTGCTCACCGACAGCGC
>Ga0075418_10005755_pt1 | contig 14008 bp, 17 predicted proteins | sample SoiMetdeltSBSDD2_FD_81776 | JGI IMG/M metagenome (GOLD analysis project Ga0075418, IMG submission 81776) | Bulk soil microbial communities from a Populus tree surrounding site in Tennessee, USA - Soil MetaG P. deltoides SBSDD2 | ecosystem: Environmental > Terrestrial > Soil > Tree plantation...
AGGTTGCGCCCGCGCTATTTGGGAACTTAAAATCACCCCCAAAGGTGCTAGGAAAATAATCCTTGACATCGTGATATTGCGCTGGTAGCTCCGTCCAAGCCTGCCGCGCGACCATGCGCGGCGAGGGCCATTCCCAAAACAAGACTGGAGCTTCGCTATGGCGAAACGGACGCGCACTTCAGCGCGCGGGAAACCTGCATCCAAGAAAGACGGCGCTAGGTCGAGAAAGGCTGCTCGCAAAACTGCCGAGCAGAAGTCTGCACAAAGATCTGCCGGGCAGAAGACCGTGCAAGGGCATTCGATCGCGCCAAAGAATGCAATCGTGATTCGCCGCCTTGTCTTCACGCCGGCGGCGCTGGCCTACGCCCGCCACCGCTACGAGAAAACCGAAGCCTCGCTGGCCGATATTGCGGTCGAATTCCGAGTCGCCAAGAACACCGTTCGAAATCTGGCCAAAAGTGAGGGATGGACACGTTACGCGCCGCCCGCGCGTAACCTTCCGCCGGGGGTGAACCTCATGGTGCAAGCCAGCAAGGTCGAGGCGCAAACATCAGGCGTTGCCGTGGCTAGCAGCCCGGTTTTCGCTGACTCCGCGAGGACCGATGAAGACGCGATCCAATCGAAATCCGAACTCTCGAATATCGATACCGGCGCAGCTATGGCCCGGCTATCCGACACCGTTGCACGCCTCTACCGCGCGGTCTTGAAAGAGCTCGCCTCGGTCGAGAATCTGCGCGCACAGCTCAAACGAGAACCGCAGAGCCCGCAGGATGCCGAACGCACCGCACGGACCCTGTCCAGCCTCACCGAAACGCTTCAGAAATTGCAGCGCCTGCAATGCGCCGCTCCCCAATCCGGACCGCATGATGACGACATTCCTGCCGATATCGATGAATTCCGTACAGAGCTTGCGCGGCGCATTGAAGCTTTTGTCGCAAGCCGGTCTGACCCGGCAGCTTGTGGCGGATCCGTCGCTGCATCGGTGGATCCTGCGGCTGGATAGAGATTTCATCACGTTCGCGCATCGCCATCAGGAGCCGCCTACGCATGCGAACGGCGGGCGTCCATGGACCACCTGGCTGATGCTGGGCGGCCGTGGCGCGGGCAAGACCAGACTGGGAGCGGAGTGGGTGCGGGCGGTCGCGCATGGCACGCGCCCTTATGCCAGCGAACGGTCGCTGCAGATCGCATTGGTTGGCGAAACCGAGCACGACGTGCGCGAGGTCATGATCGAAGGTCCTGCGGGGCTTCTGCAAATTTCACCGCGCAGCGAGCGTCCCCAATGGACGGCAACACGACGCCGGCTCGAATGGCCGAATGGCGCGGTCGGTTTCGCTTTTTCGGCGGAGGACCCTGAGCAGCTCCGCGGTCCGCAATTCGACGCTGCCTGGTGCGACGAGCTCGCGAAATGGCACTACGTGGATGCCACCTTCGACATGCTGCAGTTTGGGCTACGGCTCGGACCGAGGCCGCGTCAGCTCATCACCACCACGCCGCGGCCGATCCCGCTGATCAAGCGGCTGATCGCCGATTCGCGCACCGCGGTGACGCGCGCTACGACCCATGCGAATGCCGCGCACCTGTCACCGGCCTTTCTCGCCGAAGTCCTCGCGCGCTGTGCCGGGACGCGGCTAGGACGCCAGGAGATCGATGGGGAAATCATCGAGGACCGCGCGGATGCATTATGGACACGCGCGGTCATCGAGGCGTCGCGCGTTTCGAGCGCCCCTGCATTGTTGCGCATCGTTATCGGGGTCGATCCGCCTGGCTCGGCGCGCCCTGGCGCAGATGCCTGTGGCATCGTCGCTGCGGGCATTGCCGAAAATGAACGCATCTATGTGCTGGAAGACGCAAGCGTGCAGGGCCTTGCGCCCGGGGGCTGGGCCATGAAGGCGGTGGCGCTGTTCAAGCGTCTGAATGCGGACGCGCTGGTCGCCGAGGTGAACCAGGGCGGCGACATGGTGCGCGCGGTGCTTGAGCAGGTGGACCGTTCCATTCCCCTGCGTACCGTCCGCGCAACCAGAGGAAAATGGCTGCGCGCCGAACCGGTCGCCATGTTGTACCAGCAGGGAAGGGTCAAACACGTCGATCCGCCACTCGTCGCGCTTGAAGATGAAATGTGCGACTTCGGCATGGCGGGTCTTTCCGCCGGCGGGTCTCCCGACCGCCTTGACGCACTGGTGTGGGCCGTGACCGAGCTGACCGCACGCACTGCGCGAAGAGAACCACGCGTGCGAGGGCTCTGAAGTTCGACCCGTGCGTGCCGCAGGACACGACACCACGGCACATATCGCGCAGGATTGGGACGAAGGCAGCGACAACTTTGCCAAAGACCGACCTAATGCGACAGTCTCGGTTTATGCGTCTCTTTATCGAATAAGCGACGAACAACGCGGATCACACACCGCACACGCAACGCGAGTCTTCATCAAAAACACGGCCATGTGTCGCGCATGGCTTGCATCACTCCTATTTGTGCGCTTGCACTCCATTTCTCGATGTGTTCGTTCGCCCACTGGCGGAAGGCCTCAACCATCGCGTCATTTGATACGATTGTTTGAGGACATGCAGAAGGAATAGACGTCGTCATTAGATGATGACGATCTTTAATGTCTTTCAATGCCAGTCCATTCGTGAAGACCCGACGTGCCACGGCGGAAACAAATTCCAGACAAAAAATTTCATCAAGACTTCCTTGTCGTCCTTTGCACTGTTTGTATAGTTCTTGAACATCCCACTCAGTTTTCCCCTCAAATTCTGCAAATGTTGGAACAGCAGCAATTGTCGAGAGGAGAACAACCGCTCCCACCAGCATGACGTGAAGTGATCTCGCGCTCATTGCTGCGCTGTCCCGGCAATGATGGTGATAACATCGGAAATGGCCACACTTCAAACGCTGCGGGTTGCTTAGGCGGGTATCGCGACCGCTAGTACGAGGAACAAAGTCAACACGCTGAGCATGATGACTTCCTCAATAAAGCTGCGATCAAATTCGGATGACATTTGCCGCTCCCTATGATCATGCATATGACAATTCGCATCCGAATAATGTGCCGGCCTCCCGAATCCCGGTGTGAGGTAGCTCACACAACGATGGAACCTTTCATGAAGCGCACCGGGCTTAGTTTTTGTCCCGTCTCTGGGGGCAGACCCGTATGCTGAAATGAGCAAAACCACTCGCGTGTGGGCGGCCGCATCGCAGTTTCCAGGTTGAAGGGAAGGCAGAAACCCGCCTGCGGAGACGCGGGCATAACGTTTGTTGCGGCGTCGGTAATTTGGTATGTATTACCCGATTGCCCTCACGGGAGGGACGCTGAGATCATGCCGCCGCTACAGGCCGGTTCGCCTGATTCCCGCCAATCTTTTTGGGAAGGACAGGCCCAGCGATTTAACCATTATCGCAGACCCAAGTTGTATTTCGGCAACACATTTGAGAAAGATCACGGCCTACAGTTCTTCTTTGCTGCGTGACCTTTTTTGAGGCTGCCGTTGTCACTGGTTCGCGTCTAGTCTTCTACGGGACGGAGGAGGAGGGGTGAAGAGCCAGCAGCGATTTGCTGTACTAGCGGCGTTGTGCGCGGCGGTCGTTCTCGCCGGTTGGGCCGCTGTCGGGCTCGCTGGCCTCGGTTCGCCCGGCATCGAGAGCACCGGCGCGCTGATGGAGGTAGCTCGGGAAACGTCTGCGATCGCTCGCGCCGAGCACGTCGACGCACCTCAAGCAATCACACTGGGCAAGGACGGTGTCTCCCTCGCCGATATAGGCAGTGACAGCGCTTTGTCCGACCGTCGTCCAATACCGCTACCCACCGCGCCATCCGTGCGAATCCCGTCGCTTAGCGCGCCTGATCCGGAGCGAAGCGAAGCCAAGGAAGCCACTGGCTCGGTCAAAGTCGCCGACATGGGGAGCAGCGCGGCTTTGGCCGACTCTCGACCGATGCCGCCCGCCACGCCATCTATGCAGTTGGCGGCGGTAAGTCCGACTGATCCGGTGCAGAATGCCGTCGGGCCGGCCGTAAGCTCCGAAGCTCTTCATGCGTGCCCGGAGCCGGACGCCTGCATCGACCAATACCTTTGGTCGCTGTATGAGCGGACACCGAAGGTCGACACCGTCAAGGTGGAGGAGCGGATCAAGGCGAAGGTCAAGATCAAGGGCAAGACGCGGACCGTCGTCAAAACTCTAACGAAGTACGTCACCCAGGACTTCACGTGGAAGGATCCGATAGCCGCGCAGAAAGCCGGCATGTCGTTGAAGGACTACGTGATCGGAGGCATGAATCGGGCCTTCAAACGAAAGCTCCATGATGCGCTTCGCGCTATGGAACAAGCCGGATTTGCGCCAGGCATAACCAGTGGATTTCGCGACAATTACCGGCAAGATCTCGCCAATGGCAACAAGGCTGCGTCGGACAACTCGTACCATGGCGGGAGCCGCCGCGGCGGCTATGGCCATGGGCTTGCAGCCGATCTTGTGAGCCTGAAGGGCGAGACACGGGCGGAGAGATGTGCGTCGAGTGAAGTCCTGTGGAAGTGGATCGATGCGCACGAAAAGGAGCTTGGGATTGGTCGTCCGTATCTCGACAAGGATCCACCACATGTTGCGCCGATTGATGGCAAAGAATATGCCGATAAACGCGGCGCCGCTAAGGCGCGACTCGCCGGATTGAAAAAGCCATCGCCGTCATCAAATCGAAAGTGAACCCCAGTTGTGAGCGTTGGATGTCTGCAGTAATTCTCCCACGCATCATCAGATTTATCCGCTCCCTGTTAATGGCAGCGCTTGCCGTTTGTATACTTTCGGCAGGGACGCCCGCCCATGCCCGATCCCCGTTTTGGCCCCAGTTCAGATTTTGGTGGGGTGATCACCATTTCCGGCACAAGCATCAACACAGGCACACAAAATCTGATTTAGCGAAGAAGCCTCAGTCTCAAGACGCTTCCAAGGGTCCCCTTCAGATTATCATCTCGATCGCGGATCAGCGGATCTCGGTCTACGAAAATGGGTCACTGATCGCACGTTCTTCGGTATCGACGGGTGTTGAGCGTCATCCAACGCCTCTCGGCGTCTTCAGCGTAATCGGTAAGCAAAAATGGCACCGCTCAAACATTTATAGTGATGCGCCCATGCCCTACATGCAGCGCATAACCTGGTCGGGTATAGCGCTGCATGCGGGTGATTTGCCTGGCTATCCGGCCTCACATGGCTGCATCCGCTTGACAAAGGACTTTGCCATTCGACTTTGGCATCTTACAAAGCGGGGCACGCGCGTGATTATCGCGCAGGAGGATATTCAACCCGTCGAAATAGCCAACCCGCAACTTTTTGTACCGAAGCCAAAAGTTGCGTCCGCTTCGCCGGAAGCTGGCACTGCGACACTCGCAAGTAATGACAATGTTACAGGCACGACAACGCATGCCCCGCTAATATCGAACAATGACGAGGGCACGAAAACCTCAGAGCCGGCTTCCGCGGGAGTCAGGGCTCAGAAGGTGGTACCAATCTCTGTTTTTGTGAGCCGCCAATTGAGTAAGCTGTTCGTGCGAAGGGGCTTCACGCCCCTGTTTGATGTCCCGATCACGATCCGAAATGTATCGGAACCGATGGGAACGCACGTTTTTACTGCAATGGAATTTCAGAACGAGGGCGCGGCAATGCGCTGGACCGTCGTGTCGATCCCCCAGAAGTCTTCTCTCAGTCAAGGGAATCCACCAAAGTTGCACAAAGGATCACCCATGCCGGACAAGGCAAACGCCGCCTTGGAACGCATGGAAATAGCACAAGATGTGATTGATCGAATTTCTGAATTATGGACGCCCGGGTCGTCGCTAATCATATCCGACCACGGCATTAGTCATGAGACCGGCAGAGATACAGATTTCATCGTGCTAACGCACTGACGCGATCTGGTCCAAAGCGGACATCTTTGTTTGGGGAAATCCGTTTACTCAGGCCAGCAGAGCGGCCGTAGACAGTACGTCTTCTACTTTTTGCGCAAGGGTTTGCGGCTCAAATGGCTTCTTGAGGTGGCCATCTGCCCCATCAAACAACAAGTCGTCTGAGTCATGAAGGCCGGTGACGAGGATTATTCGAACCTTCGATAACCGAGCATCTGCCCGGATCAGTTTTATCAGCTCTGGCCCGCTGATTGGCTGCATTTGGCAATCGGTTATGACAAGATTGTATTCCTTTCGATGCAGCGCTGCGAGTGCACTGCCGGCGTCATGAACCACGTCGATGTCAGCGTAGTTTGCATCCTTCAAAATCCGAAAGATGATGTTCGTCATCGTCTTCGAATCATCGGCAATCAAGATTCGCTTTCCTGTGTGCATGACGAACATCCATGCGAAGCGATAGTGCAACAGCGCCTACGGCAAAGGCCCACACGTCAACAGCACAGCGCCCAGCGCAAGAATATTGATCAGGCTGAAGAGGTCGATGGTGTCAACTCGCATGTGATGCCCATTTCTCTAGTACGAGCGCAGTTCGCTGCAAGACGAAACGCTTTCGCATCGTGGCTCTTTGCGAATTAAAATGTTCTCACCTTGTGTGATAAAATTTAAAGCGAATGTCCGCTATTGGACGCTAGCGGACTTTTTTATTTCTATTGACTGGGGACGGGGTCCATCGATGCTGCGGTGCTTTCACCACGTAATCGCATTTACTGCTGACCCCAAAATAATGCCGAACGTCGCTGAAACAACGACAATCCACAGAAAGACAACCGCGGTGCCGAAAATCCGTTGTGCAATTTCCTTGATCATGCGCGTTGCACCTCTTCACCTGCGATGACAATGCAGGCGGTTTATGCCGGCCGCAACGAAACTCACTCGTTAAGATAAATGTGAAAAGCTCGAAGAGCTGCGCAGCCTTCGTTAACGATAGCGGACGCCCAAAACAGCGTGTCCAATGTCCGCTTTTGGGGGTAAAAGCGAACATCGATCCGATGTATCTTCATGTCCGCAATGACCCCGTCGGCAATTATGGAGACAAAGATGGTTCGCTTGGTATTGCTGATCTTGGCTTTTCTTGGCGGAGCTGATCGCTTGGCGGCTCAAGAAAAGGTGGATGTGCGGGGAATCACATCAGTGATCAAGCTCGAGGAGACTATCTTCGGCCACCTGACCGAACTTAACGGCAAGTATAAATTGCGCGCCACCGAAGTGACGTTTGCCCCGGGAGGCTATCTCGGAGTGCATCACCACGTTGGCCCCGGGATCCGACATGTTCTTTTCGGTGAGGTCACATTCACTGAAGGAGGTCAGGCGACGATCTACAGAGCTGGCGACTATTTTTTCGAAACGGGGAACCTAGCCCATACTGCTGAGAACAGAAGCAGCCAACCGCTTCGCATATTGTTCTTGGAGATTCTTCCGAAAGATTGGGCCGCTCCGACAGTTATTCCGCCCAAAGCACATTAACGGGCTTGGGGCGCTGTCAGCGAAGAAGCCGAACTCCCTCTCTTAACTCAAACTTCCGCTAATGGCCCTTGGCTACCTGTGGATTTTCACGCGATAGCTTCTTAAAGTTGGTGCTCGTATAAAGAAACGACAAATCCGCAAGCGGCCGAAGGTGGGGGACCGTCAGTGAATTTCTTCCGAAGATTCGCCCGACTTATCGGTGCGCCAGGCATAGTTTTGAGCGTAACGCTTATGGTCGTCGGGGCGTTTGTGGCCTTCATCTACCGAGGTTGGGTAGATAATCAGGATATCACCGACAGCAGAAATCTGGTCCTGCAATCACGTTCGCAAGTTCGCGAACTCAACGCTCGGCTTGCGGATCAAACTTCGCAGCTAGCAGCGCTCCAAGCGAAGCTTGAGATGGCTCAAGCCGCCTTAGATGCGATCACTCCCTCTCGGAACACGTACAATTTCAGCCCGAACCAATCCATGATCCTCGCTGAGGGCCGCTTGACAGTGGGGTTAGTTGGCTCTCCGACGAATGAGCGTGTCAACGTCAATATCAATGGGAAACAACATTCGGCGGGCGCCGGTGACGTCATCAACTTCGCCCTTGATCCGTCTACGGCGTGTCGGGTGCAAGTGCAAAGGTTTGACATGTTTCGAGCTACTCTCAATGCATCATGCGCGCCATCTCGGTGACGGATGAGCTGAGCTGAGAGCGCTACAATGCACGAAACGATGAATGTCCGCTTTCGATGGTAAAGCGAACATGACTTTGACGGTCCTTCACGTCCGCTTATGAACCCAAAGCGGACATGTTGGAGCTCCTGCCTAACCACTTCCTGAGTGGGCGCCAAAGTTGCTACGATGCGCCGTCCAGGCCTCGGGGGCGAGATGAGGCGGCGCGACTTCATCAGGATATTAGGTAGCGCGGCGGCGACATGGCCGCTTGCAGCGCGCGCACAGCAGCGCGAGCGCTTGCCTCGTGTCGCTGTCCTGGAGCCGGTAGCAAAAGACACGCCCAGCGCTCAGGCACGCTACACGGCATTTTTGCGAGCGTTTGAGCAGTCGGGATGGACGGACGGACGCAATGTTCAGATCGTCGCTCGCTGGAGTGGCGGCGATAGCGTCGAACTGCGCAAATATGCCGAAGAATTGGTGGCACTTGCCCCGGACGTCATTGTGGCAGGCGGCGGCACAGGCGCCGAGGTGATGCTGAAAGCCACTCGTACGATTCCTATCGTCTTTGCCATCGTCCCGGATCCTGTCGGCGCCGGATACGTTGAACGTCTGTCGCGGCCGGGCGGCAACGCCACCGGCTTCGTCATGTTTGAGTACAATCTGTGTGGCAAGTGGCTGGAACTGTTCAGGGAGATTGCCCCGAACGTGACACACGTGGCCGTTCTTCGCGATCCTGGTTTCGCTCACGGAATCGGGCAGTTCGCCGTCATTCAAGCCGCGGCGCCGTCGGTCGGCATTGAAGTCAGCCCGATCGATCTCCGCGAGCCAAATCAGATTGAACGCGCCATCGCAAGCTTCGCACACTCGGCAAATGGCGGAATCATCGTGGCGGCGAGTGGGGTAGGGGCAACCAACATTAAACTGATTATTGCAAGCGCTGCCCGCAGCAAACTGCCCGCGGTATACATTCAACGCGCTTTTGTTGCTGCCGGAGGATTGATCTCCTATGGGCCGAATTTCGATGACCAATATCGACGAGCGGCAGGCTACGTCGATCGCATCTTACGCGGCGAGAAACCGGCTGATCTGCCGGTGCAAGCGCCAAGCAAATACGAGCTGGTCATAAACCTGAAGACAGCAAAGGCGCTCGGTCTCACCATGCCCCCTTCGCTGCTCGCCCGAGCCGACGAGGTCATTGAATAGGCGTTCGAATGTCCGCTTCTGGCCAAAGCGGACATCGCTGCCCTCAGGCACTAAGGAATAAAAATTCAAATAAACAGTGCTCGGTAGACGATATGCCTTCGCGCAACACGATTTGATATGAGTCAAGGGCGTGATCCGGTCATTGGGTTCACGCTTCTGTAATTCCAAAAAACCCTTTTTTCGAATGCACAGCTTGTACAGGAGCATGCCATGAAATTCGGACGCATCTTTGTTTCGGTAGCAGCACTTCTTGTTCTTGGCTGTGTTGCGACAGATGCTCAGCAGGTAACAGGTGTGCCGGGCTCACCGACCGCGACAACTACAATTACGGGGAAACAGCTTCCACCTCCCGACCCAAAATTCGGTGGCGTGATCAGGGAGAAGGCCTCGGAGTCGACTCCTTGGTGGGCACCGCGGGTCGTACCGCCGAAGGGTGCGCCGAACGTTTTGCTCATCATGACGGATGACCAAGGTTTCGGTGCGCCTAGCACGTTTGGCGGCGTGATACCCACGCCTACGATGGATCGCATCGCGCGGGATGGCCTGCGTTACACGAATTTCCATTCGACGTCGCTGTGTTCGCCGACGCGAGCAGCAATTATCACAGGCCGCAACCATCACTCGGTAGGTTTCGGTGTGGTCGGCGAAATAGCGACCGGCTTCCCGGGTTACGACTCGATCATTCCGATTGAGAAAGGCACGATTGGCACGATCTTGAAGGCCAACGGTTATGCGACCTCGTGGTTCGGCAAAGACCACAACACGCCCTTCTATCAGTCGAGCCAGGCCGGACCGTTCGATCAATGGCCCAACGGAATGGGCTTCGATTATTTCGATGGCTTCGTTGGTGGTGACGCGAGCCAATGGCAACCAAACCTCTTCCGCAATACAACCGCCATCTATCCCTTCCTCGATAATCCCGGCTGGAACCTGGAAACGGCGATGGCGGATGAGGCCATCCAGTACATCAAGCAACTCAAAGAGATCGCTCCCGGCAAGCCATGGTTTGTCTACTACGTCCCGGGTGCCACGCACGCGCCGCATCATCCGACGCCCGAGTGGGTCAAGAAGATCAGCGACATGCACCTATTCGATGAGGGCTGGAACAAAGTTCGCGAAAAGATCTTCGTCAATCAGAAGCGGCTCGGCATTATGCCCGAGAATGCGAAACTGACGTCTTGGCCGGAAGGTCTGCCGCAGTGGGACTCTCTGAGTTGGGAAGAGAAGAAGCTCTTCATCAAGCAAGCGGACGTTTATGGAGCATATCTCGCTTATGCGGACCATGAGATTGGCCGCGTTATCCAAGCGGTCGAAGACCTGGGCGAACTCGACAACACATTGATCATCTATATCGGTGGCGACAATGGCGCGAGCGCCGAAGGCATGGTCAACGGAACGCCAAACGAGTTCACCACTTTCAACGGCGTACCCGTGCCGGTGAAGGATCAGTTTCTCTGGTACCCGTTCTGGGGATCGGAACGGACATTCCCGCATTTTGCAGCAGGCTGGGCATGGGCGATGGACACGCCGTTCAAGTGGGTGAAGCAGGTGCCCTCACACTTCGGTGGAACGGCTCAAGGCGTAGTCATGTCATGGCCGGGCCACATCACTGACAAGGGAGGCGTCCGCAGGCAGTTCTGCCACGTCATCGACATCGTGCCGACCATTCTCGAAGCGGTCGGCATTGAGCAACCCGACACGATCAACGGGATCAAACAGATTCCCATTGAAGGCGTGAGCATGGCCTACACGTGGGACAAGGCGAACGCCAACGCCAAGACCCGGCACACCACGCAATACTTCGAGATGCTTGGCAATCGCGCGATCTATCACGACGGCTGGGTGGCGGCGACGACGCCGGTAACTCTCCCGTGGGAACTCAGCACCAAGACACCTCCCGATGTGATCAGCGGGTACAATTGGGAGCTCTACAACGTCCAGGAAGATCCCACCCAGTTCAACGATCTGGCTGCCAAGATGCCGGAGAAGCTCAAACAGATGCAGGACCTCTTCTACGCCGAGGCCAAGAAGTACAACGTGCTACCGCTCGACAATACGACGCTTGCACGCTGGAACACGCCGCGCCCAAGCCTCACGGCGGGTCGGACGGTCTTCGAGTACGCCGGCGAACTTACTGGTGTCCCGAGCGCCGCTGCTCCGGACATCAAGAACAAATCCTACACTATCACTGCCGAGGTCGAGATCCCTGACGGCGGCGCAGAGGGCATGATTGTCACCCAAGGCGGGCGTTTCGGCGGCTATGGCCTGTTCCTCAGCAAAGGTGAATTTGGTGTCGGCCGCGGCAAGGCGGTGTTTCTCTACAACCTTCTCGATCTCAAGCGCACGACATGGGAGGGGCCCGAGCTGACAGCCGGCAAGCACACCATCGTCTTCGACTTCAAGTCCGACACTCCGGGTCTTGGTAAAGGCGGCACCGGCGTGCTCTCCGTGGATGGCAAGGAAGTGGCCAGAAATTCCATAGAGCACACCACGCCAATCACGTTCCCGGAAGACGAGACCTTTGACATTGGCCAGGACACCCGGACCGGCGTCGCGCTGGTCGAATATCGCTACGATCCTCCGTTCAAATTCACCGGCAAGATCAGAAAGCTGACATTCAAACTCGAACCGGAGAAGGACATGGCAAAGCAGTAACGCAATGAAAAAGGTGCTAACTTTTGCCGCCGTCGCCGAAGCTGCGACCGGAATAGCGTTGCTGGTTGCTCCTTCGTTTGTTGGGCAGTTATTGTTCGGTCAGGAATTCACGGGCGTCGCCATACCGGCAGCACGCGTGACAGGCATCGCCTTGGTCGCGCTGGCCATTGCTTGTTGGCCGGGCCCTGCGCTGGCTGGCATGTTGGCCTACAGCGTAGCGGTGACTTTGTATCTTGCTTACTTCGGTCTCGCAGGTCGTTTCACCGGCGTTTTTCTCTGGCCTGCCGTTGTGTTGCACGCCGGTCTGTCAATTTTTCTCGGCCGCGCCTGGCTTACAAAAGATGCGATGAGACGGTAGTGCGAGCTAGAGCCGAATGTCCGCTATTGGCCCAAAGCGGACATGAGCTAGTGTAACGCACACGACCGCTTTCGAGGGTAAAGCAGACATGACCTTTTGCGGCGCACATGTCGCCTTTTGACCCAAAGCGGACATCACAGAAAGTATTCGATACAGCCTCGTTAGCTCGGGAAAATGAGACAGGTCGTCGTACCGTGCGCGAGCAATCGACCGTTAGCGTCCATGACGCGGCCTTCGGCTGTGCCAACACGATGGCCACAGTTGAGGACCTTGCCCTCGGCCCTGATCGCGCCGGTATCCACCGTGATGGCGCGAACAAGCGAAATTTTGAACTCGAGCGTGGTGCTGCCGATGCCTTCGTCGAGCATCGATTGGATGGCTAGGCCCATACAGCTATCGAGAAGAGTGGCCGTGAGGCCGCCATGCACAGTGCCCCATGGGTTGAGGTGAGCGCCTGTCGGGGTGACCGTGATAGCGACGCGGCCGCTTTCGGCCTCTACCACGTCATAGCCTAATGTTTGTGCCATCGTACTGAGGGGCAGTAGTCCGCTGGCGAGGCCCTTGACGAACTCTAGCCCGCTCATCGCTCTCTGTTGTTCGGGACTGACCGTGCCATAGCTCTTGGTAGGCATGTTTGACCTTCGGTTTATCAACGTTGCCGCTGACGACACCCACTGTATGGGGGCAGCGAAAGCCACGCGAAACCTGCTCGCCGCGGAATGTCCGCTTATGGCCCATAGCAGACATGGGCTGTTGCACTGCAAATGTCCGCTTCGGGGGTAAAGCAGACATCGAAGTGAAGGATTTTACTTCCGCTTTTGACCCAAAGCGGACACTAACGGCGGCACTAGATTGATCTCCAGATCGCTTTTGCTTGAACGATACTTCACGACTTTCACCGTGAAATTGGGACACATCGGACATTCAAAGGTGCGCTTATCGTAATCAGGCTGGTACGGCTCTATGCAGGCCAGCCACATCTGTGCTCTGCAAAATTCACAAAATGGTCGGCCGATGATTCGTTGCTGCGGAAGAGTCTGATCCCTTCGCATGCTACACCTCCCCGAGTAGTTGGCGCGCATACGCAAACCTAACAATTACAAGGAAAGAAAAGGGTCAGCTTTCAGGGGACCGCAGCTGACCCTTTTCCTGACCGCGCTCCGACAGTCCCACGTGGTATGCGCGGTCTTCGAATTAAACGCGATCATGCCTGAGTCCGTTCCCCGACATTAAGTTCCAATTTTGTGGTTCCAATGTTGCTGGTTCCGCACGAATTCGGAGCCATATTTCGAATGACGCATGGAGGGTTTAGCGCGTCAAATGCACGAACTAACTCTGGCGACCCTTTAGTTTCGCCGAGACGAGCACTGAGGTCTATTCTCGCTCATAGCGGACATTCCAACCGCGACCCTGAAGCCCCGCTTTCGGGTAAAGCGGACGTCACAAATTCACGCTGTGATGCCCGGCTGGGCCTTACTTCCTGCTACAATAAGATTCGGCGATTCGCTTTAAGGCCCGCCCTGCGGCTAAACCTCGGAAGCATGAAAATGGCAACACGAGAGGCTCGCCTAGCTGAATTCAGCCAAGGCTCCCCGAAAGAAAATCGTCCGCTGCAAATTCTTTGCGAGGACAAAAGCGGTACTTACATAATTCCGTATCTCTGCCAGTGGTCAGACGGCGCGTGGCGAAAAGTTGGAAGCGCCAAAACCATTG
>Ga0075418_10005757_pt1 | contig 14004 bp, 14 predicted proteins | sample SoiMetdeltSBSDD2_FD_81776 | JGI IMG/M metagenome (GOLD analysis project Ga0075418, IMG submission 81776) | Bulk soil microbial communities from a Populus tree surrounding site in Tennessee, USA - Soil MetaG P. deltoides SBSDD2 | ecosystem: Environmental > Terrestrial > Soil > Tree plantation...
ATCGGAGTGGCCTCCCACGAAGAAGGCGCAATCCTGAAGTACGGTCCAAAGTATGAGTGCTGCACCTTCCGAGGCGGTGTTGTCGCTTTCGACGCAAAGACCGGCGCACAGATTTGGCGCTGGTACACCATACCTGAAACGCCAACCGCCCAGGGCAAAGACAAAAAAGGAGTGACGATCATCGGACCTGCCGGCGGCGCCGTCTGGTCGACTGTCACCGTTCATCCTCAAACTAATCGCTTGTACGTCACCACCGGCAATCAATACACACCGCCGGCCTCCAAGTTTCCAAATGCAATTGTCGCCCTCGAGCTGTCTACCGGAAAACTCGTATGGTCATATCAAGCAACCCCGGGTGACATCTGGACGTTTGGCTGCGCGAATCTCGCCGAGTGCAGCGATCTGGATGTTGACTTCGGTTCGACGCCGATGGTTTTCAAGGGGCCCGGTGGAAAACCGGCAATCGGCGCGGGTCAAAAAAGTGGCTGGTTCTACGCGCTCGATCCAAAAGACGGCAAGCTTCTGTGGAAGACCGAAGTCGGGCCGGGCGGCAAGCTTGGCGGTATCGAGTTTGGCGATGCAACTGATGGCGAGCGCGTCTACGCTGCGATATCAAACTTTCCAGGGCAAGGATCGGTATCCGCTCTCGATGGCGCTACTGGGAAGATACTGTGGCAAACCAAATCGCCAGATAAAGGTTCGAACTTCGGTCCGATAACCGTGACTGGAACGGGCGACAACAGGCTTGTGTTCGCCGGGTCAAACAAGAATTTCATCCGCGCTTACGACGCTAAGGATGGAAAGATACTGTGGGAGTTTGACACTGGCGGAGCAGTCGCGGGCGGTCCAACGGTGGTCGACGGAGTGGTTTATATCGGCTCGGGCTATCAGTTCTTGCGGATCGGGAAGCCCAACAAAAAGCTGTATGCGTTTTCGATTGATGGTAAGTAATACCTGCACCGTTCGCGGCGAGCGACCTAATGCTGGCGCCCATTGCGGGTAGCGGCTTTCAAGTTCGCGTTCGAAGAAGGTAGCGGCGCTCCCAGTTCCCAGAACTGGGAGCGCCGTTCTGTTTTCTTAAGCTCGCCGTTACGCAAGCAGCCGCCCATTACCGCAGGTGTTTGTTGAAAAACTCAAGCGTGCGCGTCCACGCCAGTTTGGCGGCGGGTTCGTCATAACGCGGCGTCGTGTCGTTATGGAAGCCGTGCTGTTTGCCGTCATACATGTGCACCGCGTACACCTTGTTGTTGGCCTTAAGCGCCGCCTCATAAGCCGGGATTCCGTCGTTGATGCGCTGGTCATTGCCCGCATATTGGAGCAACAACGGTGCGGAAATCTTAGGAACATCCTCGACGCCGGCCTGGCGTCCATAGAACGCAACCCCGGCATTCAGATCCTTGCCCAGCATCACCGCCAGTTGATTTACAATCCCACCGCCAAAACAGAATCCGACCGCGCCGAGTTTGCCGGTTGAGTCGGGGCGTGCTTTGAGCCACCTGGCCGCCGCGACGAAATCTTCAGTCATCTTCTTTCCATCCACCGTGCGAAAGGCAGCGGCGCCTTTCTCATCATTGCCCGGATAGCCGCCTACCGAGGTCAATCCGTCGGGCGCGAAGGCGATGAAATTTTCGAGCGCGAGGCGACGCGCTACGTCCTCGATATAGGGATTAAGTCCTCGGTTTTCGTGAATGACGAGCACGACAGGCATTTTCCCACTCTTTGCCGGGCGGGCCAGATAGCCCTTGATCGATCCGTTTCCTGCCGGTGATTGCACGGTTTCGTAGCCAACCTTGATGCGCTTGTCATCGGCTGGCACTTGTTGCGCCCAGGCATAGTTCGGCTTCAGACTCTCAAAAATCGCCATCGCGGTAAGCCCGCCGGTAGCGAACTTGCCAAGACGATCAAGAAAGGTACGACGGTCCATATCGCCGTGTTGGTATTCGTGAAACAGGTCTAATAACTCCTGCGGATAGTCGGATGCTTGATTTCGCTCCATTCCTTCTCCTTTGCAGTCAATCTGGTGAGTTACACATCCTAAGACGCACGCAGGGCTGCGCCGGTTTCGACGCACTGCCGAACTTTTCTCCTGTTCTGACTGTCCGGAAGCTGTACGTTCCGCCTTCGCTGGCTCGCCCACTTGCTCTTGGGCTTCTCTAGAAATTGAGTTGCAAGAAGTCTCTCTGCTGATCGTTCGTTGCCCAGGACTGAAGGCTCTCCCCTGGTTTATCGAAGGACGATTCAAACTATCAAACAAGAGGTCGAAAAGATGAGAAGAAGTGTGTCTGTTGCCATAATCTGCGCGATTCTCGGTCTCGCTAGCGTGCCGGCGATGCCGCAAGCCGCACGCGAAGCCACAATCGAGTCCGAAACCAGGGCGCGCGTTGTCTTGCAGTCTCAAATCAGCTCGAAGCTAAACGAATCTGGCGATCACCTTTCCGCCGTACTGGACGAGTCGATTTATGTTGGGGGCGAGCTCGTCTTGCCACGGGGCACCGAGTTTCACGGTCGGGTCACTCAAGCAAAGCCGGCGGGACGAGGACAGAAGAACGGTGAGATCGGGATAATCTTTGAGCAGCTTCGGATGCCGTGGGGGGACTTGCCGGTGTCGGTCGCGATCACTGCGATTGATGATTGGGATAAAAACGAAAAGATGAAGGCCAATGATGAAGGCAAAGTCAGCGGCAACCGTAGCGGTGACCGAACCGCTAAGAACGTCGAGCGCGGGGCGACCATCGGCGGCGCAGGCGCGCTGGCAACGATCCTAATGGGCGGGGGAGGCGCCGCGGGCGGGGCAGCAATTGGCGGAGGCCTGCTTGGTGGACTGTTGCTCACTAAAGGCGGCGATGTGCGAGTTGGTCCTGGAGCGATATTTCGCGTTAAGTTCGTCAAGCCAATCACCCTGCCTGTGATTCAGCAGCGCGACGCCCCGCCAAAACCGATAACAAACGACTCACCCGGTACGACCGCCAAGCCCTGACGCTTTCTGCTCTGGATCAATGCCGCGGGTCTGTTCTCACCGGAAGCGCAATCAAAAACGAATTCTGCTGGTCAGGCTCATTGCCTGCCAGCAGAATTGACCTTCCTTTGCGCAAAAAGCAGCGCGATACAATTTCATTGACTAGGATTCATCCGCGCTGGGACCGTAGATCGAAGGCACTGTCGAACCCATCGGCCTGAGATAAGTCGAAAGCTGTCCCCGATGATGTACTGAATCGAAGAGAAACTCCCAGGCAAAATGGTAGCCCGTGCCCTTCGATATCTCATAATCGCCATACATAAATCTGAATTCTTTTTCCCAGGTCGACGGATCGATCCCGTAAAGCCTCTTTGTGAAATCCTCGTGAGTACGATCGTAAGTTGCAAGAATCTCTTCGACTGTCGCAGGGGTCGGGAATTCCGCCCAATCTATGGTTCCCTTTTCGAGCCCCTCGGTTAACACCTTTTCTTCCATTACGATCAGCCACGCGATCTCGCGAGCGTTTCGAGATTTCGGTTCGGGTTTGTAGTCGGACTTGTCCTCCGGAATGCGAGAGATAACTTTTCGGGTGGCCGGCGCCTCCCTCTCCCAAAACTTCAAGAACAGTGCTTTCTCATCCACCGTTATGTCTCCTGGACTATTTGATCTTCTTGCCCTTCATCTCCTGACCGCCGAGGCTCACGACGATTTCGATAACTTTACCTTTGTCATCGCGAACAAACGTGACCTTAGCGTTCACGTTGGTAACCAAAAATGATCCGTCATCTTGCGGTTGCAATTCTTCTTTTTGGTCCCCGGGCGGCTGGCCGAACAGCTTGTCGCCTTCGTGAGTCAGAACGAGATTGAATTGCGGAAGCTGATATTCGCCAACATAATCGTCGAAAGTCTTCGGGTCGGGCTTTCCTGCGGCCGGCTTTTTATCATCTGCTTTCGCGGGCGTTTTGGCGGCATCCGCGGGCTTCTGAGCTTCGACTTGCCCAGGTTTGTAGTTTGCGAGCCACTCTACATCAACAGTGTCAGCGCCACGACGCTCCTTCTCTTTTACCAGCCATTGACCGCGCTCATTCCACGGCGGCCCTCCATCGGGATCGACGTGACAGAACGTGCAGTCCTTGGCGCCGAACTTCTTCGCCTTGACCAGCAGCGGCGGATAACCAAACGTTTGACCGGCAAGCGCGGCTACGATGCCCGCGACGAATAACAGTGAGATTCCGACCTTGATTCTCCTCAATTTCGTTCTCCTATTGATTGATTTCGTACAAGAAGGATAGTGCCCTAAGAGCACCTCTACCGCAACTTGTTAATTGTATCCAGAATCAACTCTTCAACCTTCGCCCAAACGGCAGGATCATACTCCATTCGGGTGTGAGCGACTCTAAATGCCTTTTTTATAAACGGAACTTTTGAAATATCGATTCGCTTCTGACTGTAGTCAAACTTGAAGGTCAGCCAGATCAACCCAAGCACCAGCACACTATTGCGTTGCCCAATCCGAATAGCCATCCCCGCCCTCAACGTCAGAGATCAGAAGTCAGAACGTGCCGATTTATTCGGAGTGCGCCGCCTTTATTTGGAGTGCGCCGCCCATCCCGCATTGCGTGACTTTCGCATGCGCGGCGGCGCTTTCGAAGTGTGGTGCTAAGGCCGAAAAGCTGGAGGGCGCGGCTTGAGTCGGACAAAGCGCCGCCACGCACACGCTAGGCACACAATGCGAAAAAGGGTGTCTCCAAATAAATCGGCAACTTCTGACCTCCGACTTCTGATCTTTATCTCGCGCACGTAAGGGCACGGCCGCCGTCGATGCTCACCGTAGCTCCGGTGATCCACTCTGCGTGATCCGACGCAAGGAAATAAATCAAGTCAGCCACTTCTTGCGGTTGCCCCACCCGGCCCAGCGGGTGCGTTGTCTTGCTGTGCTCAAGAAACGCGGCGTAGGCCTCATCATTCATCCCGCCCGACCGGTGAAGCTCGGTGACAACGACTCCGGGATTCACTTCGTTGACGCGTATGCCTTTTGCCGCGAGCTCTAGCGCCGCACAGCGCGTCAACTGATCGACGGCCGCTTTGCTCACGCAATACGCCAGCACACCCGGAAACGAGCGCGGCCCGGTGACGCTCGAGACGTTCACAATGTTGCCCTTAGAGCGTTCCAGGTGAGGCACCGCAAGTTTCATCAAATGAAACACCGAACGGAGGTTGATATTCATCATCTCGTCCCAAAGCTCAAGCGCAGTGTCCTCAATGCGACCCGCTTTCAGAATACCGGCGGCGTTGACCAGCACGTCCAGCCCGCCCATCGTTTCGACGGCCTGGACGACGCAGGCCTCGGTTTGTTTTTCATCCGATAGGTCCGCCGGGATGATGACCGCGTTGCCTGGGCCAGAGTGGCTTGAAGCGACTTCTCGAAGCGCGCTCTCACGCCGTCCAACGAGAGCGACAGTAGCGCCATCGCTGAGGAAGCGTTCCGCGGTTGCTCGCCCGATCCCACTCGAAGCGCCGGTCACCATAACTTTCTTGCCTGTAGTAATGTTTTCGTTCATAACAAGCTCGCTTTCGCCGGCGAGTTTAACCGACCAGTGGGATGAACGAAAGCGCAGAACCAAAAAGATTGGTGGCGCATAGGTATGAGCAGAATCTGATCCGCAGCGAGTGGCAAGAGGGCGCGGGTGCCGCGTTCTATTTTCGTAGCCGGTGCTCGCTAACCTTCTTGGATTGCTTTACCCAATGGACACAAAGTTAATAGCCGCGCCATTACTGATCGCCCTAACTGCTGTGTCCAGCGTGGCTCAACAGATCGCTTCACCGCTTGCTCCTCCCCTTTATACTTCCGCCCAAGCCAAACAATTCAGACTTGGAACGCTGAACTTCACCGGCAACACGCATACAAAAGAGGTCGTGATCCGAAGACTCATTCCGCTCATCGAAGGGAACATCTTTAATCAGTCGCTGTGGGAGTTCGGCCTGGAACAGATCAATCGATCCGGGTTATTCGAGCCGATTGAGCAGAATGACGTGTTGATGAAAATCGATGAGGCACTGGGAATCGTAGACGTGGAATTGCGTCTCAAGGAACGGGATCATCAGCGAATCGATATGAGCGGCGGCGGCGGCACAACCGGCGGAACTTCGATCTCGGTCGATTATTCAAACACCAACCTGACCGGCAGAGGCGACCGGCTTGCGGGCCGACTGCGAATAGGCAGCCGCGAGCGCGGCGGCGGTGTTACGTTCTCGACAATGTCCTACGGAAAGGTGCCGATCAGCTTCGATCTATCGGGATTCTACCAGCGACTGGAATTTGTCAACGCACGCACCCTTGAGCAAAGTCGAGAGCCGCTTTTCATTGAACGAACCGCAGGCGCGAGCCTTGGTGCGTTTCTGCCGCTGAACAAAGCACGCTACACAATCGCCGCAAGGACGCGTGTTGGTCTGCTGTATACCTTCACGTTAACCAACCTGGCGGATGCGCTCTTGACTACCAACACCGCGGTCCGCTCGCTCGAGCAAGGCGGTTTGCGCACCGCCTCGCTCACCGGGCTGTTGGTTCACGACACGCTCGATCGCGAACTTGATCCACAGCGGGGCGAGCGGCTTGTTGTCGGGATAGAGACCGGCGCTCGAGCGCTGGGCGGCAGTCTCAATTCGTTTAAACCTTATATCGACTATCGTCGCTTCTGGCCTCTGGATAACAAAGACAACGAATCGCGCGAGCCTACGGCGATCGGATTTCGCATTCGCGCCTCGCACATTCGGGCATTTGGTGAAGCTTTTAGTGAACAGGCGCTTTCCACCGTGCGAGGAGTTCCGGTTTTCCGCCGCGTATTCCTTGGCGGAGAAACAGAGGTCCGCGGTTTCGATGTAAATTCCATCGCGCCGCTTGCTCGGCTAGAACGTTTTGTTATCGGCGAAGGTAACCCACCGACGTTGGCTTCGACCGAAGTGCGGCCAGTCGGCGGAGACACCGAACTGTTGTTTAACGCCGAGTATCGAGTGCCGATCGTCTGGCGGTTTTCGGGCGCGGCATTTGTGGACGTTGGCGCATCGTTTAACGCACGAAGCCTTGTCAAAGAGAGCTTCGAAACGATGACAACGATTCAGTCAACTGGCGAGCCGGTTACGGTCTTGACGGTGCTTCAGCCGCTCAGCCCCGCGGAGAATTTCCTTCCAAGATACCGTGCGTCGCTTGGCGGCGAGATCAGATTCCCGATTCCGTTGCTTAACATCCCTTTGAGGCTAATCTTTGCGTGGAACCCGAATGCGCAGAAGCAAGTACCCGCCGGTTCGCTGCTGGCCCCAGAGAAGCGATTCGCATTCAGGTTGGGTTTCAGCCGAACGTTGTAGTCACAACTATCCTAGCGATGTGATTGAATCGTGACGAAGCCAATTGCAAGTCCGCAGCGACAAATGTTCGTGGTCCTTGTTTCTCGATGATTCTCTTCTTCCGAACCGATAGGCAACCTAGAACGAAAAAACCAAATGCTCCTGGAACCGATGCTGGCGAGGTGTAAAGGCGCCGAGTGGAACGAAAAAGTTCGGGAACTGGCCGCTATTGCGAAGCTCCCGCTGAACAAAAACCAGACTCTGCAGAGTAACCTTTCGGGCAAGGCCGAGCTCCCACCGAAAATAATGCGTGCGCAGATTGACCCCAGTGCCAGTTCCGAGATCGTCATCGGTCAATTGGGAAATTATCGAGTTCGCTCCCTTGATCGAGAAGACATAAAGAAATGACATATCGCCGCGTTTTGTAGGTCTGCCTGCTTGCAGCGCTACGAGCATCGCATCGCGCTCATTGGCATCCGTTCCAAAGTTACGAGAACCTTGAAGGTTGAAGGCTATCGGGTAAGCGTGCTCGCCCGCGCGGAATCCCGAATGGCTGAGCCGGTATGTGATCCGCCCAACGTGAAAATCTTCCGCTGTGTAGACGGCACCGCCCGGTGTTGTGGTCGCGTTACCAGTTCCAGTCATCGGACCTGCTAAAACCAGTCCGAGCCCCGGCTGAACGATAAACGCAACGCCCGCGGCCGTGGAAGCAAGTTGAATCTGGTTGGGTTCACGAAAGACCTGAACATCTGTTCCAAGTTGCTGGCTCCACCGCTCGTTGAACTTTTGGTTCCACAACACGCCCTGGTGAAACAGATTCGCTGAACGGCCAGCCTTCCCGATCTCAGCGCCCGCGGTCGCGAGCGGACTGCCTGCGGTGATCACCGCAACGTTGGGGTTAGAGAACCAATATTGGCCAGCTCGCAACTCGATCGTTGTGTTCCCTTTTCCGAGCGAGTACCTCTCATTGAACCCGTTGAAGCGAACGTCGTCATCAAATAGAAAGCGCGAGTTGTCCGCAAACACCTCCTGGACGCGGCCGCCTTGAAGCTGGATGCTCCTGTTCGGATGATAGTCAATCCAGGCCTCGGTGATGAAGAAAGGTTGATGCGCGACAGTCGATGTAAAGTCCTGATCCTGAGTGAGTGGATTATTTATCGGCCCGGTTGAAAGCTGTCCGTGAAAACTCAGCATTGGACTTATGTCGGTGTCCATATTCAAACGCAGACGATAGCGCATTCGTGCGTTCTGGACGTGTGCGAGGGGAGGGTCTGGAGCTTCGGTCGCTTTTCGCAAGATTGCATCGAACCGCAACCGGAAGTCGCCGCTCAATCGAATCGGCCCGAGTTTTAGGAGCTGTTCCTCGACCTTTTGAATGCGAGCCTCCACAGGAGCCGCTTGGGGGACCGAATCGAGATTGTTCGTAGTCGTTATGGTTGCGGTTGACTCGCGGACCTGCAACGAGGCGGGGCTGGCAGCGGACTGCGGCTTTGCCTCCACACTGTCGAGCCGCTTCTCCATTTCAGCCATCGCTCGCTGCTGGCGTTCAACGAGCAGAATGAGCTGATCGATTTTCGTTTTTAGCGCTTCTATGTCGTCTTTCGACTCCACGCCGCGTGCATCGCGCATCTTTTCTTCGCGCTCATTTGAAGCTGCGCGCGGCTGATCACCTATCACTATTTGTGCGTTCGTTGACGACTTCAGCAGAAAAAAAGCCATCAGGGCCAGCAGCGTGCAGAGACGCGATCGGTCAGCGTTCATTCTCAGCTCCTTTAAGTCTGTTGAGTTCAGATGTACAGGCGGCAGGTTCTAGCTGTTTGTAGAAGAGACTATCCTGCAAACCTCCGCCTAAGGGTTGTGCCAAAAACCAATTAACTGCCGAGCGCGCGAATAATATCGCGTCGACGTTGCGAGCTTGTTACGTTCACGTTAACGAAATATGAATTCGCGATCGTGGGTCGGTCAGTCGCAAGAACTGTCTTACATTTTGCGCTTCATGAGAAACCAAATGCTTTAAACGAGCTCGAACGCTGGGCGCGAGTATCGATCTACCGTATGCGTGAGCCGGGCTTGTTAGATACCAACTGATTGGTCATGATGGACCTTCGATTACCCGGCGACCCTGTGGCGGGCAAGGTGTCTGATAGGATCTATAAGAAACCGAATGTACCGCGGGCCGTGATAGCTGCACTAAATACTTATGGCTAGACCGAAACTCAAAGGTCCCAGACCGGAATGGCTCAAGGTTAGGATTCGTGCGAATGAAGAGTTCGATCGCGTCAATGCTCTGATCAAGGACCTGAGCCTGCACACTGTTTGTCAGGAAGCTCGGTGCCCAAACATCTTCGAGTGCTGGACCGAGGGGACCGCTACCTTCATGATTCTGGGCGACATATGTACTCGACATTGCGGCTTTTGTGCGGTGGGTAAAGGGAGACCGGGAACGTTGGACCCCAACGAACCGCGTCACGTTGGCGAAGCCGTAAAACAGCTCGGTGTCAAACACGCAGTCGTCACTAGCGTCAATCGAGACGAGCTGCCCGATGGCGGCGCGTTTCATTTCGCGCAAACGATCAATTGGATCCGTCAGCTCAATCCAGGCACTCGTGTGGAGGTTCTGATACCGGACTTCTGCGGGAATGAAGAGTCTCTTAACGTGGTCCTCGCGGCGAGGCCCGATGTGTTGAATCACAACACCGAAACAGTTGCGCGGCTCTACAAGCGGGTTCGTCCCGACGCGAAGTACGAACAGTCGCTGGAGCTGCTGCGGCGCGCTACTGCGCACAAGCAATATCATCCGCTATTGACCAAGTCCGGGTTGATGGTCGGTTTGGGCGAAGACACAACCGAGTTGCTCGAGACATTTCGCGATATCGCCGAAACCGGTTGCGACATTTTGACTGTCGGTCAATACCTCGCTCCTACGCCAAAGCATATTCCGATTGAGAGGTATTACACTCCCGACGAGTTCGTATTTTTGAAGACGGAAGCGCTAGCGATGGGGTTTCGGTACGTAGAGGCAGGGCCGCTTGTGAGAAGCTCGTATCACGCCGGACGACACGCGCAGGGCACGGACCCCGCGGCAGCCAACTACAGCGATGATCCGATATTCGCTACGGAGCCGCGCCGATTCCAGACCACGCCTCTGGTTCAGCTTGAAGGCAAAAATCGGGCTGGCGATTAGCCGTAGTGCTTTGGTTGGATGAAAGCGAGTAGGGCCGGTACGGTGACCGGCCCTTGCAGAAATAAAAGGGTGGGTTTACTTGCCGCGTGCGGCAGCCTTTGAGGCCTTAAGCGGGTTCTTGGTACCTTCACCCGAGCGCGACGCCGTAAGCATTTTTTCGTGTGCTGCGCAGTCGTGCTCTTCAGCTCTGGCCTTCCAGTACTCGTTGGCATTGATTCCCTGCGAGATAAATGCAACGACTGTAAAAGGGCTAGAACACTTCGGGCAATTCAAGCGGACCGCGCGTGCTGCTCCTCTCTTAGCCATGATTCCTTACTCCTTTCAGAATGAATACGCCATGACGCGAATCGCGCTTGGCACGCAAACGCAGAGCTTACCAGAGTCTCCGTCCTTTTTTCAACGGTCTTGAAGTTCGGTAGTGTCCCAAAACTGTGTTGATGGCGTCCGAACCGGGTGAATTGACCGCGGATCAGACGGATTCACACCGATCTGATCCGTTCAACCCGTGGTCTATTCCTCCTGCGAAATTCCACTTCAGGCCTAACCCGAGGTCTTTTAGGTAGCAACCTGCCGATTTTGATGCCCGCGGAAACTCAATGCGGGCGCTTGAGTTCATCCTGAAGCCTCGAGCCCTGGTTATCGATGATGTCGTTGATCAACCAGCCGGTGCTTGTTCTCTTTACTTCAACGACGATGTCCCGCTGGTCGCGACCTCTGCTTGTCCGTGGGCTCCACACCATCGTCACGGTGACCTTCGCTAGATCACTGCCGTTCTCGGTCTTACCAACACGAAACGAATCCGGGTATTCCTGAGAATTCGTAAGCGGATCGCCTTCAAAATAAGGCGCTTCGTCAGGATGGGTTTTCCGTTGTTCAGCCTCACGTTTCAATTCGCCGAGCAGCAACTTGTATAACTCGGGGCTGAGCCACCGTCGCCGCACTCGAAGATTGGCAACGGTGAAGTCTTTATTCCGCGCCAGGTGGAATTTGTAGAACGCACTAACGGCTCGTGCGGCTGGATCAGGCGGCGTAGACATGACCGACCCGCTGAGTGATAGAAACATCACAAGTCCGGTCATCAAGTTACGTCTCACTCGATAGTTCATCATCCTCCTGTGACACATCGCCTTTGGAGTTTTTAGCGAACCTCGTTCTGGGTTCCGCGTAGTAACGAATTTATTCGTTCTTCTTCTAGTTCAGACTCCACGTAGTAACGAATTCATTCGTTCTTCCCTCATCAAACCGGCACGAATAAATTCGTTACTACGTGGGAAGAGCCTGGTGCGCAAGTTCTAACAAATACAAATTACGCGAGTGCCGCCTCGATCCTGTCGTGGATCAACTGAACAACCGAATCAACCGGCACATCTTCGGACTGCCGTGTTGAGCGAGTAAATAACTCGACTTTGGCTTCTTTGATTTTTTTGCCGACGGTGATCCGGAAAGGCACGCCAATCAGATCAGCATCGTTGAATTTGACGCCCGCACGCTCATCACGATCGTCGAGGAGGGCTTCAAGCCCTGCTTTGCCAAGGTCATCGTAGAGCCGTTCAGCTGCCGCCAGTAGCGCCTGGTCCTTTATGTTCACCGGGGTTACGACGACCTGGAACGGCGCGATCGCAGCCGGCCAGCTAATCCCGGCTTCGTCGTTGTACAACTCGACCGCCGCGCTCATGACTCGCTCGACGCCAATCCCGTAGCTCCCCATCACAATCGGCACTTCCTGCCCATCTGCGGTGAGTACCCGAGCCCCCATGCTCTCCGAGTATTTTGTTCCAAGCTTGAATATGTGTCCGGCTTCGACTGCTTTAAACACGTCAAGCGTTCCGCTGCAATTCGAACAGATTTCGCCCGCTTTGACTGTACGAAGGCTCGCCCACTTATCGATCTTGATGTCGCGCTCGATCGAAACTCCGCGCAGGTGATGATCATCTTTGTTTGCGCCGGTGGTCATGTTTCGGCGCCCCTGCAACGCGTCATCGGCTATCACCTGAGTGATCTTCGGATGCGAGGCTCGAGTGACGCCGACCGCGCCCAGTGACCCGGCTGAGGCGCCGAGCGCCTCTTTGATCTCTTCCGGATGGGCGGGTCGAATGTTGATCGCCCCGCTCGCATCCATGAGTTTTGTCTCATTGAGCTCGTGATCCCCACGGATCAAGACAAGCGCGATTCGATCGTCAAGAACATAGACCAATGTCTTTATCTGCCGGTCGGCAGACGCACCGCCGGGAAACGTCGTCAAATCTTCGATGGTGCGAACGCCAGGCGTTGGAAACTCTTCGGCAGCGGCGGGGCCTCCGTCGTCAGCCGGCGCTGCAATCTTTGAAGTCGCCTTTTCAACATTCGCAGCGTACCCGCACTGCTCGCATACGACTATGTTGTCCTCCCCGGCGTTGGTTCGAACCATGAACTCGGTTGATTTGCTGCCACCCATCGCTCCTGAGCTCGCTTCTACCGCCGTGAATTTCAGACCGCATCGAGTGAAGATCCGGCAATAGGCGTCGTATTGATCTTGAAACGACTTGTCCAGCCCCTCGAAATCAACATCAAACGAGTAGGCGTCCTTCATCGTGAATTCGCGGACTCGCAAAAGCCCGGACTTCGGTCGAGCCTCGTCACGAAACTTGGTTTGGATCTGATACCAGACCTGCGGGAGGTGCCGGTAGGAGTTTATCGAGTTGCGCGCGATCGTGGTGAATACTTCTTCGTGAGTCATGCCCAGCGCCATATCGGCGCCTTTGCGATCACGCAATCGGAACATATTGTCGCCCATAACCTCCCAACGGCCCGATTCTTTCCAGACTTCTGCGGGGTGAATAGCAGGCAACAGAAACTCCTGCCCGCCGATCCGATTCATCTCCTCGCGGATGATCTGAATGACTTTGAGCCGTACGCGCTGGGCCAGCGGTAGGAGTGAGTACACGCCGGCTGTTAGCTGACGAATATAGCCCGCGCGCACCAGCAGCCGATGACTCGCGACTTCGGCATCCGCCGGATCCTCGCGAAGGGTGGGAATAAACAGATTGGACCAGCGCATCTTTCTCTCCTTGAAAGCAACAACCACAGGCGCCGTTTGGCGACCCAACCGAACGAGACAAACTAGCAATTGGCTTGATTGAGAGTCAAGCAATGGCCAATCAGAAGCTGTTAGCACATAACTCGGGCAATAACCCAACTCCACAGACCGTGCAAGTTCCAGAAATCCCACCAACGCAGAGATTGTGTGAAAAACCGATTGAGCCGGCCCTCCACCGACCCCGTGTCGGTGGAGGCGCGATTGCCAAGCTAAACCCTCGCGAGAACGGCCAGCCCTCCACCGACCCTGCGTCGGTGGAGGCAACGACTGGAAGCTACGCGACCGCCGCCACGAGGCAACGACGGACAGTCGCGCATCCACGACACAAGGTCGAGGAGAGCTGGCGTTCTCGCGAGGGTTTAGCTGGACAGTCGTTGCCTCCACCGACACAGGGTCGGTGGAGGGCTGGCGGTTCTCGCGAGGGTTTAGCTTGGCAATCGCGCCTCC
>Ga0075418_10005758_pt1 | contig 14004 bp, 15 predicted proteins | sample SoiMetdeltSBSDD2_FD_81776 | JGI IMG/M metagenome (GOLD analysis project Ga0075418, IMG submission 81776) | Bulk soil microbial communities from a Populus tree surrounding site in Tennessee, USA - Soil MetaG P. deltoides SBSDD2 | ecosystem: Environmental > Terrestrial > Soil > Tree plantation...
GGACGGGATTCCAGTCGAGCTCCTTCCCGCGCGACCACCGGCTCTGTCCACCCGGCGTGCGCTCCGCGGAGATGTAGCCCGGCTCGACCAGAGGCGGGAGCAGCTCCTGGAGCTGGCGCTGGACGGGCGCCGAGATTCCGGAGCAATGCCCGACGAAGTCGAGGTCACCCTTGTCGTTGTAGAGGCCGAGCAGGAGCGTCGAGATCTTCCCGTCGACCTTCTCGCTCCAGCGGAAGCCGACGATCACGCAGTCGGCCGTCCGGTGCGGCTTGACCTTGACCACGCCGTCGCGCGACCCCGGCAGGTACGGGCGCCCGAGCTTCTTGGCGATGACGCCGTCCAGGCCCGCAGCCTCGAGCCGCTGGAGCCACTTCTGTGCCTGCTTCTCGTCGCGCGAGACGGGCGAGAGCCGGAACCCTTCCGCGTGCTCCTCGAGGAACCGCCGCCGCTCCTCGAGCGGCCGCTCGTGGACGGGCTCGCCGTCCCAGAGCAGGACGTCGAAGGCGATGAACTCGGCCGGGATCTCGGCGGAGAGCTTGCGGACGCGGCTCTCGGCCGGGTGCAGCCGGAGCTGCATCGAGTCGAAGTCGAGTTTCCCTTCGCGGGAGATGACGATCTCGCCGTCGAGCGCGGAGTGGGGAGGGAGTTGGTCGCCGAGCGGCCGAAGCTCGGGAAAGTACCGCAGGAGCGGCCTTCCGTTCCTGCTCCACAGGGCGAGCTCCCCGCCGTCGTTCTCCAGCACACCGCGAAAGCCGTCCCATTTCGGTTCGTACTGCCAGCCGTCGGCGGGCGGGAGCTCGGCGATGAGCTCGGCCTCCATCGGCGGAAACGGAACGTGGCGACCCGGCATAACCCCCAACATTAGGTGCTGGCGGCCGCAGACACGGCCGGCCCCAGGCCGGTTGCAAAGCATCGTCTCGCGGCGTCCTCGGTCGCGCCCGTACTTGATTCAGTACGAGCGCTCCCTGCGTCCTTGCGAGACTCGCTTTTCGCAGGCCGGAAACGACCGTGCCTGCGCACGACAGCACTAAGCTGCCGGGCAATGTCGAAGCGCGTAGTCGTCACGGGACTTGGGGCGGTCACGCCGGTGGGGAACGACGCTCCGTCTACGTGGGAGGCGGCGGTGGCCGGCCGGAGCGGCATCGACTTCATCCGCGCGTTCGACGCCAGTCCGTTTCCTGTGACGATCGCCGCCGAGGTCAAGGACTTCGACCCGACCGGGCTGGTCTCATCGAAGGAGCTGCGCCGGCTCGACGCGAACGTCCTGTTCGCGCTGGCCGCGTCCCGCGAGGCCGTGGCCGACGCCGGCCTGGACGACCGCTACGACCCAGCGCGGGTCGGGATCGTCTACGGCTCCGGCATCGGCGGGATCAAGACGATCAACGAGCAGCACGACGTCCTGCGCGACCGCGGCCCGGACCGCGTCTCGCCGAACTTCCTCCAAAACGTCCTGGTCGATTCGGCGAGCGGGCAGCTAGCGATCACCCTGGGGTACCGCGGGCCCAACTACGCGACGGTCTCCGCATGCGCCACCGGGTCGCACGCGGTGGGCGAGGCCGCCGAGCTGATTCGCCGCGGGGGAGCGGACGCCGTTCTGGCGGGTGGCACGGAGGCGTGCATCGATCCGCTGATCCTGGCCGGGTTCTGTGCGATGCGCGGCCTCGCCGCGGAGGAGGAGCACCCGCCTCGCGCGTCGCGCCCGTTCGACGCGACTCGGGCCGGCTTCGTGATGGGCGAGGGGGCGGCGACGCTCGTGCTGGAGGACCTCGACGCGGCGCGGGCGCGGGGGGCGAAGGTCTACGCGGAGGTGCTCGGCTACGGGACGTCCAATGACGCCTACCACATGGCCGCCCCCGACCCGGCGTCGGTCGGAGTCAAGGAGATGATGTCCTCCGCGCTCGAGATGGCAGGTGTGGCTCCGGAGCGGGTGGGGTACATCAACGCGCACGGAACCGCCACGCCGCTCGGCGACGCGGCCGAGACGAAGGCGATCAAGGAGGTCTTCGGCGACCACGCGCACGACCTCACGGTCACTTCCACCAAGTCCGTGATGGGCCACTGCTTCGGCGCCGCCGGTGCGATCGAGGCGATGATGTGCGTTCTCGCCGTCCACGAGGGCAAGCTTCCGCCGACTATGAACTACGAGCATCCCGACCCCGAATGCGATCTGGATTACGTGCCGAACGAGGCTCGTGACGCGGAGCTCGACGTCGCCCTCTCGAACGCGATGGGCCTCGGCGGCCACAACGCATGCGTGCTCATCGGGAGGGTCGAATGAGCTTCATCGTCAAGGAGGACGTCGAGCGCTACGCAGAGGAGCACACGACTCCGGTGCCGGAGTTGTTCACGCGGCTCGCCGCGGAGACGCGCGAGAAGAGTGACTCGCCACAGATGATGGTGGGTCTGCTCGAGGGTCGTTTCCTCGAGTTTCTCGTCCGTCAGACGGGCGCGCTCAGGGTCCTCGAGCTCGGCACCTTCACGGGTTGGTCGTCGATCTCGATGGCGATGGGCCTCGAGGACGGCGGGCGGATCACCACCTGCGACGTCGACGAGGCGACGACCGAGATCGCGCGCCGGTACGCCGAGGAAGCCGGGGTCGCGGACCGGATCGACTACCGCCTCGGCCCCGCGCTCGAGACGATCGCGTCACTCGATGGGCCGTTCGACCTGATCTTCATCGACGCCGACAAGGAGAACTACGTCAACTACTACGAGGCCGTGCTGCCCAAGCTGGCGGACGACGGCTTCATCGTCGCCGACAACGTGCTCTGGTCCGGCCGGGTCGCCGACCGGTCGGATCAGGACGGCAACACCGTTCACATCCGGCGATTCAACGACCACGTCATGGCCGACGATCGCGTCGCGTGCGTGATGCTCAGCGTGCGCGACGGGATGACGCTCATTCGCAAGAAGTAACTGCTTCCACCGTCAGTTCGGCGAGGGATTCCAGGACGCAATCCGCAAGCGCGAGCGCCTCCTCGTCCGGCGGGAATGTTTGGTTGGGGATCGCGACGACGCACATCCCGGCCTCGTGTGCGGAGCGGATGCCGTTGTGGGAGTCCTCGATGGCCGCGCAGCTATCCGGCGGGACGCCGAGGCGCTTGGCCGCCTCGAGGTAGACGTCGGGCGCGGGCTTGCCGCGGCCGACCTCCTCCGACGAGACGGTCACGCGGAAGTCCTGCTTCACGCCGGCCAGCTCGAGTACGAGCTCGATGATCGGAGGGTTGGACGAGGACGCCAGCCCGAGCGGCCACCTCGCGGCGAGGCGGGCCACCGCCTCGCGTGCACCCGGAAGGAGCGGCAGCCGCTCGCGGTAGAGCTCGATCATCCGACGCACGACCTCGTCGTTGATCTCCTCCGGCGGCTCAGGCAGGCCGAGCTCGTCGTGCATGTACCGGGACCACTCGTTGGAGCTCATCCCCATCATGTCTCGCTGGGCCCGGTCGTGCCAGCGGCCGCCGCGCTCCCGCGTGAGTTGCTCGCGCGCCGCGTCCCATACCTGCTCGGAGTCGATCAGGAGACCGTCCAGATCGAAGACGACGGCGTCGATCACTGCGGTCGATACCGGCCGTCGAGGTACAGGAGTGGCGGCTGCGGCGTGCCGAGCTCGCACTCGAGCACCTCGCCCGCGAAGAACGTGTGGTCGCCGACGGGCCACTCCGCCCACACGCCGCACTCGAGCCACCCGAGCGCGCCCTCGATCAAAGGAGTCCCACGCACGCCGTCGCGCATCTCGATCCCGTGCCAGTGGGCGATCGGCGGAACGCCGCGGGCGAAGTGCTGCGCAACCGCTTCCTGCCCCGCCGCCAACAGGCTGAGGCCGAAGCCTCCCGCCTCGCGGAGCAGCTCATGGAGCGCCGCCTCGCGAGCGATCGAGATCCCGACCAGCGGCGGCTCGAGCGAGAGCGATACGAGGGTCCCCACCGTCAGTCCGAGCCGGTCTCCGTTCGCGTCCACCGTCACGACGGCGACACCCGAGGGAAAGCGGCGCATCAGTGCTCGGAGGTCGCCCATGAAGGCGAACTCAAGCAGGTGCACCGGCCCGGAAATCATGTTGCGCTCCGGGCGGCTGCACCGCGTCGCGGTGCGTCGTCCTCGGTCGCGCCCGTATGACAGGCATACGAGCGCTCCTTGCGTCCTAGCCCCGCTCGCGTTTCGCGCGCCGGAGCATCAACCGACTACCGGGCCGGCGCACGAGTCAGCACAAACGGCTGGCGCCCACCAGCAGACCGGTGAGCCCGAGCGTCGCTCCAGGCTGTGCTCGTCCGACCCAGGAGACGATCGGCGTCACGCCCGGGCCGAGCGCCGTTGCCCGGTACAGCGTCCCCTTTCCGTGGGCGGGGCCGAGCGCGTAACAGAAAAGCCCGCTCGGCTTCTGCGCAAGGAAGCCGTTCTCCCGATGCCAGCCGCCGCCATAGGCCGAGCCATACGTGTCCACGTAGACGTTCCGGCCGTAGGTGTCGAGCGGCGAGCCGTGCCTGGTCCAGCGGAAGCCGTGAACCGGCACGCCGCGGTATGTGTACTGGCCGAAGAGGATGTCTGCACTCGACCGCGCGTCGACGTGAACGTCGAGCGAGGCCGGCATCCCGGTCCAGTGGGAGAGGTGGAGCTCGGCAACTCCCGCGCTCGACCCCATCGGGGTGAGGCGCTGCCACTTCTGCGCGGCCCAGAAAGAGCCGTCGGGAGCCGTGCATGCTGCGACGAGCAGCGGGAGCTTCGGGCCGCCGTAAGGGCGGCACGCGTTCGGTGCCTGCCAGAGCGGCCGCCCGAAGGCTCCCCATCCGCCCGAGTAGTCGAGGCGAAACTTCACCTGCGGGCGCGCCTGCGTCGGCGCGAGCGCGTCACGGGCCCCCCAGGCGAGCACGTGTTTGTGGACACCGCGAGCGGTGTACGTGAGCGCGGCCACCCCACGAGTGGAGACAGACAGTTGGACGTGGTCGGCCCTGCGGTCGATCAATTGCGACGCGGCGGCCGATCCGCACACCGTGAATGTCAGGGCGACGATGAGGAGCGGGACGCGGAACAACCGCCCCATTGCAGCAACTCGGTCGCCACAACGCAAGCGGAGAGCGCCGGACCAGTCCCGCCCGTCTTTTTGGGTCCGAGCTCCTAGATCAACCGATCCCGATGCCGCCGACCAGGAAAAGGACCAGGAACGAAATAGCGACCGCGATCCCGACCGCGACGGCGATGCTCTCCTCGAAGTTCATGGACTCAGTTTCTGCGGGTATCCGGACGTTCCTGCGTCTCGGGCTCCCCGACCCGTGGCCGCTATGTAACCATCGGGCCATGCCGGCGTCCGCGATTCCCAGCAGCCGGGCCGCACGCCCGGCCACACGCCGGACGCGCCTGCGCCCGGTTGCGTTCGCGGTTCTCGTGGCGCTCGTCCCCACGGCGATCGTTGCGTGGGCGGTCGGGCGTGACCAGGCCGACCGCGTCAACCGCACAGCAAGCGAGACTGTCGTCGCTGAGGCGCAGGCTGGACGTCAGCAGGCGGAGCTCGTTTTGGCGAGGGCGCACGAGCAAGCCGGCAGGATCGCCCGCCTCACGTCCGTCCAACATGCCCTCGCGCGGCGCGACCGCCTGGCACTCGCCAGCCTCGCCCGTCGGCACCCCGGCTCGTACTTCCTCGTGCGAGGCAGCGCCATCCCTGCCCGCCTCCCGGCTGCGGCGCGGCGGACGGCCGTCGTCTTCCTAGGGCGGAAGCCGATCGGGACCGTCGTGGTCGCTGTCGGTCGTCCTCCGCTGCTCGAAGCCGTCAGCACGGCGACTGTCGAGACCGGCGACAGGCTGCTGCTCGCCGATCCGGGAACCGCACCTGCGCGGGCCGCGGATATCCACCTCGGTGACACGCGCTACCGGGCGGCCGGCGCTCCACTTTCGTCGCGTGTGGAGGTCGTCGCCGCGCGGCCGGGGAGCGTGATCGACGAGGACGTGCGGAACACCTGGCTGACCGTTCTCGGGGCTGCGCTCGCCACGCTTGCGACCGTGGCGGTCATCGCCTTGGCCGCGTCGCCATTTGTCGTGCGGGGACGGATGGCGCAGCGCGAGCGCTCCGAGGCACTTCGCGTTCTCTCGAGCGTCCACGACGGCGTCTTCCTCACCGACGACGGCGGCCTCGTGCGCTTCTGGAACCGCGCGGCCGAGCTGATCACCGGCCTGACGCGCCGAGACGTATGGGGACGGGCGCTTGCCGATTTGCCGGGGCTGGGAAGCATCGCCGGCGAGATCCCCGTCGGCGAAGAAGGCTCAGTGAGGCCGCAGGTCTTTCCCGTCCAGCTGGGCCTGCGCGAGCTGTGGCTGTCCCTGACCGGCGTTCAGACTGGGGAGGGGACGGTCTACACGTTCGCCGACGTCACGGAGGAGCACCGTCTCGAGCAGCTCAAGAACGATTTCGTAGCAACGGTGTCCCACGAGCTGCGCACGCCGCTGACCGGCCTGTACGGCGCCGTGATGACGCTGCGCGAGCGAGGCGACGAGATCCCGATTGACGACCGTTCCGAACTGCTCGCCACGCTTGCGGAGCAGGCGAAGCGGCTCGCGCGGCTGGTCGAGGACCTGCTCGTCGCGAGCGGCATCGAGTCCGATCGCCTGCTGTTGGGGCAGGAGCGGTTCGAAGCAGTCGCGCTGGCGCGCGAAGTCGTCGACGACGCGCGGCGGCGTCACGAGACCGCGCGGGTGCAGCTGGTGGAGGAACAGGAGGCCTACGTCCTGGCCGATCCTCTGCGCACGCGCCAGGTGCTCGAGAACCTGATCGACAACGCGGTCAAGTACGCCGACCGTGGCCCGGTGCGTGTCGCCGTTGAAGTTGCGAACGGCCTGGTGACGTTCGGCGTGTCCGACGAAGGGCCTGGAATTCCGGAGGACCGACGAGAGCAGATCTTCGACAAGTTCTACCGCTCCGACGTCCAGATGGAGGGCGGAGTGGGCGGGGCTGGACTCGGCCTGTACATCTCCCGAGAGCTCGTGCAGCGCATGGGAGGCCGACTGTGGGTCGAGTCGACGAGCGGTGCCGGTTCACGCTTCTCGTTCGAGCTCCCTTCCATTCAGGCGTAGCGCATGCGATGATGACTTCATGCGGAGAGGCACTCCCACTCTCGGCTTGTATGCCCTGCTCATCGGCGCCGGACTCGTTGTTTCGGCACTCCTCTGGCTGGCGGCGACCCGCAGCACTCCGGCCTTGTCGCCGTTTCACGAAGCCACGGCGGGCCCCGCGCAGGTGACGCTCGCGAAGCAGGTGACAACGCGACATCGGCCGGCGGCGCCGACTCGCCGCAGCCGGTCCCGGACAGCCGCCGCGCCGACCGCCGGTTCCGGCTCCGTTTCTGGCCCCGTTTCCGGGTCGTTCGTCAGCGCCGGTCCCTCATCGACCTCTTCGGCCGGGCCGGCCACTTCTGGAAGCTCCACTCGATCCGCGGCTCCCAGGACGACGCGCTCCTCAGCGCCGACGAACTCGAAGCCGAAGCCCGCTACGCCGGCGAAAGGCTCCGGAAGTCCCGTCGCGGCTCCTACTACCGCGAACAACACGGTCACGGGTGACCCGACTCAGGCGGCGGCCCCTGCAACGCCTCCGCCTGCGCCGCCCGGCAACTTTCAGGAGTCGGTGAGCGCGAAGCCGCAATCGACGCCACCGCCGCCCCCGCCGGCCACCGTTCCGCCCACGCCGGCGGCCGCTCCGGCGGCTCCCCCGGCCGCGCCGCCTCCTCCTCCGCCGGCGTCGGCTCCCGGAAACGGACACGGGCCGAAGCCGAAGTAGGTGGCCGAGCTCGCCGGCCAGGTAGCGCTCGTCACCGGCGGCGGGCGCGGAATCGGCGCGAACATCGCCCGTGAGCTGGCAGGAGCGGGTGCGCGGGTCGCCGTGGCCGCGCGTTCGCGCGATCAGGTCGAGTCGGTCTCGGAGGAGGTCGGCGGGATCGCACTCGAGCTCGACGTCACCGACCAGGGCGCTGTCGAGCGCGCGGTCGAGGAGGTCGAGAGGCAGCTAGGCCCGCTCGATCTTCTTGTGGCAAATGCGGGAATCGGCGGGCCGGAGGGGGCGAGCTGGGAGGTGGACTTCCGCGAATGGTGGCGCGTCTTCGACGTGAACGTGCACGGCGTGCACCTCTGTTGCCGGGCGGTGATCCCTCGCATGCTGGAGCGAGCACGGGGGAGGATCGTCATCACCGGGAGCGGTGCCGCGTACCTGCCGGGCGCGAACAGCACCGCGTATCCGGCGAGCAAGGCCGCCGTCGTCCGTTACGCAGAGACCCTCGCCAACGAGCTGGACGGACGGATCCCCGTCTTCGTCATCAGCCCGGGCCTCGTCCAAACCGAGATGACCTTCGGGTGGTTCTCCGACGACGCGCCCTGGACGCCGCCGGAGCTCGCGCCTCAGCTCGTGTGCGTCCTCGCCTCAGGGCGCGCGGACGACCTCGCCGGCCGGTACCTGCACGCGGAGCACGACGACATCGAGGACCTGATCGAGCGTTCGGACGAGATCCGAGCAGAGGATCTGAACGCGATCCGGCTCAGGCGCTAAACGGCGGGAGAGAGATTCGAACTCTCGGAGGAGTTGCCCCCTCAACAGTTTTCAAGACTGCCCCGTTAGACCGCTCCGGCACCCCGCCAGGACCTATTGTCGCAACAGTAAGAGGGTTGGGATGTACTTGCGCCGGCACGGCCGGAGCCTCGATTTTCCGCATGGCTATGCGGTTTCCTGGGAGGTTTGCCTAAGTGTGAGCGGGGAACCCCTTCCCTTGACCATCAACCTAGTTCCGAGGGGGTATGTGAGTGATGACAGTTGCTGAGCTATGGATGTTCCAGCAAGCCGCTTGGGCTGACATCGACCTGCGTGGCTTCAAGGTGGAAGCGCGCGACGGCGATATCGGCAAGATCGACGACGCTACCTACGAGGTCGGCGCGAACTTCATCGTCGTCGACACAGGTCCGTGGATCTTCGGCAAGAAGACCATGATCCCGGCCGGGGCCATCGAGCGAATCGACCCCGACGAGGAGAAGGTCCACGTTAGCCTGACGAAGGACGAGATCAAGAACGCGCCCGAGTTCGATGAGGACACGTTCAAGAGCGAGGGCTACCGGTCGAGTCTCGGCGACTACTACGGCCGCCAGAAGACCGGGGTCAGCGAGCGGTTCTAACCGCGTCCGGCGCGCCGAAGTCGCGCAGGACGTCGGGCACTTCGCCCTGGAAGTTCTCCAGAACGGCGAGGGCCCATCGATCCGTTACCGCCGTGCCGTTGAGGGTGTGGACGTACTCCGTCCCACCCTCGGCGCGGTAGCGGATACCGAGCCGCCGAGCCTGGTAGTCGGTTGCATTCATGGTCGACGTGATCTCGCGGTAGCGCTCCTGTGAGGGAAACCATGCCTCGACGTCGTAGCGCTTGGCCGCCGCGGCGCTCAGCTCCGAGGCCTCGATGTTGACGACCCGGTAGGGGAGCTCGAGCTCGCGGGCGAGCGACTCCTCGATCTCCAGCAGTCGCTCGAGCTCGGCCCACGACTCCTCCGGGAGGACGTAGGCGAACATCTCCACCTTGTTGAACTGGTGGACGCGGAACATCCCGCGCGTATCCCGGCCGGCCGCACCCGCCTCGCGCCGGAAGTTGGTCGAGAAGCCGGTGTAGCGCAGGGGCAGTTTCTCAGCGTCCAATATCTCACCCATGTGCAAGCCCGCCAGCGCGACCTCAGACGTGCCGGTGAGGTAGAGGCCCTCGCCGGCTACTTCGTAGATCTCGAAACGCTCCGCGGGAAAGAATCCCGTCCCGTACATCGCCTCTTCCCGCACGAGAACCGGCGGGATCACCGGGATGAAGCCTTGCGCGCCGACCCGGTCGAGCGCGAAGTGATAGAGCGCGAGCGTGAGCCTGGCGGCGTCGCCCACGATGTAGCCGAACCGCGAGCCAGACAGGCGCGCCCCCCGCTCCATATCGAACTCGCCCAGCTCGAGGTGCTCTTTCGGATCGACAAGCTCGGGCGGCTCGCCGACCAGGCGGACGATCTGACCCTCGGCGTCTCCCTCCGCTTCGTCCGGGACCGAATCGTGCGGGGGAGTGGGGACGACGCGCAGCAGCTCGTCGCGCGCCGCTTCGGCCGCGGACAGCTCTGCCTCCAACCGCTGGAGGTCTGATTTCACCTGCTTCAGCTCCTCCACCTGCTCGGGCGTGGGCTTGCCCTTCAGCTTCTGGCGGCTGCGCAGCTCGTCGACCCGCGGGACGAGCTCGCGCCAGCGCGCATCTGCGGCCAGCAGCTCGTCGAACTGCTTGGCGTAGCCCTTGCGCGCGATGGCCGCCCGGTACTCGTCCGGGTTCGCCCGCGCAGCGCGCAGATCGATCACCTCGCACTCCTGGACGGCGGCCGTCCCGGCTGGGCGAAGCCCGGCAGCGCCGGCCGCGTGGCGCCGCTCGCTGCGGGATGCTGCACCGGCGACGCGTGGCTGTACTGGGATGTACTGTCCTGCGCGCCGCCGGTTTGCCTCCCTTGCCAGCGGGCGCCCCAGGAGCGCGAGGAGCTCATCGTTACTTCGTCTGCAAGAAGGCGACCAGGTCGGCGATCTGCTTGGCAGAGAGCGACGACCCGTAGGTCTGGGGCATGATGTTCGGCTGGTAGCCGGCCGCGACGACGGCGTTCGGATCCACGATCGACTGGTCGATGAAAGCAGCGTCCTTGCCTTTCAAGGCCTCGGTCAGATTCGGGCCGACGTTGCCGCTCGAGCCGGCCGGCTCGAACGTGTGGCACGAGCCGCAGCCCTGAGACGTGAAGACCTGCTTACCGGCCTGCGCGTTGCCCTTTGCCACCGTTGTCTGAGTCGGGGTGGAGCCGACGACGGTCTCGGGCAGGGCCTTCGTCTGGCCCTCCGAGCCGCATCCCGCCGCCAGGAGGGCCGCCGCGGCCAGGATCGGGATCAGCCAGCGCACGCGCGCGAGTGTATCTGGTCGCTGTCCACGTCCACAGGACGAATCCGGCGATGGCGCCGGCGGCGGCAACATCGGTGGGGGAGTCGTTCACGAGGAGCGAAACCGCCACTCCGGCGAGCAACGCGTCGAGCATCGCCGACCGCGGGCGCTGGACGGCGAGCCAGACGAGCGCTACAAGTGCGACGGCGAAGACCAGTGCGGCGTGCCAGGTGTTCAGCCTGTCGGCCGACAGGTGCAGGCGGTGTCCCAAATCGCCGAACCAGCCGGCCGGGCCCTTCTCGAACGCGCGCGTGACGTGGCTGTGGCCTCCGCTTGCCTCATCGATGCCGATGAAGGCGAAGACGAGCGCGATCCCGAGGCCCAGCGCTACTACGACTCGCCTCATGGTGATAGGCCCCCAGAGCCGCAGGGTGAGGAAGGCGAAGGCTGCCGCAAACACGAGCAGCCCTCCCCCGTCGGCTCCCGTGCGGCTCCATCCCACCGTGACGAGCGCGAGCGCGCCGATCGGGAGGACGGAGGCGAGGCCGAGCTCGGCCGCCGAGAAGAGCGAGATGGCCAGCAGGACGGTTTCCTCGAGGTTCGTGATCCCGTAGAAGCGACCGCCCTGCTCGGGGCGGGGGCCCAGGACGGCGAAGCCGGACGTCTCCGGCCAGCTCCACATGACGACGAGGAAGAGGGCGAGGATCGCTGGCCCGAGGTACACGATCAGGCGCCGCGGCAGCGCAACGGCGGCGGCCAGCGCAATCGAGCCGAGCCCGAGCACCGGCAGGATCACCTCCGGACGCGCCGCTCCTGCGAGGCTGAGCAGGAGCGAGACGGTGAGCATCACCGGTGCGACGGCAACGCAGAAGCGCCGCGTGAATCCCGTGCGCAGCCGGAGCGCAACAAGGATCGCCCCGATCGTGAGGACGGCGAGCATGACGTACGCCCACCGGCGAGCACTGTGGAGCTGGTCGAAGCGGCGTTGGAGGGCCGCCACCCGGGCTGTGGCATTCGGCACGACGAGCACTCCCAGCCGCTCCGGGTGCCGCAGATCGTCAGCCGCGATGAGCCCCGCGATCCGGGTGGAAGTCGAGGTCAGGAGACCCTCCGGGCCGCCCAGCTGGATGCGGTGGAGAGGCTCGCCCCTGGTGGCCACGAGCCCCACTGCGGCCGCCGCTGGTGTGGCCGTCACCAGGCAGAGCGACGCTACGATTACTCCAATCCACTTCAAGGAGCGCGATTTTCGATGAAACGCAAGTCCTACGGTCGCGACGCCGGTCTTTCCTTCCGGATGCTGTTCACAGGCGCGCTGCTCGGCGCGCTGTACGTGGGCTTTGCCGTAGTTCTGTTTCAGGTCCTGAACGTCGGTCTCATCCCGATGCTGCTGATCGTCGTCGGGCTGGCGGTCTTCCAGTACTTCACCTCCGACAAGCTCGCCCTGGCCGCCTCCGGCGCCAAGGTCGTGAGCGAGCAGGAGGCGCCCGAGCTGCACGGCATGATCGAGCGATTGTGCGCGATGGCGGACCTGCCCAAGCCGCGGGTGGCCGTGATCGACACGGACGTCCCCAACGCGTTCGCGACCGGCCGCAGCCCCAAGCATGCTGTCGTCGCCGTGACCACTGGGCTGTGGCGCCGGCTCGAGCCGCACGAGGTCGAGGGCGTCCTCGCCCACGAGCTCTCGCATATCGCGAACCGCGACGTGCTGGTCATGACGCTGGCGAGCTTCTTCGCGATGCTGGCGGGCCTGCTGACTCGGTTCGGGTTGTACGGCGGTCTCTTCAGTGGGGGTGACCGCGGACGCGACACCGGAGGTGTCCCGGTCTGGCTCATCATCTTCCTCGTCTCGTTGCTGACCTACTTCATCAGCTACCTGCTCATCCGCGCGATCTCGCGTTACCGCGAGTACGCGGCCGACCGGGGCTCGGCCCTCATCACGGGCGCGCCCGAAAACCTGATGAGCGCGCTGCAGAAGATCGCGAGCGGGATGATGCAGATTCCGCAGCGCGACCTCCGCGAGGTCGAGACGATGAACGCGTTCTTCATCGTCCCGACGAACGTGAAAGCCGCGGCCGCCGAGCTCTTTGCGACCCACCCGCCTCTCGAGAAGCGACTCGCCCGCCTGTCCGAGATCGCCCGCGAGATGGGCAAGCCGGTTCAGTAGCACGTGGCCCGGCCGGCCCCCTCCACCGGTTTCTGGACGGCTGCAAAGGCTTCGCCAGGCGTCGTCCTCGGTCGCCCCTGTGCCACCGGCACAGGGTCTCCCTGCGTCCTGGCCTGGCTCGCTTTTCGCGCGTCAGAAATCCGGTAAGGGGAACCGGCCGGACCACATGGGCTTCACCGACGTCCTCTTCGGGCGGAAGAAGCTCAAGGACGCGAAGAGCGACCGGCTCTTCGCGATCTCGACGGCGCGAATCACCCTCGAGGCCGAGCTCGGGCTGAAGCCCGCCCGCGTTGCGGCGCTCTGTTTCAAGCCTCTCTCGGCCGGCGAGTTCGTGCGCGCCGAGAACGAGCTCCAGGAGCTCCTCGACTTCGCCGCGCAGCAGTCGAATTCGAAGGTCGAACGCAAATCCGATGACTTCGGGTTCGAGTGGCTCGTCATCCACGATTCCGACTTCGAGGATCTCGTCAACACGGTTCACCTCATTGCGACCGAGTTGATCAGTCGCGGGTTCGGGTCGCAGCTGCTCGCCGGGTCGCGACCCCGCCGTCAGCGGGTAGTACCACCAGCGTGCGGAGGCGAAGACCCAGTAGCCTTGGATGCGCGAGTTATCGACGGTGCGCTCGACCAGCACGCTTCCGTTCGATCCGGGCTGCGGGATCAACGGACCCGCCGGACGCGGAGCCACCGCCATCGGCGCAGGCACCGCTTGGGGCGCCGGAGCTTCCTCGGGCATCATCGGGAGCGGCGGCGGAAGCGGGCGCGCTTCGACGCGCGGGCCGGCCGGGGCGAGCGGCAACACCTCTTGGATCAGCGGCGCCGGCAACGGTCCGCAGAAGCTCACTCCGGGGATCGGGCTGAGGCAGTCGTCCTGAGCTTCCGCTTCGGGAGCCTCTTCCTCTTGTTCCGGCTCTTCCGCGGGAGGCGGCGCCGGCGCCGGAGTCACAGCCGCGTAGA
>Ga0075418_10005759_pt1 | contig 13999 bp, 8 predicted proteins | sample SoiMetdeltSBSDD2_FD_81776 | JGI IMG/M metagenome (GOLD analysis project Ga0075418, IMG submission 81776) | Bulk soil microbial communities from a Populus tree surrounding site in Tennessee, USA - Soil MetaG P. deltoides SBSDD2 | ecosystem: Environmental > Terrestrial > Soil > Tree plantation...
CAATTTCAACCTACGACTGCGATCCGTACCTGAAACAAAGAGCCCGCGCGTTAAGGCTGTCGTTATATGGTAGATAGGCGGCATCGTGACAAGTAGGCTGAAACTGAAACACCACGCGGCTGAAGCCGGTGGTGTCTAGGCACCTACACCTGTGCCACGTCGAGTCTTGACCGGGTGGGTCGGGCAACCGGCGTACGAGCGTCCCGGGAGTAAGCTTTCGCGTTTCATCACTACGCTGTGCGGTGCCACGTGAGCTCGGGCTCCTATGTCAGCCCCGTAAAGTAAAACCGCGGTGCTTCCAACTGTGGCCCGGCGCCGAATCTTTACGTGGTCAATCTTAAGGACGCGATCCTCAAACGTGTGCGCTTGAAACTGACAGCTGACGGTGGCGCCGTCTTCGAATTCAAGCATGTCAGGATCGACCACATGAGAGAAGCCACCCCCAAGGACGACTCTGCGACCGATCTTGACCCCCATTGCTCTGAGATACCACGAGAGCAATAACGTCCCTTCAAAAAAAGAAAGCGCAGTGCTCGCGTAGAAACCCCAGGCAACATAAAGAAAATCCCATCGACTACACCAGCAAGACCAGAAGGCGTGCGTGCCTGGGCGAACGCGCCCCAACAGACCCCATTTGAGCGCAACAACCAACAGGCAGAAGAACCCCACCACGCCCAGAGTAACCAAGGGTACGACGACCAGGTGAAAGACGGGCAATGACACTGCCGGCTGAGCGGACGCAAGGACTCTGAACCAGAAGGGAAGGGCCAGAAGCGGGACGACGAGCAGTCCATTGCGGAGCAGTTCCCAAAACACCCGGTCGAGATATCGAATCAAGGAGGGCTCGTGAGTGAGTCGTCGATCCATTTGTATTACGTCACGCCGCGGCAGTTCAAAGGGCGGCTGGCCAAACCATGCCGTGCCCGCGCGCACGTTTGTATCATCCGCCGCTGTGCAAACGCCGATCAGAAGATCATCCGGCAACGCCTGCCCCGCCTGTATGACCGAGTGATTACCAAGAAATGTGTTCTTCCCAAGCCGCGTTGGCGCAAGCGTGACCGTGCCTCTATGCACCCGAGGCCCGCCAAGGTAAATCCCGTCCGCGAAGAAACTCTCATCACCAATCTCGATGAGCTCCGGTACGACATCGATGATCGTGCTGATCTCGCAGCCGCGTCCTATTTTCATTCCCGCGAGCCTCAGCCACATCGGCCAGAAGATTGTCCCGCTGAGCCACTGGCCCGCCGACTGAACGATCTGCGTCTTAAGCAGGACTCGCACGTATGACGGGCTCCAGCGGCTTATTACACCTGCCTGTACTCTTCCCATCGCCCTAACCGCCAACGCTTCGATTATCACGGTAAGCGGAGCAGGAAGGATTACCATTAAGATTCCGGCGAACAACAATGTGAAAGTGAGGGAAGGGTCGATCAGCCAGCGTAGGAGATCGTCGCTACCTACGTCATAAAACACCGCAAGGGCGATGGCCGGAGCCTCCAGGGAAAGCAAAAGAAGCGTCCACCGTGCGAATCGGGCAAGAATCGTCAGGATGCTATGCGATAACGGCGATATTGGTTTAACCCCGCCGGGCAAGCCTGGCACGTTGGGCGAACGACCGGCAGGCTTGGCCGGAATTCCATCCCATTGTTCGCCGCCGGGAATCCGATCACCGCTTGCCAAAGAGGACAAAGCAGTGAGAAATGCTCCGGGCTCCATTACCGTGTTTGCGCTCACGCCCGATCGCACATCCAACGTGCTGCCGTCGCCCAGCGTGACCGGACCTATCACTATCTGTCCGTCTTCAAGCTCTACAAGCCGGACCGCCGAGTCCTGACTGAGCGTTACGTCATCGCCTATTTCGAGGAGGTCCCAGCCCCCTTTCAGGAGATTGACGCCGCGATGAATGTGGACTCGCTTACCGACGCGAGCACCAAGAGCCCGAAGCGCCGCAAGCTGAAACACCGTGCCCTGAATAAGCCGCCAGGGCACGATTCTAACCGTCTGTTGAACTATCCAGTTCCTGACATAGAAGCTCCCCCACACCGGTGCTCGGAGAGGACGGTAGCGGCCAATAAAAAGACGCTTGATCAGCACGGCGAAAAGCACCGCAACAGGTGTATAAGCCAGCAACGCGCTGAACAAGAGAACCGGGCTCAAGAAAAGAAACGGAATTAGACGGAGGTTACGCACCAGCGCGGGCGTCGCCTCGAAGGCGGCAAAGTACGCTGCGGTTGATGCGACAAGGAGACCAATCAAAATCCAGAGGCTTTGAACGCTCGTTGCGAGCACCGGATGCACGCCCGGGTCTGACAACTCTTCCGCGGCTTCGACTTCGAAAAGCTCGGCTGCGTTAGCCAATTTGGCAAGCTCCGCTACCGAGCGCGCTTCGTAAAGATCGCGAACGGTGACTGAAGCAGTCGAGGGTTCGTCTCGCAGGAGCGAGATCAACTCGGCGGCATTTAGCGAATCGCCGCCAAGATCGTAGAAGAAATCATCGTGGACATCGACGGCCGGCAAACTAAGAACCTTTCGGAACGCGGTTTCTACTCTCGCTTCCATTGGCGTTCGAGGTCCAAGGATTTGCTCTTTTAGATCGCGATACTGAGACTCGATATTCGGAAGTTGATTTCGGTTTAGTTTTCCGCCAACGGTCGTCGGGAGCTTCGGGAGAAATGCGAATCTGCCTGGCACCATGTACGCCGGCAGCGATTTAAGGAGATAGGCTTTGAGAATGTCGAAAAGTCGAGGATCCTGGCCGTTGTCAGAGACAATAAACGCAACGATCATCTGTTGCGAGCCGTTTTGTTGAACGCGACACGCGGCCGCCCGCACGCCTTCGCATTCGGCAAGCCTTGCTTCTATCGCTTCAAGCTCGATGCGATAGCCGCGCAGCTTGACCTGCGAATCCATGCGTCCGTTGTAGAAGAAACGACCATCAGGATCACGGTGAGCGAGATCGCCGGTCCTATAGATTCGACCAAGCCGCGGATGCACCGGAAACTTCTCATCGTTTAATTCAGGTCGATTGCGATAGCCTCGTGCCAGGCCGACGCCGCCGAGACACAGCTCGCCTGGTTGGCCGTCGCTGACTTCGTTGAGCGATTCATCCAGCACCCAGGCTTGAAGACCGGAAACCGGATACCCGATGGTAATCGCCTCACCCGCTATGATCCGCCCGCGCAAAGCTGTCACCGTGCATTCAGTCGGACCGTAGCCGTTTACGAGCCGGCGTCCGTGCGCCCATCGTTCGGCGACATCGCCGGGCAATGCTTCGCCACCGACATACAACAACGAAAGTTCTGGAAGGGCTTTTTCGGGATCGTCGCATCCGGTGGTTCGCAGGAGAGTCGGAGGAGGACACAAAACTGTTATTCGTTCGCGCTGGAGCCACGGAACCAGATCGGGCCCCATTCTTACGGTATCGTCGTCCATCACTACAACCGCGGCGCCCGCGGCAAACGCTAGCCAGATTTCCTCGAGTGAGGAATCGTATGCTGGAGATGAACTCTGAGCGACTCGATCTTCGGGTGTGAGCGCAAACTCTTCGATATCGGCGCGGACCAGATTATGGATTCCGGCGTGTTCGATCATCACACCCTTCGGTCGTCCAGTCGTCCCCGATGTATAGATGATGTAAGCAAGGCTGGTAGACGAGAGCCAGGGCGGCACCAGCGCGGCATCGATAGAGGTTGTGCCCTGACTGATGACCCTCGAGACTTCGAACACGCGCTCACTATCAAAGCCACAGCGCTTTGCGCGTGCCATACCCTCGTTGTCGGTAAGAAGCGCAACAGCCTCTGAGTTTTCCAGAATGTCGCGCAACTGTTCGTCTGGCGCTGATGTATCTATGCAGGCGTAGGCGGCGCCGGCTTTGAGGACTCCCAGCTGACTGCTGTAAAGGTGCTCGGTGCATCGGGGAAGAAGGATCGCCACCACGCATTCACCGCTAACAAAATTACGGAGGAGAGACGCTATGGCGTCAGCCTGTTGATCGAGCTCGCGATAGGTGACCACTCGGCGCTCGGGCCGCCCGATTCCCGGAGGAACATCGACTGCAGTGTGGTCAGGTCGCAGCCGCGCGCTTCTTTCAAAAAGTTGATGAAGCAAGCGGGGCTCTTCAACCGATCGGATTATTTGATTTGACCGAGGCTCAGAGATTGAGTTCACCCTCGACGAGAAATGTCGATTCGACCACTGATGGTTGATCCAGACAGACAGCCCGTTGCTCGAACGGATGATTGCCGGACATGGCGATAACGACCTGGAGTGATTCCGGGCTCGGAATCATCAGGGAGGGTGCTGTGTGAGCGAAGCCAGTTTAGCTCAAGTCTATCTTCCGCGCCAACACGGAGTCCGCTTTTCGAGAAATGCCCCCATTCCTTCCTGAGCATCCTCAGCCATCGCGTTGAGGCTCATCACCTCTTTTGCATAGGCGTACGCTTTCTGCTGATCCAAATCAATCTGGGTGTAGAAAGCTTGCTTACCGATCGACACGGTGGCAGAGCTCGCATCGGCTATCCGCGTCGCGAGGGCATAGCTCTCTTCACGAAGAAGCTGCTGCGGAACTACTCGATTGACCAGGCCGTAGTCCATCGCGGTGCGCGCATCGATGGCGGCCCCGGTCAAAAGCATCTCGAGTGCGCGCTTTCGGCCGATCACGCGAGTCAGTGCAACCATTGGTGTGGTACAAAACAATCCGATCCGGACTCCGGGCGTCGCAAACTGGCTGTCTTCGGATGCGATCGCCAGATCGCAGGTTGCGACCAACTGACAACCGGCTGCGGTTGCAATCCCCTGGACCTCGGCAATAACCGGCTGGGGGATGGTCTGAATGAGGGTCATCAGCTCGGTGCAAACGTCAAATACGCGTCGATAGTCGCCGATCTGGCGATCCATCAATTCGCTCAAATCGTGACCGGCTGAAAACGCGGGTCCGTTGGCCGCGAGAATGATGGCGCGGCTATCGGGATCCTTTCCCAGCGTGCGGAAGCAGTCGATCAGTTCCTCCATCAGCGCCAGTGAGAGGGCGTTTCGCCGGCTCGGGCGGTTCATTGTCACAACCGCGATCGGCGCATCCCTCTCGACTAAAAGGTATTCGAACGACTTCATAACTTTCTCCTCGCGGTAGCGGGTTCAAAAGCGCTGATCAGCTCAGTGCCCTCCGCCCGCGTACTTCTTTTCTCCAGCTTCGACACGGACCGCGACTCGATTTTGACGCGGGGGAAGGGGACACGTCGCGAACTTCGTGAACGCACAGGATGGATTGTGAGCCTTGTTGAAGTCCAGTATCACCGTTCCGTCTGAGCCGGGTGGGTCGGCATAAAGATACCGACCCGCGCCGTAGGTTTCCTTACCGTTTGTTTTATCGGCAAAGATAATGAACAGCTTCTTTGAACCCTTCTCCAGCACCGGGTCGAGACGATAGCTTTGGCCGTTCATTTCGAAGATCAACACTCCTGGCGAGGTCATAGGGTCGATCATCCCAAGGACGTTTACTATCGGGATGATTTTTGGCGGAGTGTAAGGATCAAACTTCGCGTTGATTCTGAGGTCCGGCCGGAGCGGGAAGTTGTCGAGTCCTGAAAAGTTAGTGCGAGCCGGATTATTTTTATCTTTAACTCGTACGCCGAGTCGTTTGCCTCGTTTGATGACAAATAGCTTAAGTGAGCCGAGCATCAGGAGAGTCGGCTTGCCGTCTCCGTCAGAGTTGAGCACGAGGTTGCGTACAACGCTTCCTTCGCTGGTGACTCCGGCTTCCGGTCTGGCTTCCAGGCTCACAACTCCCTTATCGAGCCGGAACGATCCTGCGAGCCTGGGCGAACTGCCCCGCGGAAGGGCTATATCGTTCGACGGGTCGCTTCCAAAGCTGTTTTGCCCCTCCTTCAACCAGAATAGACCGACCAGAGAGGTCCATCCGTCTTCTCCATTAACCTCCTCAAGACGTTCCGTGCGCCACTTCTCAATCTCTTTTGCGTAGGAATCATCGGTCCGAGCTCCCGGTTTGGCAGGATCTTCCGCGTCAATAGAGGGAGTGGAAAACACAAGAAGAATTATTATCAGTCCCAGTGTGAGATTGGTTCTCGCCGTCATCGTATCGATCCTCGTTCGCCCGAAGACGAATCATACTACAGATATTATCAGGTGACCTCTTTTAGATTGAATTGGGATGCCCAGCGATGTATTGCTGGATGGGGTTTGACGCCGGAAGGGACGCGGCGCAGCTTCTCGGCGCCGCGACGTCTATCGATAAGGTCACCGCTACGCGGCGCGCTTCAGTCTAAACGGGTTTGTCCAAGAGTGGTGGGTCGCCTCCGTCAGCAAGACATGTTGCGGTTAGTTGACTGATTTCCTCCAGCGAGACCCTGTTCCGGTCAATTGACTGATTTCCGCATAAACGAGGGTGTATTAAAGTCCAGCTGAGCTTCGGCGGGTTCAACCGCCGGCATTGCGGCAGTAGTGCCCGTAGCTCGTAAAACGGCGGAGTTTTGAGTTGAGCCGGCCGCGGCCGCGGCTGCAACGAAGTTGGTGGCGATCACCGTAATCTTTATGGCGCCCGACAGACGCTCATCGATAACGGCGCCGAAAATGATATTTGCTTCGGGATCGGCCGAGTCGTGAATTAAATTCATAGCTTCGCTGATCTCATACAAGGTTACGTCGGGACTGCCGGTCACATTCACCAGCAAAGCCTTTGCGCCATGAATTGATGCCTCCTCGAGTAGAGGGCTCGATATGGCTCGTTGCACCGCTTCAAGCGCGCGGTTCTCGCCGCATGCCTGGCCGGTGCCCATCAGCGCAACGCCCTTACTCTGCATGATCGCCCTGACATCGGCAAAGTCTACGTTTATCAAACCCGGAAGGGTCACGATGTCCGAGATCCCTCTAACCGCCTGTCGCAAAACACCATCGGCAAGCCCAAAGGCATCGGTGAAGGGAATTGCTTTGGTGATCGATTTTAAGAGTCGTTCATTGGGGATGGTGATTACGCTATCAACACATCCTCGAAGTTCCTCAAGCCCCTGTTCGGCCTGAGTCGCGCGTCGATGTCCTTCGAATCCAAAGGGCTTGGTCACGACAGCTATCGTCAAAGCTCCTAGTTCTGTCGCGAGGCTTCCGATGATTGGCGCAGCGCCAGTCCCGGTTCCGCCACCCAAGCCGGCAGTCACGAAAACCATGTCCGATCCGTCAAGCGCGTCCACAAGCTTGTCGGTATCCTCGAGTGCGGCGCGCTTCCCGATCTCCGGGTTTCCACCAGCTCCCAGCCCGCGGGCAATTTCTTCGCCGAGCTGAATTCGGACCGACGCCTTTGAGTCTTTGAGAGCCTGTCTATCCGTGTTGGCGACCAGAAACTCCACTCCTTCCATTCCGTCTTCGATCAGACGATTAACTGCGTTGCCTCCCGCGCCGCCGACCCCGATTACTTTGATCTTTGCGCCGTGTCCCCGTTCGAGATCGGCAAATGTTATGAGATCGGGCCTGCCGGCTTCACTCTCATCTGAGTACATGTGGAACCTCCGTCTTGTATGCCTTTCTAACTAAAACCCGCAACACAGTCGCAGGTTGGTTCAATCGGTTGTGGTCCCGAAAACACGCAAGGGTGCGCCATTGTGCAAAAGAGCCCCGGCCCATGTCAAGACCGCCGTGGTGCAAAATTTTTTTGAATTGCACAGATTTTGTGCAACTAGTGGCCACCAACGATCCCTCCCCAACATACTGTAATCTCAGCTAAATAGACACGCCAACCACAATATGTAGGAACCAACCACCCGAACCGCCTGTTCGGTAAACAAAAGCGAACCACCCCCAGCGCCGTCTAGAAATTGTCGATATTCTGTCTAGATTATTGATTGGTGGGTGTGGTTCGGATCGTTCGTTCTTCGGTTGCTTTTTGTTAATGTAGTGGTTGATGTTAAGGGAAGTGGTCGGTTGGCGTTTATCTGGTGAGGTGGTTTTATTGGCAACCGCGGTATGGCGATTCTCGTACTGCGTGTTGAATCAGGAAGCATTTAAGTCCTTATGAGTACGGTATACTCCTTTTATCTGGATGCCGCTAAGATTGCTCTGCAGTCTATCTTCGCGCATAAACTTCGCGCTTTTCTAACGCTTATCGGAATAATCATCGGTGTCGCGTCGGTTGTGGTCGTAGGCGCCTCGATCGAAGGTCTCAACACTTACATGGTCGAGACCATTTCGAAGGTGCTCGGAGCCAATCACTTTATGGTCGCCCGTATCGCTCACGTCGGCAACATGACCGAAGAAGAGTGGGAAAAGATGATGAAGCGCAACAAGCGCCTCGAATGGGATGACCTCGATTGGTTGATCAACAAGTGCACAAGCTGCACTGAGGTCGGCGCAGAGGCCGGCATGCGGGTAGATTTGAAGCACGACGGCGAGGACTTGTTCGGCACCCAGGTGCGAGGTGTCACAGCTAACATGGCTGAGATTGAAGACAAAACGATCAGCGAGGGCCGGTTCCTGATGAATCACGAAGTGGAGCACGCCTCGATGGTTTGCGTCATTGGGATGGATCTGAGGGAGAAGTTCTTCGCTGGTCGTGATCCGATCGGCCGACCGCTGACGATCAAAGGGCTTCCGATGACAGTCGTCGGGGTCGAGGAAAAGCGCGGTTCGATGTTCGGCCAGTCGCTCGACAATCACGTATACGTTCCGCTTACGAGCTATGGAAGGATGTTCGGCAGGAGACAGAGCTTGAACCTGCACGGCAAAGCAGAAAATCGCGAGTCTTTTCAACCAACGATTGATGAAGCCCGAGTTGCGATGCGGAACAGGCACAAGTTAAAGGGACACGAGGAGGATGATTTCGGACTGGTAAACACCGAGCAAGCCAATAACCAGATTGACCAAATTACTGGTGCGATCACGATGGCTGTCATTCCGATAACTTTTATTTCGCTGGTAGTCGGCGGCATTGTGGTTATGAACATAATGCTAGTAAGCGTTACCGAGCGGACCTTCGAAATTGGACTGCGCAAGGCGGTTGGCGCAAAACGCAAACACATTCTGGTCCAATTCCTGATTGAGTCATCGGTGCTCTGTTCAATGGGCGGTGTGCTGGGGCTGCTGTTGGCGGCCGGAGTTTCATCGATTGTCCGGGTGACAACCCCGGTCCCAATGGCTATAACGCTGACGTATGTTCTGCTTTCGGTCGCCGTTTCGAGCATCATCGGAATGGTGTTTGGGATCTACCCCGCCTTAAAAGCAGCAAAGCTGGATCCGATAATCGCGCTGACCAAGAACTAGAGGTGAAATGGTAAAACTGAGATCCCTGGTTGTAAGCGAGACACTGGCGATGGCGCTGGACAATATCCGTGCGCATAAGTTTCGCAGCTTCCTGACGGTTCTGGGGATTGTTATTGGCGTCACAACCGTTATCGCAATCGCTTCAATCCTCACTGGTCTGCGCACCAACATAGTTCAGTTCGTTGAAGAGTACGGAACCAACAACATTTACGCGTTTCACCTGTCAACCGGTATATCCTTCGGTCCGCGCGACCGCTCTGAGAGGACCCGAAAACCGCTGCGGCCGGAGGATGGTGAGGCGATTAAGGAGTTCGCCCCTGCAGTCGAGGATGTTGCAAACGACGGCTTTATAGAGTGGAATTTTGATAAGACCATCACATACGGAGGACAGACCTACAAACAAGCGAATCTGGAGGGCGTGTCGGCGAACTTCGGGGTGGTTACCAACCTGTCGCTTCAGTCCGGGCGGTTCATCTCGGAAATCGACGATCAGCATCGGCGAGAGGTGATGGTGATAGGGCAGGGAGCTGCCGAGGCCTTATTTCCTCATGGCTCAGAGGGCATCGTCGGCAAAGAAGTGATGATGCACGGCAAACCTTTTGAGATTATCGGTGTTCTCGAGCCGAGAAAGGGCGGGATGATGGGCGAGTCAGAGGAGAACTCAGTCCTGATCCCTTTCCGAACGTTGAGAAAGATCTCGCCGCGAAGCGAATGGATGATGCTGATTATCCAGGCGCGATCAGGCCAGCTTAAACAAGCGCTTGATCAGGTTGAGGATATCCTGCGCCGGCAGCGCGCGGTGAAGTTCAACGATAAGAACAACTTTGACCTTAACACCGCCGATAGGTTTATCGAACAGTTTGACAGCATAACGGCAATGGTCGGGTTGGTTGCGATTGCGCTTTCCAGTGTGGGCCTTCTGGTCGGCGGCATAGGGGTGATGAACATCATGCTGGTAAGCGTCACCGAGCGGACAGCGGAGATCGGTGTGCGAAAGGCAATCGGGGCTCGGCGGCGAGACATCACCACTCAGTTCCTGTTCGAAGCAATGACGCTGACGTTCCTGGGAGGAGTATTGGGCGTGCTCCTGGCCGTGGGAGTGAGTCAGATAATAATACTTATCTTTCCTTCCCTACCTGCATCAGTACCGTTGTGGGCGGTGATTACCGGTCTTGTGGTCTCGACCGCGATTGGGCTGATCTTTGGAGTTTGGCCCGCCAGAAAGGCTGCTCGGCTGGACCCCATTGAAGCACTGCGTTATGAATAGTTAAACTCATGCCCCTCAGGTTATTAGATCATATCTCCTAATCATTCACTTGAAGTAGCTGGCAGCGTTTTGCTTCAGGTGGTAAGCCTGCTGTAGATTCCTGGCAGTCTCTCGGGCAGACTCAACACGTCGTCAATGATCGTATAACCAACTTCGCCGTACATATCACGCAATTGGTCTTCAGATTCCCGGTCGATCGTGATGCAAAACGGGGTTATTCCCTCAACTCGGGCCTGTCTCAACGCCATCCTGGTGTCTTCGCGCGCGTAACGGCTATCGCCGTAGTCGTGATCGTAAGGCCTTCCGTCAGACAGTACTATCATGAGCTTGGTACGCGCATCCTGTTGCGCGAGCCTGGTGGTAGCGTGACGGATAGCTGCGCCAAGCCGGGTGTTGTTCTGATATGAGATTCCGCCGATGCGTCGCTCAACGACGGCCGAATAGCTCTCGGAAAAATCCTTAATCAAGTAGAACTTTACGTTCCGGCGGCCTTCGCTGGTGAATCCCTGCATCGAGTAGGAATCACCTACTGCCTCCAGCGCTTCGCTCATCAGCACCAGACCCTCCTTCTCAATGTCAATTATTCGCTGTCCGGGCTGGGTGTATGGATGATTCGGATAGCGGCTGATCGTTCGTGCCGTTGAGCTGGACATATCAAGAAGAAACGACACAGCGACATCCCGCTCTCGTCTGAGTTTACGCGTGTATAAGCGATCGTCGATCAAACCGGTGCTTCGTTTGTCGAGAGCGTAGTCGATCACCGCTTGCAGATCGTAGTCTTCTCCATCGATTTCGCCGCGAATTCGTCTGAGGTTCTCCGGGCGCATCAATTGAAACTGATGGCGTATCGAAGAAATAACGCCGGCGTAGCGGCTACGAACCAGCTCGACAAAGCTGCGCGAGCCTCGTGCCCCGCCGCGCTCGATTATCCTGCACCATCTGGTTCGGTAATCCGCGAGCTCCCGGTCCCACTCATCGTAGTAGAACGCCCGGTCACCTTTTTCGAGGTCCTGTTCCGGACTCTCCGGTCCATTGATGCGATTGAAAATATCCTGCTCCGGGTTGATCTCCTGCTGCTGACCGCTGTTCCACAAGCTGAACGGATCGTCGCGGACCTCAATCTGTTGCCGCTGGCCAGTCTGTTCAGCGTCGGTTTCTGCGAGCGATGAATCGTCGCCGGCTTCACTTCCTTCTCCGGTCTGGCTGGTCTCTTCGCTCTGAGAGTCTGACTGGATCGGTTGTTCGACGAATAACTCGTAGACGTGACGGGTCGCCATCAATGAATCGGCGACAGAGGCGTCTTTAAGAAACACAAATTCGGCAAGGATCCGCTCGAGTTCTCGGACCACCGTGGGGTAAGAGCGCTTTGCATCAGGAGTCGCCCCGCCGCAGACGGCCAATTGAAAAAGCAGCTCGAATGGCAACAGCTCAGCCGGGATGTCCTCGACCGACGGCCGACGCTCGGTCAAACGCCCGCGGACAAAATCCAAGTCGCGTCGTATTCCGCGGTACACCGTGCGCAGCAAAAAATCTATCCTGCCGTTCTCTATTGTGGTGAAAAGCCTTGTAGCAAGATCGGGGTTGGGGAACTCCGCAAGTACTCTCACAAAGTCGGTGCGATCAGAGACCGGTGTTTCGGCGAGAGAGGCTGTTGTGTCCTTGCGCCGGTGCTTGAAGGCCGAGCGTATCTCAGCCATCGCCGCCATAGTCTCGGGTGCATCCGCAGCAAAGGTGAGGAATTCGATTTGACCGGCGCCGTGGGCGGCGAGCACCTTGAACAATCGAAAGTTTTCGCGCTCGTCTTCAAACTCAGCGACCACAGAGGGAAGGAATATGGTATTGCCGTCGCCGATCTTGGCTTCGTCTGGAATTGAAGCAAGGGAAGCTATGTGAAGGGACCGTCCAGTTAAACCTTCAACGTAAAGTCTCAACGTATGGGCGACCGAATCAAGAGTTAGCCCGCCCTCGATCTTGAACAGTGCTTCCTGACTCGCTTTTGATTCGAGCGAATAATAGGCTTGAACTCGCCGGGAATTCTCAGAAGTTTTTTCCAGTCCACGACGCGCCCAATCTCGAAACTGGCCCAGCGAAGCAGCGCGCAAGGCCAGCGGGCTTGCCTTGAAGCACTCGACTGCGGCAATCGTGCTGCGTTCGGCGATTTCCTCGACAATTTCCAGTACCGCCGCAACCACCTCCGCGCGCCGCTGGGCGTTGAGTCGCGTGGCGAGTTCGGCAACGATATGCGGGCTTTGCTTCATGAAATGATAACTTGCGGCGTTACCCTGTAGAGCGACTCGTTTTGCGAGGGCAGTCCAACGCTCAAACGAGTCTTTGCCGGCAATCGTAAGAACGCGGCTTGCGGCTTTGAAGTATTGGAGCGCGACTCCGCCTGAGCGATCGAGATATGATTCGGTTATGTCGAAAAGTCTTTCAACCGAGGTTCGGTCAGCGCCGATGATTACCGCAGGAAGCTCGTTAAAAAACTCCGTGGCGGTCCCGCCGGACCTGAATGCAAAGGATGATGTGAGCGAGAGGGCGCGTTTGATCAGTTGGCCACTTTGTTCATTTGAGTGTGATTCGATTTGAGAAATAACTTGAGGGGCAGTTAGAAACAGATCGTTGCTGTGTTTAACGGAGTGGCGGGCCAGCTCCAGACAAATTGTTAGAATCTGGGCGATGTCTTCGTGATCCTTGATAGTGGCAATGACGGTTGGCGCGGACTTAAAGCATTCGATTGCGGTGTTGGCGGAGAGGGCCGCTTGCTTATTGACGAGGCGGAGAACAGGGGATCGCATGTCTTCGGGAATTGCTGCAAGAACAGCGGTACTGGTTTGAAAGAACCCAATGGCGCTATCGGCGTTTGTTGCCGACAGGCGCTTGCCTGCCTCTCCCCAGACGCGGATATCGCCGGCCTCGATCAGCCGCGAAACTTCAGGTGCAGCTTTGAGCATCTCAACGCCGGCTCGCAGATTTGCTCCGGCCAGCATTACACCAATATCGGTAGTGAGCAGCACTTTCTCATAAGGCAGACCACCGAGCCTCTTAACAAGATTCTCAATAGTCGGCCCGCCGACTCCCCTCAAGTGTTTCCTGAGCTGCTTCTTTACTTCCTTCTCGAGTTCTTCCATTTCGGTTGATGATAACAAAGCGAGGATGGAATCAAAACGGTGGAATCAGAATTCATCGATAAGATAGGTCCCAGGTCTATTCTGCAGGTTGTCTCGGCCGCTAACTTTTTGCTTGCGCCCAGCTGTGGTTCTGGCGTAAAAGATGAATGAATCATCATTCAGTTTAAGGGAACGTTATGGCATCTACGAGACGAGAGTCCGCGGTCACACGAAAGGCTAACGGCAAATACGAAGCGATTCTGCGTGCGGCAATAAAAGTGTTCGCCGGTAGCGGCTTTTTTAACTCCAAGGTCGCCGACGTCGCACGCGAAGCCGGAGTAGCCGACGGAACCGTCTATCTCTA
>Ga0075418_10005760_pt1 | contig 13999 bp, 12 predicted proteins | sample SoiMetdeltSBSDD2_FD_81776 | JGI IMG/M metagenome (GOLD analysis project Ga0075418, IMG submission 81776) | Bulk soil microbial communities from a Populus tree surrounding site in Tennessee, USA - Soil MetaG P. deltoides SBSDD2 | ecosystem: Environmental > Terrestrial > Soil > Tree plantation...
ATGGACCTACCGCTGGTGCACCTGGTGGGCGCGCGAGCTCGGCATTCCCTTTCGCTTCCCCTCCGCGCACCCCTTCAATCCGCTGCAGCACCTGCGCCTCGCGCTAGCCTGCGGCAGCCGCCCCGACGCGGTCAAACGCATTTTCGATTCGATCTGGGTGAGCGGCGGGAATGCGAACGACGAGGCCTGTTTCACCGCACTTTGCCGCGAACTGCAGATCGAACCGGCGAAGCTCGCTGAGATGAAGGACTTGCTGAGGAAGAACACCGAAGAGGCGGCGGCGCGCGGTGTGTTCGGGGTGCCGAGCTTCGTCGTCGACGGCGAGGTGTTCTGGGGAGCCGACTCGATCGACTTCACCAAGGCCTTCCTCATGGATCGAAACATCCTAAGCAACGACGAGATGCGCCGCGTGGACGCGCTCCCCGTCGCTGCGGGGCGCAAAATATAGCCCTATGAGCAGTCCCAAAACCGACAAGGTGTTCGCTGGCTCCATTCCAAAGCTCTATGAGACGTACCTGGTGCCGCTGATCTTCGAGCCCTATGCCGTGGATCTGGTGGGCCGCCTGAGGACGCGACCTCTTTCGCACGTGCTCGAAATCGCCGCCGGTACGGGGGTCGTGACGCGCGCGCTGGCGTCGAAGTTGCCCGAAAGCGCCGACATCATCGCGACGGATTTGAATCAAGCGATGCTGGATCAAGCCTCGGCGGTCGGGACGAAGCGCAAGATCGAATGGCGTCAAGCCGATGCGATGCAGTTACCCTTTCAAGACGCATCGTTCGATGCTGTCGCGTGCCAGTTCGGCGCCATGTTCTTTCCGGAAAAATCCAAGGCGTTTGCCGAGGCACGCAGAGTGCTCAGGCCGGGGGGCGTCTTCATTTTCAACGTGTGGGACCGGATCGAGGAGAATGAATTCGCGGACGCCGTGACGATCGCGCTGCAATCCGTGTTTCCGCAGGATCCGCCGCGCTTCCTGGCCCGTACGCCCCATGGCTATCACGATCGCAGCCAGATCGCACGCGATCTGGCAAACGGCGGGTTCACTGGCTCGCCTCGAATCGATACGGTCGCGAAGCGCAGCCGGGCAAAGTCTCCGCGGGAGCCCGCGATCGCGTATTGTCAGGGGACTCCGTTAAGGAACGAGATCGAGGCCCGCGATGCCGCGCGGCTGGGCGAAGCAACCGATGTCGCTGCGGAAGCCATCGCCAAGCGGTTCGGCCGGGGCGCTGTCGACGGCAAGATCCAGGCACACGTGGTCACCATTGAAGCCCGGTGATGCGGAACGCTAGCCGTACTTGCGCTTGTCCTCGATGACCTTGCCGTCGTTCGGCAGGCTGCCCGGGGCGACCAGCTCGACCTCGCCGCGCAGCTGGGTGATATCGCGAATGGAGCCGACGATCGCCGCCGCCAGGTTCGAGGGCTTTTCCCTGACCTCGCAGTGGAGCGTCATGCGGTCATTCCCCGCCTCGCCTTCGACCACCAGGCGCGCGCGCAGCACTTCGGGGTGGCGGCGAAGGACGTCGCTCACCTGCCGCGGCGTGACGAACATGGCGCGCACCTTGGTGCTCTGGTCGGCGCGCCCCATCCAGCCGCGGATGCGCACGTTGGTGCGGCCGCAGGGGCTCGTTCCGGGGAGCACGGCGGAAAGATCGCCGGTGCCGAAGCGGATCAGCGGGTAGTCGCGGTTGAGCGAGGTGATCACCACCTCGCCCACCTCGCCCGGCGGCACCGGGTCGCCGGTGCCGGGGCGCACGATCTCGAGGATCAGGCCTTCGTCGAGGATCATGCCCTCGTTGACCCCGCCGTCGGCCTGCAGCGACTCGTAGGCGATGAGGCCGAGGTCGGCACTGGCATAGGTCTGCGACACGCGGATGCCGCGCTCCTGCATGCTCTTGCGCAGCGCGGGCGGCAGGTATTCCGCACCGACATGGGCTTTCTGGAGGCTGGTGAGGTCGGCTTTCAACTCGTCCGCCTTCTCCACGATGAGCTTGAGGAAGGAGGGCGTGCCGACGAAGGCATTGATGCGCAAGTCGCGGATCGCCGCCACCTGCATCTCGGTCTGTCCTGTGCCGGTGGGAACCACCGTGCAGCCTAGCGCCGCCGCGCCAGCCTCGAGCATCGAGCCCGCCGGCGTGAAGTGATAGGCGAAGGTGTTGGCCACACGGTCGCCGGGGCGAAAGCCGCCGGCGAAAAGCCCGCGCGCCGTGCGCCACCAGTTCTTGCCGCGGCCCTCGGGCTCGTAGATCGGGCCAGGCGAGACGAAGAGCTTCGCCATCTTCTCCACCGGGGTCGCGTTCAGGCCTCCGAGGGGCGGCAGCTCCTTTTGCAGCGCGCCAAGATCGGACTTGCGCGTGACCGGCAGCGTCGCGAGCGCTTTTCTCGATGTGATCTTCCGCGGGTTTATTTTTTCAAGAATCCTTGACCAACCGGGCGCCCGGCGCTGGGCGTGGGCAAGGAGTTTCGGCAGCGCGGCCATCAGCGCCGCCTCGCGCTTCCTCGCCGGCCTAGCCTCCAGCTTGTCGAAGAATTCCTTTTTCAGAGCCACCGCTTGCGGCGCCGGTAGGACTTGACGTCGCGGAAGCTCGAGCGTCCGCCGGAGGAGAAGCCGAGGTAGAACTCCTTCACGTCCTCGTTCTCCGCCAGCGACTTGCCCTCGCCGTTCATCACCACGCGGCCGTTCTCCAGGATGTAGCCGTAGTCGGCGTAGCGCAGCGCGATATTGGTGTTCTGCTCGGCGAGAAGGAAGCTCACCCCCTCCTTCTTGTTGAGCTCCTTCACGATCTCGAAGATCTCCTCCACCAACTGCGGAGCGAGCCCCATCGAGGGCTCGTCGAGCAGGATCATCTTCGGCCGCGCCATCAACGCGCGGCCGAGGGCGGTCATCTGCTGCTCGCCGCCCGAGGTGTAGCCCGACTGCGACTGGCGGCGCTCCTTGAGGCGGGGAAAGTAGGCGTAGACCTTCTCCAGATCCTCGCGGATGCCGCCGCCCAGCGCGCCGCGCGTGTAGGCGCCGGTGAGGAGGTTCTCCTCCACCGTCAGGTGCTGGAAGCAGTGGCGTCCCTCCATCACCTGGCAGATGCCGCGCTTCACCAGCGCCGACGGGCTCGACTGGTCGATGCGCTCGCCGCGGTAGAGGATCTGCCCCTTGGTGACGTCGCCACGCTCGGCGCGCAGCAGGTTGGAGACGGCCTTGAGCGTGGTGGTCTTGCCCGCGCCGTTGGCGCCGAGCAGCGCCACGATCTGCCCTTCCTCCACTTCCAGCGACACCCCCTTCAGCACCAGGATGACGTGGTCGTAGATGACCTCGATGTTGTTGACCGAAAGGATCATTCAAAAAAAAGGCCGCCCGCGGGCGGCCCTTGGTTTGCCGTGGTTCACTTTTCCCTGGAGCAGTCGCGCGGGACGATGTTCTTCTCCTTGGCGTATTGCGCGGCGGAGGCCTCGATCATCGGGCGCACGATCGACTGGTCGGAGGTGATCCAGTCGCTCACCACGTTCCACTTCCTGCCGTCCCACTGCAGGAACTTGACCGCGCCGCCACCCTCGTGGTCGAGGCAGGAAACCTTGAGCGGCTGCATCAGTCCCTCGGCGCCGAGCTCCTTCAGGCGCTTGGCATCGATGTTGAGGTTCTCCAGCCCCCAGCGCACCTGCTCGCCGGTCATCGGCTTGCCCTTGCCGAAGCGCTCCTGCGCCTTGCGGATGCCCTCGGCGCTGAGGATGCCGGCGACGATGCCGCGCGTGTGGTAGATCGAGCCGATGCGCGAGTTGTCCTCGAGCTCGCCTTTGCCCTTCTTGTAGACGTGCTTGAGCACGTCCTGCATCACCGGGAAGGTGGTGCCGGGCAGATTGAAGCCGGCAGCGTAGTAGCCCTTGGCTGCGTCGCCCGCCGGGATCACGTCCTCCTCCGCGCCCGACCACCACACGCCGAGGATCTTGTTGCGTGGATAGCCGATCTTGGCCGCCGCTTTCAGCGCCGTCGGGTTCATCACTCCCCAGCCGCGCAGGATCACCCAGTCGGGCTTGATCTGGCGCACCTGCAGCCACTGCGACTGCTGCTCGTTGCCCGGGTGCGGCACGGCGATGTGCGTGATCTGGAAGCCGTATTTCTTGGCCTGCACGTCGAGCACCGGGATGGTTTCCTTGCCGTAGGCCGAGTCGTGATAGATGTTCACGATCTTCTTGCCCTGCAGCTTCTGCATGCCGCCTTCCTTCATGCCGATGAACTTGATCTTGGCGGTGTTCTGCGACCAGTAGTTGGTGATGAGCGGGAAGATGTACGGGAAGACGCGCCCGTCGGAGGCGTCGGTGCGGCCGTAACCCATCGAGATCACCGGGATCTTGTCGGCGGTGGCCTTCTCGATCAGAGAGTAGGTGATGCCGGTGGACAGCGGGTGGACCAGCGTCGCCCCGGTGGGCCCCTTCTTCTTCGAGCGCTCATAGCACTCGACGCCGCGGTCGTTGCGGTATTCGGTCTCGCACTTCTCCCACGTGAGCTTGACGCCGTTGATGCCGCCGTCGCGCTCGTTGAGCATGGCGAAGTAGTCGATCATGCCGCCGCCGAAGCCCGAGCCACCGGGCGCGTACGGCCCCACCCAGTAGAAATTGGCAGGGATGAACTGCTCGTTCTGCGCAGCCAGCGGACCGGCTGCCGTCGCCAGCGCGACTGCGGCAAATGCAAGAGTGCAGCGCTTCATTGTCAGAATCCTCCTAGAAAATCAGTTTTCTTTTGAGCAATCCCGCGGCGTGATGCCCTTCTCCTTGGCGTACTGCGCCGCGGAGGCCTCGATCATCGGCCGCACCAGTCTCTGGTCGGAGGCGATCCAGTCCGTGATCACCTTCCACTGCTTGCCATCCCACTGCTGGAACTTGACCTGCCCGCCGCCCTCGTGGTCGGCGCAGGACATCTTCAGCGGCTGCATGAATCCGACCGCGCCAAGCTCCTTCAGCTTCTTCTCGTCGATCTGCAGGTTCTCCAGGCCCCAGCGCACCTGCTCGCCGGTCATCGGCTGCCCCTTGCCGTAGCGCGCCTGCGCCGTGCGCACCGCCTCGGTGGTGAGGATGCCCCACAGCACGCCGCGGTTGTAGTAGATCGACCCCAGGCGCGACTTGTCCTCCATCTCGCCCTGTCCCTTGGCGTAGACGTGCTTCTGGATCTCCTTCAGCACCGGGAAGTTCGAGCCCGGCGCGTTGAAGCCGGCGGCGATGTAGCCCTTGGCTGCGTCGCCCGCGGGGATCACGTCCTCCTCCGCGCCCGACCACCACACGCCGACGATCTTGTCGCGCGGGAAACCGATCTTCGCCGCCGCCTTGAGCGCCGTCGGGTTCATCACCCCCCAGCCGCGCAGGATCACCCAGTCGGGGCGCACCTGGCGGATCTGCAGCCACTGCGACTGCTGCTCGTTGCCCGGGTGCGGCACGGCGATGTGCGTGACCTGGAAGCCGTAGATCTTGGCCTGGGCGTCCAGCACCGGGATGGTTTCCTTGCCGTAGGCGGAGTCGTGATACAGGTTGACGATCTTCTTGCCCTTCAGCTTGTCGGCGCCGCCCTCGCGCATGCCGATGAACTTGATCTTGGCCGTGTTCTGCGACCAGTAGGTCGTGATCATCGGGAACACGTAGGGGAAGACGCGGCCGTCGGCGGCGTCGGTGCGGCCATAGCCGACGGAGACCACCGGGATCTTGTCTGCCGTGCCCTTGTCGATAAGCGAATAGGTGATGCCGGTGGAGAGCGGGTGGATGAGCGTCGCCCCGGTGGGGCCTTTCTTCTTCGAGCGCTCGTAGCACTCGACGCCGCGGTCGTTGCGGTATTCCGTCTCGCACTTCTCCCACGTGACCTTCACGCCGTTGATGCCGCCGTCGCGCGCGTTCAGCAGCTTGAAGTAGTCGATCATGCCGCCGGCGATGCCCGAGCCGCCGGGGGCGTAGGGGCCGACCCAGTAGGAGTTGATCGGCACGAACTGCTCCTTGGCTTGAGCCAGCGCCAGGGCCGGGACAGCCAGAAGTGAAGCCAGGATGATTCGTTTCATGGACGCCTCCTCCTCAGGACGCGGTAAATGCCTGTTTAGTATAGCGCGCCGTCAGTGCGGGAAGGGCCAAAGACGGAGCTTTTCCTTGGTGATCTGCCATAGCCGGGCGAACCCCAGGGGCTCGACGATGAGGAAGAAGATGATGAGGCCGCCGAAGAAAATGAATTCCAGGTTCGAAACAACGGCGTGCGAGATCTCCACGTTGAAGGCATGGGACACCCCGCTGGTGGCGAGGTTGAGGACGATGGGGAAGAGCTGAATGAAGGCCGCGCCGAGGAAGGAGCCGAGGATCGAGCCGACCCCGCCGATGATGACCATGAAGAGGATGCGGAAAGAGAGATCCAGGCTGTAGGCCTCGGGCTCGACTGTGCCGAGGTAGCAGAAGGCGTGCAGGGCGCCGGCCACGCCGCAGTAGAACGAGCTGATGGCGAAGGCGAGGAGCTTGGTCTTCATCATCGGGATGCCGATCACCGACGCGGCTACGTCCATGTCGCGCACCGCCATGAAGGCGCGGCCGATCTCGCTGCGCATCAGGTTCTTCGCCAGCAGCGCCATCACCACCACCACCGTGAGAGTGAGGAGGTATTTCTTCGCCGGCGTGTCGAAGACGTAGCCGAGGATCCTGATCTCCTGCGCCGTGATTACCCCCGAGGTGCTGTAGTTCGAGAACCAGCCGAAGCGCTGCAGCGCCCAGAGGACGAAAAACTGGCAGGCGAGCGTGGCCACCGCGAGGTAGAAGCCCTTGATGCGCAGGCTGGGCATGCCGAACACGATGCCGACCGCAGCGGCGCACAGCCCGCCGAGGATCATGCTCGGGATGATCCCCAGCCACGGCAGGCGCAGCACGAAGTTGTACGTCATGAAGGCGCCGACGGCCATGAATGCCGCCGTGCCGAGCGAGAGCTGGCCGGCATAGCCGGTAAGGATGTTCAGCCCCAGCGCGGCGAGGGCGAAGATGAGGAAGGGCGTCAGCATCGCGCCGAGCCAGTACTGGTTGCCGATCAGCGGCACGACGACGAAGGCGAAGCCGAGCAGCAGCCAGATGGCGACGCGGTCCTGGCGGATCGGGAAGATCTGCTGGTCCTGCGCGTAGCTCGATTTGAACTGGCCTGCCTCGCGGTAGAGCATCGTTGTCCCGTCTTCCCTAGACCCGGTCGATGTGCTTCTCGCCGAACATGCCCTCCGGCCGCACCAGGAGGAAGAGCAGCGCGACGACATAGGCGAACCAGGACTCGATGCCGCCGCCAAAATAGGGGCCGATGTACACCTCGGCCAGCTTCTCGGTGGCGCCGATGATGAGGCCGCCGAGGATCGCCCCGGGAATCGACTCGAAGCCGCCGATCAGCAGCACTGGCAGCGCCTTTAGCGCGACGAAGGTCAGAGCGAACTGCACGCCGTTGCGCACGCCCCACAGCAATCCGGCCACCAGCGCGACGAAGCCGGCCACGCCCCAGACGATGGCCCAGATGTGCTGCAGCGGGATGCCGACGGCGAGCGCCGCCTGGTGGTCATCGGCCACCGCGCGCAGCGCGCGGCCAATGCGCGTTTTCTGGAAGAACACTGCCAGCACGGCGACCAGCGCCCCGGCGACGAAGGCGGCGAAGAGGTCGAACTGCGAGATGTTGATGTTCCACCGCTGCGACAGCCATTCCATCGGCACGTCGGGGATGCCGAGCTCGAGGCCGTGCGGCTGCGAGCCCCACAGGAGCTGCGACAGCCCCTCCAGCACGAAGGTGAGGCCGATGGTGGCCATGAACAGCGTGATCGGCGGCTGGTTGACGAGCGGGCGCAGCACGATGCGCTCGGTCGCGATGCCGAGCGCCACCATCACCGCGAGCGTCACCACCAGCGCGAGCCAGAAATTCCAGCCGCGCTCGACCAGCGAGACGAAGGTGAGCGCGGCGAAGAACACCATCGCCCCTTGCGCGAAATTGAACACGCCCGAGGCCTTGTAGATGAGCACGAAGCCGAGCGCGACGAGCGAATACATCACCCCGGCGAGCAGGCCGCCGGCCAGCACCTCGATGAAGAAGGTGAACTCCATCTAGTGCGCGACACCGAGGTAGGCGTCGATCACCTTCTGGTTCTTCCTCACCTCCTCGGGAGAACCGTCGGCGATCTTGCGCCCGTAGTCGAGCACCACGACGCGGTCGGAGATGTCCATCACCACGCCCATGTCGTGCTCGATCAGCACGAGGGTGGTGCCGAACTGGTCGTTGACCTCCAGGACGAAGCGGCACATGTCCTGCTTCTCTTCCAGGTTCATGCCGGCCATCGGCTCGTCCAGCAGCAGCACCTTCGGCTCCGCCGCCAGCGCGCGGCCGAGCTCGACGCGCTTCTGCAGGCCGTAGGGCAGGCGTCCGACCGGGGTGCGGCGGATGTGCTGGATCTCGAGGAAATCGATGATCTCCTCCGCCGCGCGCCGGTGCTCGAGCTCCTCGCGCCGGGCGGGGCCGATCCACAGGGCCTGCTGCAGGAAGTTGCAGCGCATCTTCAGGTTGCGGCCGGTCATGATGTTGTCGAGCACCGTCATGCCCTTGAACAGGGCGATGTTCTGGAAGGTGCGCGCGATGCCGAGGGCCGCGGCCTCGTGCGAGTCCATGTCGGCAAATTCTCTTTCTCCAAACCTTATTTTTCCCTTTTGCGGGTGATACACGCCGTTGAGCACGTTCAGCATCGAGCTCTTGCCCGCGCCGTTGGGGCCGATGATGGCGCGCACCTCGTGCTCGCGCACGTCGAACGACACCTCCTGCAGCGCCTTCACGCCGCCGAAGGAAAGCGAGACGTTCTCCACCGACAGCATGACGCCGCCGATGTGCCGGCCGCTCATGCGGCGCGTTTTGCCGCCGCCGGAGCGAAGGTCTTTGCGTTGCGGATCTTGAGGTCGGCCGAGAAGGTGCCAGTGCGCCCGTCTTCGTAGCGCACACGCGCCTCCACGTGCACGGCCTCGCGCCCGGCGTACAGCGCCTCGACCAGCGCGGCGTATTTCTCGCCGACGAAGCCGCGCCGCACCTTGCGCGTGCGCGTGAGCTCCTCGTCGTCGGCATCGAGCTCCTTGTGCAGGATCAGAAAGCGGTGGATCTGCGAGTTGGCGATCTCGGCCTCGCGCGACAGGTCGGCGTTGACGCGCTCGATGCATTCGCGCACCAGGTCGTACACCTCGTCGCGCGAAGCGAGGTCGGTGTAGCCCGAATACGGCATGTTGCGCTTCTCCGCCCAGTTGCCGATCGCCTCGGGGTCGATGTTGATGAACGCGCACACCTTGTCGCGGGCGTGGCCGAAGCACACTGCTTCCTTGATGTAGGGGAAGAACTTGAGCTTGTTCTCGAGATACTTGGGCGCGAACAGCGTGCCCTCGGACAGCGCGCCGACGTCCTTCACGCGATCGATGATCTTGACGTGGCCATCGGCAGCGAAGAAGCCGGCGTCTCCCGTGTGGAAGAAGCCGTCGGCGTCCTTCGCCGCGGCGGTGGCCTGCGGATTCTTGTAGTACTCCGTAAACAGCCCCGGCGAACGGATCAGCAGCTCGCGCTGCGGGCTGAATTTCAGCTCGACGCCAGGCACGGCCGGGCCCACGGTGTCCGACCTGACCTGGCCGTTGGGCTGGATGCAGACGAATACCGCGGTCTCGGTCGAGCCATAGAGCTGCTTCAGGTTGATGCCGATCGAGCGGTAGAACTTGAACAGGTCCGGGCCGATCGCCTCGCCCGCGGTGTAGCCGACACGCACGCGGCTCATGCCGAGCACGTTGCGCAGCGGCCCGTAGACCAGCAGGTCGCCCAGGCCGTAAAGCAGGCGGTCGAGCAAGGACACCGGCGCGCCGTCGAGCAGCGCGCCGCCGACGCGGCTGGCGACTGCCATGAAGCGGTGGTAGGACCAGCGTTTGATCCAGCTCGCGTCGTCCATGCGGATCGACACCTGTGTCAGCAGCGCCTCCAGCACGCGCGGCGGCGCGAAGTAGTAGGTGGGCCCGACCTCGCGCATGTCGGTCATCACCGTCTCGGGCGCCTCGGGACAGCAGATGCAGTAGCCGGTGACGAAGGCCTGCGCGCAGGAAAAAATGTTCTGCCCGATCCACGCCGGCGGCAGGTAGGCGAGGATGACGTCGTCCTCGCCGAGCTTCTCCAGCTCGGCCGCGGTGCGCGAGGGGCCGATCAGGCTTGCGTGCGTATGCACCACGCCCTTCGGCACGCCGGTGGTGCCGGAAGTGAAGAACATCGCGGCGGGGTCGCTGGCCTGTCCTTTCTGTATTTCCCTGTCAACAAAACCAGGATCACGAGCGAAGCTGGCGCGCCCCGACTCGAGCAGCTTGTCGTAGCCCACCAGCGCCGCCTGCGCGTAGTGGCGCAGGCCGCGGGGATCGTCGTAATAGATGCGCGTGAGCGAGGGGCACTTGGGCAGGATCTCGAGCAGCTTGTCCACCTGCTCCTGGTCCTCGGCAAAAGCGTGGGCGATCGCTGCATTCTCGATCGGGAACACCATCTCGGCAGCAACCGCGTCCTGGTACAGCGGCACCGGGATGGCGCCAAGACACTGCGCCGCGGCGAGCGCGGCATAGACGCGCGGGCGATTGTCGCCGACGATGGCCATGTGCTCGCCACGTTTCAAGCCCTCGGCCGCCAGCGCACAGGCCAGCGCGCGCACTTCGTCGGCGAACTCGCGCCAGGTCCAGGTCTGCCAGATGCCCAGATCCTTCTCGCGGATCGCCGGGCGATCGCCGCGCACCTGCGCGTGATGCATCAGCAGCTTGGGAAACGTGTCCACTCTGCAGCCTCCTCCTCGGGGAATTCTTGCATAAAATCACGGCATGAAGGGCGCCGAGCACTGGACAAAAAAGAGTACCGCCTCGGGCGACGTTCGCCTGTTCCTCTGGCAGAAGAAGAGCGTGTCCGCCAAAGCGCAAGGCACGATCCTTTTCGTGCACGGCTCGTCCATGGGATCGCAGCCGACGTTCGACCTGGAGGTTCCCGGCCGCCCCGATTCCTCGGTGATGGAATGGTTCGCCGAGCGGGGTTTCGATACCTGGTGCCTCGACAACGAAGGCTACGGCCGCTCCGACAAATCGCGCCCCATCAACTGCGACATCGCCAACGGCGCCGATGACCTGGCGGTCGCCACGCAATACATCGGCAAGAAGGTCCTGCTCTACGGCATTTCTTCCGGCGCGCTGAAGGCAGCGCTCTTTGCGCAGCGCCATCCCGAGCGCGTTGCCCGGCTTGCGCTGGACGCTTTCGTCTGGACGGGCGAAGGCAGCCCGACCCTGGTCGAACGCCGCAAGCGCCTGCCCGAGTTTCAGGCGAAGAACCGCCGGCCGATCGACCGCGCCTTCGTGCGCAGCATCTTCACGCGCGACCACCCCGGCACCGCCGACGACGCCACCATCGAGGCGTTCGCCACCGCCATCCTCGCGCTCGACAACTCCGTGCCCACCGGCACCTACGTCGACATGTGCTCGAAGCTGCCGCTGGTCGACCCGGCGAAGATTCCGGTGCCGACGCTCATCATGCGCGGCGAGTTCGACGGCATCGCCAGTCTGGAGGACCTGCTCGCTTTCTTCCGCCTGCTGCCGCATGCGGACAAGCAGTTCGCGGTGATGGCCGGCATCTCGCACGCGAGCTTCCAGCAGAAGAACTACCGCAACGCGTACCATATCCTGCACGCGTTCTTCACTCAGCCGGAGACGGCATACCGCGCATGAAACGCCTTGCATTGTTTTTCACCGGGTTGGTTTTTTCGTTGGAAGTGCTGGCGCAGGCCTATCCGGCGCGCCCCGTGCGCATCGTCGTGCCCTTGTCGCCGGGCGGCTTCGCCGACACCCCGGCGCGCCTGCTCGCGCCGCGCCTCTCCGAGCAGATGGGCCGCCAGTTCTTCGTCGAGAACCGGCCCGGCGCCGGCAGCACCATCGGCGCCGACTTCGTCGCCAAGTCCCCCGCCGACGGCTACACGCTGCTCCTCACCGGCACGCCGCACGTCATCAGCGCGCACCTCTACAAGAAGCTGCCCTACGACTCGCTCAAGGACTTCACGCCGATCGCCATGGTCGCCTCGGGGCCCTATGCCCTGGTGGTGAATCCGCAGCAGCTGCCGGTGAGCTCGGTGCGCGAGCTGATCGCCGCGGCCAAGGCGCAGCCCGGAAAAATCGACTACGCCAGCTCGGGCAACGGCAGCGCCCAGCATCTGGTCAGCGCGCTGTTCAACTCGATGGCGGGAATCGACCTGAACCACGTGCCCTACAAGGGCAGCGCCCCCGCCATGCAGGATCTCCTCGGCGGCCAGGTCAAGGTGTCCTTCGCCGGCGTGCCGAACGTGCTGGCGCACGTCCGCTCGGGCCGCCTGCGCGCGCTCGCGGTCAGCACGCCCAAGCGCTGGCCCGAGCTGCCCGATGTTCCGACCGTGGCCGAGGCCGGCGTGCCGGGCTACGAAGCGACGCTGTGGCTCAATATCTCGGGCCCAACGGGCCTGCCGGCCGAGCTCGTACAGCGGCTGTCGAGCGAGATCGCGAAAGCACTGCAGGACAAGGAAGTGCAGAACAGCTTCCGCGCCGCGGGCGTCGAAGCGACCCCCATGGGCAGCGCCGAGCTCAACGCTTTCATCCGCGCCGAATACGAGAAATGGGGCCGCGTGGTGCGCGACACCGGCGCGACGGTCAACTAGCGACGTCTAGCGAGCGGCGTGCTCCGCGGCGCGCCGGGCCGGAACGAAATGCGGCATCACGTCGCGCGCAAAGCGCGTCAGCCAGTCCTGCCGCAGGCGGTGCGGCAGCCCCGGCAGCGTGGGGTTGACCAGGATGTAGTTGTAGCCCGCCGCCAGAAAGCGCTCGACCTGCTTGCGCACGGTCTGCGCGCTGCCGACGAACGATGACTCCAGCAGCGGCCCGAGGTTTTCGGGCTTGGTGTAGACGAGGCGCCGCTTGTGCGTCTCGGTGAAGGGCAGGTACGTCGGCAGATTGGCGTAGCGCTCGGCGTCGAATGCGTAGTGCTTGACCTGCAGGTGATACCAGTTAGGCACATAGCGGCGCGCAAGCTCGAATGCCTCGGCGTCGGTGTCGGCAAGGATGGTGATCGGCGTGCCGACTTTGGGCACGTCGACGCTGCCGCCGCGCTTGCGCATCGCATCTTCCCAGGCGGCGAGCACCTGCGCCTGCGCCGGGAGAGGCGTGTGCCCGGTCAGCATGGGCGGCAGTCCCAGGTCGGCGATCTTGCCGGCGCTCGACGGCTGCCCGATGGCGCCGAGGAAAGTGACGTTCTTCATGCGCGGCGTCGGCCGCAGCGTGATCTCGCGCGGCACCTGCAGGTACTTGCCGTGGTAGCTGAACGGCTTGCCGCTCAGCGCCATCTGCACGATCTGCCAGCACTCCTCGAAGCGGTCCTTCGCCTCTTCCATCGGCACGCCGAAGGCTTCGTACTCGAGCGGTGCGTTGCCGCGCCCGAGGCCGATGTAGAGCGGCGCATCGGTGAGAAGGCTCAGCATCGAGATCTCCTCGGCCATGCGCAACGGGTGGTACCACGGCGTCACCAGCACCGCCGTGCCAAGGCCGAAATGCGGACAGCGCGCAGCGATGTTTGCCAGCATCACCAGCGGGCTTGGCGTCGGGTAGTAATCGGAAAAGTGGTGCTCGAAGTACCACACGGCGTCGTAGCCGAGCCGCGCGCCGAGCTCGGCGTCGGAGAGCATCTCCTTGTAGAGAGAGGCGTCCGACTCGCCCTCTTCGCCGACAGGCCCGGTCATCCAACCGAAGCGCGGCGCGAGCGTGCTCATGTGAGGGGGTTTCCTAGCATGGGGATGTCCGCATCATAGTCCTTAAACTCCCAGGTAGGCGTTCAGCCGGTCCATACTCCGGTCCAGTTCGGCCCTGGGAATCATGTCCACGATGCGGCCGTGCTCCATCACGTAATGTCGATCGGCCACCGTCGCGGCAAAGTGAAAGTTCTGCTCGACCAGCAGGATGGTGAAGCCCTCGCGCTTGAGCCGCTGG
>Ga0075418_10005763_pt1 | contig 13996 bp, 13 predicted proteins | sample SoiMetdeltSBSDD2_FD_81776 | JGI IMG/M metagenome (GOLD analysis project Ga0075418, IMG submission 81776) | Bulk soil microbial communities from a Populus tree surrounding site in Tennessee, USA - Soil MetaG P. deltoides SBSDD2 | ecosystem: Environmental > Terrestrial > Soil > Tree plantation...
GTTCCGCAGAACTCATGCTGGACATAACTGCTGTCGAGCGAGCAGGGCGATAACCCAGCGCCACCTCAGGTGCATCGGCAACCCATCCAGAATCACCGACACAAGGATGGTGCACCAGTGAGCACCGATGCCGGGCAGGTGTGGCAGCGGCTCAGCCCGCGCATGCTGCTGGTGCATCCGGTGCACGAGGTGCTGCGCCAGATACCGCTGCTGATCGGGTCTGTGGTGCTCGGGTCGGCGACCGGTAATCCCCTGTGGGGGCTGGTCGGGCTGGCGCTGATCGTCGGCTACGGCGCGGCCCGGTGGTTCACCACCACGTACCGGATCGGCCCCGACGAGGTACAGCTGCGCACCGGTGTGCTTCAGCGCAAGGTTCTTTCGGTGCCGCGCAACAGGATTCGCTCGGTGTCGACCGATGCGAGACTGTTGCACCGGCTGCTCGGGTTGACCGTGCTGAGGCTGAGCACGGGTCAGGAGGCTCGGGGCGACGCCGCATTCGCTCTCGACGCGGTCGAGGCCGAGCAGGTGCCACGGCTGAGGGCGACCCTGCTGGCGGATTCGCTGGCGCCCGTCGAGCAGGAGGCGTCGGGCCGTGAACTGGCACGCTGGCAGCCGTCGTGGCTGCGCTACAGCCCGCTGAGTTTCACCGGCCTGGCGATGATCGCGGCCGCGGTCGGGCTGGTGTATCAGGCGGGTGCCGGTGCGGCACTGCAGGATTCGCGGCTGGCCCGGTCGGGTCTGGATGCGGCCGAGCGCTTCGGGGTCGCCGCGAGCGTCATCCTGGCGGGGGTGGTGGTGCTGGTCGCGTCCGTGGTGCTGTCGGTGCTGAGGTCGTTGGTGACCTACGGAAACTTGGTGCTGCGTCGCGACGCCGAGGTGTTGCACCTCGAGCATGGCCTGCTGCGGCGGCGCGAGCGCACGTTCGACATGCGCAGGTTACGCGGCGGCACGCTGCGAGAGCCGCTGTTGGTGCGGTTGTTCGGGGGCGCGCGGCTGGATGCGGTGATGACGGGTGTCGATGGTGCGGGGGAGGCGTCGCTGCTGTTGCCGCCATGTCCGCGAGCGACGGCCGAGGAGGTGCTGTCAGAGCTGATTGCCACGACCGACGCGGACGAGAGGAGCACCAAATATTTCGACCCAGTCACCGGCCCGCTGCGCGCGCATGGCGCGGCGGCGACGCGCAGACGCTGGACGCGGGCATTGACGCTGCCCCCGGTGCTGCTGATCGCGATGGTTGCGGTGCCGGCACCGGGGTGGCTGTGGCCGGTGTGGGCGGTGCTGACCGTGTGCTGCGCGCTGCTGGCAGTCGACCGGTCGCGGGCACTCGGCCATCGGGTGGTGGACGACGAATGGCTGGTGGCGCGGGCAGGCAGCCTGGACAGGCGGCGCGACTGCATCGCCGCCGCGGGGATCATCGGGTGGACCGTGCGCCAGACACTGCTGCAGCGGCGGGCGGGCGTGGCGACGTTGATCGCTGCCACCGCAGCGGGGGTCAAGCGCTATCAGGTGATCGACGTGCCGGCGGACCTGGCGTGGACGATCGCCGCGGCCACCTCGCCGTGGGTTGCCGACAACCAGTGGGCTAAGCCTTGACGGGTTCGGCGGTCAGCTCGCCGCGCTGAATCTTTGTCGAGAGCGCCCGCCGCCACGGAAACCAGCACCTGCGCACCGTCCACACCTTGCCATCGGGATCGGTAACCCGGGACGGACCTGCCATGCGATTATCACTGCCGCGTCACAATCGAGGGCATGATCACGGGCTTGGCACACAGCGGCGTGTGCGTTCCCGACTGTGAGGCCGCCGTGGCGTATTACCGCGACGTGCTGGGATTCACGGTGCTCTCGCCGCCGTATGTGATGGACGGCGACGCCATCCGCGCCGATATGGGCGAATTGTTGACCGATCCGGCGATGAAGGCCGCGATCGTGGGGTTCGGCGGGGACGGCGACCGGGTGCTCGAGGTCATCGAGTACCTGCGCGCCGACGGAAGCGACGCCCGTCGAGAGAGGCTCGCCGACCCCGGGCTCTCGCACGTCGGCCTGATATGTGACGACGTGGACGAGACTCGGAAGGCGCTGGAGGACAAGGGAGTTCACTTTCTGGTCGACGGTATCGCCGACATCGCCGGGGTCCGCACCACGTGGTTCGCCGATCCATGGGGTGTGATCTTCATCCTCGTCGAGAAGAGCAAGCCTGAGCGTCCGTACTTCGCACAGTTCGGATAGCCTCCGACTTGCGCTGATTCGTTTGCCGTTTACTGTCGGGCCATGGCTATCGGCGGTGTGCTCTTCGACATCGACGGCGTCTTGGTGACGTCGTGGAAGCCGATCGAGGGTGCCGCCGAGACGTTGCAGGTGATGGCGCGCAATCAGATTGCGTGCTCGTATCTGACCAACACCACGACGCGGACCCGGGTGCAGATCGCCGAGCTGCTCACTGAGGCGGGCATGCAGGTGCGCGCCGACGAGGTCATCACCGCGGCTGTGCTGACGGCGGAGTATGTCCGCAACCGCTATCCCGACGCTCGGTGCTTCCTGGTCAACAGCGGGCAGATCGCCGAGGACATGCCCGGCATCGACATCGTGTATTCGAGCGAGTTCAGCGGGCCGAAGGCGCCGGACACTCCCGATGTGGTGCTGCTGGGCGGGGCGGGGCCGGAGTACAGCCATCTGACGCTGTCGTGGGTGTACGACTGGATGGCGCAGGGCGTGCCGGTGGTCGCCATGCATCGCAGCACCGCATGGACCACCACCGACGGGTTGCGCGTCGACACCGGTATGTACCTGATCGGGATGGAAGAGACGTCCGGCCGCAAGGCCACCGCCGTGGGCAAGCCCGCGCCCGAGGGGTTCCTCGCCGCCGCGAGTCGGCTCGGCGTGGATCCCGACGAGATGTACATGGTCGGCGACGACCTCAACAACGACGTGCTGGCCGCGCAGGTGGTCGGGATGACCGGGGTGCTGGTGCGCACCGGAAAGTTCCGCCAGGACACGCTGGACCGTTGGGCCGCAGACGAATTCGCGATGCAGCCCAATCACGTCATCGACTCGGTGGCGGACCTGCCCGCGTTGTTGGCACTCTGATTTCGCGCCGACACTGCGGGGAGATCGCAACTTTCGCCGAAATCGCGATCCGTGCGCAGTTTCGAGGGAGTATCGCGATTACTTATTGCGCCGATGCAGGTCTGTATTCATATGACTGAAGAATCCATGAGCGTCACGGCGACGATCAATGCGCCTGCCCAGACAGTGTTCGACGTGTTGGTTGACCCATCGACTCACGAGGCAATCGATGGCACCGGATGGGTCCGGCAGTCGCTCGACGGCAAGCGAATTACCGAGACCGGTGATGTCTTCCGGATGGCGATGTACCACGAGAACCATCCCAACAAGAACTACGAAATGGCGAACCGCGTCGAAGTTTTCGAACCGCCGCACGCCGTCGCCTGGCAGCCCGGCCAAGGACCGGACGACGCCAATCTCGACTTCGGCGGATGGATTTGGCGCTACGACCTCAAACCCGTCGCCTCCGCCCAAACGGAGGTCACGCTGACCTATGACTGGTCACGAGTGCCGCCGTCTACCCGCGAGCACATCGGATTCCCGCCGTTTGAAGCCCAGCACCTGGAGAACTCGCTGAAACACCTGGCGGAGCTGTCACAATCCCGGTAGCGACGGCAATGACGGGAAGGTGATCTCCGGGGTGTTCACCGGCGCCTCAGTCGCAGCCGGCGCCTGCGCCGTCATCGGCGGCGGAGTGGCCACCGGCGCCTGGGTCGTGCTTGGTACCTGAGCGGCCGTCTGCTCCTGTGTCGTCGTTGGTGGTTCCGACGATGACGGCGGTTGTGAGGATGTCGGTTCGGTGGATGTCGGAGACGTACTCGTCGCGGATGTACTCGTCGTCGTGGTCGGTGCGCTCGTCGTCGTCGGCGGCGAGGCGGAGGTGGACGGAGCGGGGGCGGCCGGCGGTGGCGCCACAGGCGCCTGGCCCGCCCTGCGCGGTGCGGGCGGGGATGCAGGCCGCGGCTGAACCCGGGGCGCCGCTGGTGCCTGGCGGACGATCACGGGCGCGGGTGCTTGCTCGGCGGGGGGCGGGGTACCGGCGGCGGGGGGCGGTGCTTGGGGTTGCACTACCACCGGGACCGCTGACGGTGCGGGCGCCGGAGCGGGGCTACCGCTGCTGCTCGTCAAGGAGTAGGTCAGGCCGCCGCCGGTGAGCAACACGGCCGCGGCGGCCACGCCAAGGAGCAACTGTGGACGGCGGTACCACGCGAATGGCGCCTCTTCGTCGACGGCGTCGGGGTCGCGGATGAACTCCAGCTGCGGTCGCACAGGATCGGCCGTTCCGCGGTCCGCATCGTCGGTTTCACCCGAGTACGGCAACGGTTCGTCGGCGGCGACGTCGTCCGACCACGCCAGCGCCCGAAATGTCTCGGTCGCGGGGCTGTCGGCGGCGGCGCCGGCCGCGGCAACACCGGCGGCGACGCGTGCGGCTGGCGCCATCGCGGTGGCCGGAGCTGCCGGGCCTCGCGCCGCGATGAGCGCCGCGCCAGTCGCCGGGGCAAGCTCCGGTCGCGGCGTCGTCACCACGGGGATGCGCAGGTGTTGTGAGAGTCGTTGGGTCACCAGCGGAATATTGGCTCCACCGCCGACGGTTGCGATGGCCGCTACGTTGGCGGGCGGAATTCTGTTGCGGTCCAACGTATCTTCCAATGCGGCGATCACACCACCCAATGGCTTGGCCACCAGGTCTTCGAGCTCTGCCCGGGTCAGCCTGACATTGGACCGGAACGCCGGCAGCTCGGCTGTCACCGTGGCGACGGTATCCGCCGACAGCGTCTCCTTTGCTTTTCGGCATTGGTCGCGCAATCGGCTCAACGAAAGGACCGCGCCAGTGCTATCGGGGTCGATGTTCGCCGCCTCGGCAATGCCGGACAGGATCCGCGCGAGGATGCTCTGATCGATCTGCTGGCCGCCAAAATCGGTACAGCGCATGGTCTCACCGATCGGTGCCCAGCCCCTGGCGGCGTCGCACAACGTGATGCTGGTCCCGGTTCCCCCGAAATCGAGTAACGCGACGACACCGCGAGACGGCAGCCCACGGTGGTGCTGCAACGCCGAAAGCGAGGCGGTCGCGTCGGAGATGAGCGGCGGTGGACCCGCGGGGAACAGCCGTTGCTTCGCGGACAGATCCTGATGGAAGCTCGCCTTCGCACGCGAGTCCCAATGCGCGGGAACGGCAATCGCGATGTCGTGTGGTGGCCGGCCGCTTTCGGGAATGCGCATTAGGCTCTCGAGCGCCTCGACCAGCAACCGCCCCGGACGGTGAGTTGAGCCATCGGCTGCCACCAGTGGAATCGGATCCCCTACTCGCTCCACGAAGCCGGCCAACACCATGCCGTGTTCGCCAGGTGGCGAGTTCTGCTCCGGTGCACCGACTTCGGGCGCGCGGTCGGGATACAGGGTGAGAATCGAGCGCCGTAGCGCCGGCGGCCAGCCGGAGCGTGCCGCGCCGAGATTGGTCATGCCCACCGACAACCCCAACGAGTCGTTCATGTCCACCCCCTCCGCGCGGCTGCCATGTCGCGACAAAGTTTGCACCGCCAACGAGCGCGTGAGGAGGGGCGACCGCGAAATGTAGGGAAACACCTGATTCAACGGTCGCCGGGCGGCAATAGCTTGCCAATTAACCGGCTGAGCCGGCATGCATGTTTCCACGCGGGGAAGGACGCCACCATGGCCAATCTCATCGACTACGTCATGGATCTGTTCCGTGACGAGGGCCAAGCACAATCATTCGTCGACGATCCACAGGGTGCTCTGGCCGCCATCGGCCTGCCCAACGTGACTCCCGAGCAGATCCAGGCCGTCGCCGCGATGGCCGCGCCGGGCGGGGCGATGGCCGCACCGGCTGGGACGGGGATGACCGCTGGCGACCCGATGGGCACTCTTCGCCAGGCGGTGGCCAGCCACCACGGCATGCCGGCGCCGGCCGGCGGGGGTGGTGGCGCGCCGCATCCCGCCGAACACGTTCAGCAGGCCGCCGCGTTCGCGCCGACGTCGCATGCCGCCGGGCTCGCCGGGTCAACACAGGGCGATGTCACGCACGCGACGTTCGCGCCGCAGTCCAACGACCTGTCGAACCGCGAGACCAACGTCGACAGCCACAACACCACAGGCGATTTCATGAGCCCGCACACCGATGGTGTGCAGCAGGGTGGCGGCGGATTCAACCTCGGGATGGACTTCGGCGACATCACTCTAGGTGACAAGAACACCGCGTCGGGAGATGGCGCGGTCGCGATGAGTGGCGACAACTCGGGCAGCATCGTCAGCGGCGACGGTGCGGTGCTCGGTGACGGCAATACCGTTCTCAACGGCAACATCGATGCCGGTGACGGCTCACCCATCACGTTCGGCGACGGCAATGAGGTGGACGCCACCTCGATGAAGGCCGGCGGCGACATGATCTCCGGCAACGAAGGGCCCGTGCTCAACGGCGTCGACACCGGTGGCGGCAGCCTCGGCCTCGACAACAGCTCAACGGTGGGCGGAGATCAGAACAACACCGACATCAGCGGTGAGATCGGCTCCATCGATGGGGATCTCGACACCAGCCACCACGACGACAAGTCGGTCGACGCCTCGGACCACTCGGTCACCACGGTCGACAGCCACGATGTGTCGGACAGCTACAACGATCAGAGCAAGCAGGAAACCACTGCCGGCTTCGACGGCGGCGACGTCGGCGGCGACTTCAGCCTCGGCGGAATACTGCCGTTCTGATCGGCGGCAGCGACACACCGGCGACGGGGGACGTCAGATGACGCAGCCGGCCAACGACCCGCGCAACGTCAAGCTGCTCGTTGAGCTCATCGACCACACCACGAAGATTGCTGAGCTCAACGGTCGCGGTGACCTGTCGGAGCGGTTGGCGCGCGCTCGGAAGCGGATCAGCGATCCGCGGATCCGCGTGATCGTCGCCGGTCAGCTCAAGCAGGGTAAGAGTCAGCTGGTCAACTCCCTGTTGAATCTCAATGTCTGCAAGGTGGGTGACGACGAGTCCACTGCGGTCGCCACGGTGGTCAGCTACTCCGAAAAGCCCTGGGCGCGTTTGGTTGTGGAGCAACCCGACGGCTCAGAACCCGAAATCATCGAGATAGGAGTCGGCGAGCTCAAGAACGATCTGCGCCGAGCGCCGCAAGCGGGCGGGCGAGAGGTGATCCGTGTCGAGGTCGGCGCGCCGAGCCCGATGCTCAAGAGTGGGTTGGCCTTGGTCGACACGCCAGGTGTTGGTGGTTACGGTCAACCTCACCTAGCGGCCACGCTGGGGCTGTTGCCCGACGCCGACGCCGTCCTGATGGTCAGCGACCTAAGCCAGGAGTTCACCGAGCCCGAGATGACGTTCATGCGGCAGGCATTCGAAATGTGCCCGGTCGCAACGATCGTCGGGACGAAGACCGACATCTACCCGCACTGGCGCGACATCGTCTACGCCAACACCACACACCTGCAACGCGCGCGCATAGCCACACCGATAATCCCGGTGTCGTCGATCCTGCGTTCGCACGCCTGCGCCACAAACGACAACAAGTTGAACGAGGAGTCGAACTTCCCGGCCGTCGTGAGGTTCCTGGCCGATCACGTGCTCTCCCGCGAGAACGACCGGATTCGCGATCAGGTCCTCGCGGAGATCGCCTCGGCTGCCGAGCATCTGGCCTTTTCTCTGAACACCGAATTCGAGTCCATCAACGATCCGGATGCGCGCCAGAAGCTCACCGAAGATCTCGAGCGGCGCAAACGGGAAGCGCAGGATGCCCTCGCCCAAACGGCGTTGTGGCAGCAGGTGCTCAATGACGGCATCGCCGATCTCACCGGCGATGTGGATCACGACCTGCGCAGCCGGTTCCGCTCGATCACCCAGCACACCGAGAAGGTGCTCGATGGCTGCGATCCGACCGTGTGCTGGGTGCAGCTCGCCACGGAATTGGAGGACACGGTAGCGACGGCGGTCGGTGACAACTTCGTCTGGGCGTATCAGCTCGCGGCGGCGCTGGCCGATGAGGTCGGGCAGACGTTCGCCGAGGCCGGCCTCGAAGCCATCGATGCGCCGGTGATCAACGCCAGCGAGATCGGCGCGAGCTTTGGCGGAGTCAACGGGGTGGGCAGACTTGATGCCAAGCCAGTTGGCAAGGGCCAGAAGGTGTTAACAGGCGTCCGAGGCTCATATGGCGGCATGATGATGTTCGGCATGCTGACCTCCCTGGCCGGGTTGCCGATGATGAACCCGCTGGCCGTCGGCGCCGGTCTATTGCTCGGCCGCAAGGCGTACAAGGAAGACCGGGACAATCGGCTGAACCGGGCCCGCGCCGAGGCCAAGATGAACATGCGCCGATTCATCGATGACGTATCCTTCGTGGTCACCAAGGAGTCACGTGACCGGCTCAAGCTGGTCCAGCGCCAACTGCGCGATCACTACCGCGACATCGCCAACCAGGCCAACCGATCGCTGAACGAATCACTCCAGGCGACCATCGCGTCGGCCAGGATGAAGGAAGCCGAAAGCAACACGCGGATAAAGGAACTCGAACGCCAGCTCAAGATCGTTCGAGCAGTGACGGACCACACCACAAAGCTCTCGGGTGGATCGGCGCCGAAGACTCCGGCATCACCACAAGCAGCACCCGCGGTGGCTGCTGTCGGATGACTGTTAGGAGATGCCATGTCCATAGGTGATTTCATCGACGACCCATTCGGGGCGGTGGCCAAGGCGGGACTCGATGCCTTCGCGCAGGGTGGGATCAGCGGCGAAAACGCCGATGTTGTCGGGGGATTCGAGGTGCCCGACGTCAGATCGATGACGCCGTTCTTCGGTGATGACAAGTCGGACCCGTACCAGCTGGGCGGCGTCGGTGAGCAGCCGTCGGAGCCGTACGTGGACAACTCCGGGCCGCAGATCATCCATCCGGATCCGATGCCCGACACCGCGCCCGAACCTTCCACCGCAGCCGACGACGCGGCTGGTTACGGCGCCGCCGGAGAAGTTGACAGCGGAACGTACGACATCTTTTGAACCCGACATCCATACACAGAAGGAGAAATGCACATGTCTGTAAGTGATTTCATCAATGACCCGTTCGGCGCGGTAGCCAAGGCAGGCGTCGATGGCATGCCTGACGAGGTGAAGGAAACCGTGCACGACGTCGCGCAGCAGATCACCAATCCCGCCATGCCGGATTCGGGTGCTCTTACCGAGGACTTCGGGAACGCGGATGGGTCTTTCGGCGACGCTGGGATCCTCGGCGAGGTGAGCGCGCCGGAAATACACACCCTCGGCGAGAACACATTTGGCGGGATCGATGTCGCGGACCAAAGCATCATTCACCCGGATCCGTATGCGGATCCCGAGCCGCCGCACTACGACGTCGAGGTCGGCCCGGCGACCATCATCGACCCGGAGGAGGGCACCGCGGGCGAACAAGCGCAGTACTCCGGCGCCGATGGGTACATCTACACCTCGGACTATGGCGGTTCGGCCGCGGAAGAAGCGGCGGGCTCGGGTGTCAGCGCCTACGGCCCGGACACGGACCCCAACTATTCGATCTCCCCGGTTGGGGAGGACGGACCCGCGGCAGCCGATTACGGCCCGGGCGCCACGGGTGAGCTCGCCGGCGCGGGCGGTGAGGTGACCACCGAAGACGACAGCTTCTTCTGATTGCCCGTCAGCTACGCCTGCAGTGTGCGCACCGCTTCGATGCGGGCCTTGAGCTGATCCGTCGTCGCCGCCGCAATCGGCGGGCCGCCGCACAACCGGCGCAGTTCGTTGTGGATCCAGCCGTGCGGCTTTCCGGTCCTGTGGTGGGCGATTGACACCAGCGTGTTGAGTTCGCGGCGCAAGTCCCGCAGTTGGCCGTGCATCGACGGCCGCGGCACCTCACCGCTTGCAGTTCGCTTCGAAAGCTGTTCGTCTTGCCTGCGCCGCAGTAGATCTCGCATCTGGTCCGCGTCGAGCAGACCGGGGATACCGAGGTAATCGGCCTCCTCCTCGCTGCCCGCCGGGGTCGCCGTGCCGAACGAAGAGCCGTCGAAGATCACCTGGTCCAGCTCGGCGTCGGCGCCCAACGATTCGAAGCCGTTGTCCAATTCGCTTGGCTCGGACTTGCGTCGCTCGACGTACTCGTCGTCGCGTTGCGACTCCCGGTGCGGCTTGCCGAGCACGTGGTTGCGCTGGGCCTCCATCTCACTGGCCAGCAGCAGCAGGTTGGGCACCGACGGCAGGAAGATGCTGGCCGTTTCACCGGGTTGGCGGGAGCGCACGAAGCGGCCGATCGCCTGCGCGAAAAACAACGGCGTCGACGCGCTGGTCGCGTACACCCCGACGGCAAGCCGTGGCACGTCGACCCCCTCGGACACCATGCGCACCGCGACCAGCCACGGGCTCCTCGCGGCCGCGTAATCCGCAATGCGGGCCGAGGATCCGGGGTCGTCGGACAACACCACCGTCGGCGCTTGACCGGTCAGCTTGGTCAACACCTCCGCATACGCGCGGGCGGCCGTCTGGTCCGAGGCGATCACCATCGCACCCGCGTCCGGCATGCCGCCCTCGCGCAACTGGTTGAGCCGTTTGTCTGCGGCCTGCAACACGGCGGGAATCCACTCGCCGGCCGGGTTCAACGCGGTCCGCCACGCGCGGGCGGTCGACTCGGCGGTCAGGGGCTCGCCGAGGCGCGCCGCGTGTTCCTCGCCCGCGCTGTCGCGCCATCGCGCCTCGCCCGAGTAGGCCAGGAAGACGACCGGCCGGACAACGCCGTCGCCCAGTGCCTCGGCGTAGCCGTAGGTGTGGTCGGCCCGCGAGCGCATCAGGCCGTCGCCGTCCGGCTCGTAGGTGACGAACGGGATCGCGCTGTCGTCGCTGCGGAACGGCGTGCCGGTCAACGCCAGCCTGCGGGTCGCATCGGCGAAGGCCTCGCGGATCGCCTCACCCCAGCTTTTCGCGTCGCCGCCGTGGTGGATCTCGTCGAAAACGACCAGCGTGCGGTAGTTCTCGATACGCACACGATGTCGGGTCGGGTGACTGGCCACCTGCGCGTACGTGACCACGACACCGTGGTATTCCGACGACGTCTGCGCCGACGAATTGGTGAACTTCGGATCAAGCGCGATGCCGACCCTCGCTGCGGCCAGCGCCCACTGCGTCTTGAGATGTTCGGTCGGCACGACGACGGTGATCCGCTCGACTGTGCCGTCGGCCAGTAGCTCTCCCGCGATGCGCAGAGCAAACGCCGTTTTGCCTGCGCCAGGGGTGGCCACGGCAAGGAAATCGCGCGGTTTGGCGCCAAGATAGCGCACCAATGCCCGACGCTGCCAGCCTCGCAAAGCCTGGGTGTCGGGCGCAGCATATGCCCGCACCCAAGACTCCTCACTGATCGGACTTCAGCCTAGCGCAAGGGATTACGGGTGCGCACTTCTCGGCGTGTCGGCTATTCGACGAAGAAGTTGTCGTTGGCGATGAACCACTCGCGGCGCTCGTCGTCAGACATGTCGGCGAGCTGGGCCATTCCCTCGAAGTAGTGCTCACGCGGCGCGCCGGGAGCAAACAGCATCAAGATTGACGTCGGCTCCTCGGCCTCGTTGCGGAAGCCGTGGATGCCGCCCGGCGGCACGTAGAGAAAGTCGTTCGGATGTCCGTCGATCCAATCGGTGCCGTCGTACAGCTTCACCGTTCCCGACAGCACGAAGAAGGCCTCGGACATGGCACGGTGAAAGTGCGGGCCCGGCCCGCCGCCCTTCGGGGCGATCTCCACCCGGTACAGGCCGTAGTCGCCATCGGTGGCTTGTTGGTTCGCCAGGTAGTGGTACTTCACCAGACCGAACGAGTCGTAGTCCGGTGGTTCAGTGCCTCGCCGAAGCCAGGCACTGACCTCCGGTTCGTCTTTGGTGTATCGGGCTGGCGGGTACGGCGGCACGATTAGCGACATCGCTTGCCAGCCTGCCACATTCAGCCGACGGGAGACACCACCGAAGTGAGCTCCTCCGACACCGCCCACAGCCGGCGCTGAGCGTCCACGTCGTGTGACGCCACGCTCGACGCGACGACCTTCGGGTAGCCCCGTTGCTCGCCGAAGCCGTCCGGCCCGTAGTACTGCCCGCCGAGCACGCCCGGGTCGGTGGCCGCGCGCAGCGTAGGCAGCGCGCCCATGTCGGGGCCTTGGAAAAGCGGTGCCAGTAAGGTGCCCAGGCCGCGTATCGCGACGGGCAGATTGCGCATGAGTTCGGTGTTGGAGCCGCCGGGGTGCGCGGCGGCGGCGATGGTGTGCGTGCCGTGCAGGCGCCGCTGCAGTTCGTAGGTGAAGAGCAGGTTCGCGAGCTTGGCCTGGCCGTAGGCACGGACCCGGCCGTAGTCGCGGTCCCACTGCAGGTCGTCGAAGCGGATACCGCGGGCGAACCGGTGGCCTTGGCTGCTGACCGTGACGATGCGGGAGCCCGGCACTGCCAACACGCGATCGAGCAGCAGGTTGGTCAGCGCGAAGTGGCCCAAATGATTGGTGCCGAACTGCAATTCGAAGCCGTCCTTGGTGTGGGACTTCGGCGTCATCATCACGCCGGCGTTGTTGATCAGCAGGTCGATCTGGTCGTGCTCCGAGCGAAGTTCATCGGCGGCGTTGCGGACGGACTCCAGCGACGTCAGGTCGAGCTCCTGTAGCGCCACGCTGGCGCCGGGGGTGCGCGCCGTTATGAGGTCGGCCGCGGCTTTGCCCTTTTCGAGATTGCGGACGGCGAGTACGACATGTGCGCCCTTTGCGGCGAGCGCCGTCGCGGTCTCGTAGCCGAGGCCGGTGTTGGCGCCGGTGATGACGGCCGTGCGACCCGTCTGGTCGGGAATGTCGGCGGTGGTCCAGTTGCTCATGGGAATCTCCTACAATGGGTTAAACGGGGCGGGCGCTCCGTTTGGTGACGACTATACGGAACGCGCGCCCCGCTTATCTATTCCCGAGGTGATGTGAGATGGCTGAACTGGCCCGGCCGCTACGCGCCGACGCGGCGCGTAATCGTGCGCGGGTGCTGGAGGTGGCCTACGAGACCTTCGCCGCCGAGGGACTGGGCGTGCCGATCGACGAGATCGCCCGCCGCGCCGCCGTCGGCGCCGGGACCGTCTACCGGCATTTCCCCACCAAGGAGGATCTGTACCGGGCGGTCATCGAGGACCGCATCAACCACATCGTCGATGACGGCCGCGCCCTGCTGGCCGACGCGGACCCGGGGGAGGCGCTGTTCACCTTCCTGCGGTCGATGGTGCTGCAGTGGGGCGCGACCGACCGCGGCCTGGCCGAGGCTCTTGCTGGGCTGGGGATCGACGTCAAAGACGCGGCGCCCGAGGCCGAGGAAGCGTTCCTGGGACTGCTCGGCGAGCTGTTGCGAGCCTCGCAGAAGGCGGGCACGGTGCGGCGTGACGTCGAGGTGCCGGACGTGAAGGCCCTCATGGTCGGAGCACAGGCGATCCAGACCTATAACGCGGACGCGGCCGAGCGGCTGACGGAGGTCGTCCTGGACGGGTTACGCGCGGGGTGAACCGTCGCCGGGCGACCTTGCACTCGCCCTGGTCGAGTGCTAAGAATGCAGTTGGCACTCGCGACCGGTGAGTGCTAGGTCGGGCCGGTGAGGCAGGGGCCGCACAGCCCACAGCCGTCCGTCGCGGGCACTGCACCCGACCAACAAGACGTGCATCCCCTATCCGGAGGAAACACTTCGCAATGGCCAAGACAATTGCGTATGACGAAGAGGCCCGTCGCGGCCTCGAGCGGGGCCTGAACAGCCTCGCCGACGCGGTAAAGGTGACGTTGGGCCCCAAGGGTCGCAACGTCGTCCTCGAGAAGAAGTGGGGCGCTCCCACGATCACCAACGATGGGGTTTCCATCGCCAAGGAGATCGAGCTGGAGGACCCGTACGAGAAGATCGGCGCTGAGCTGGTCAAGGAAGTCGCCAAGAAGACCGACGA
>Ga0075418_10005764_pt1 | contig 13996 bp, 14 predicted proteins | sample SoiMetdeltSBSDD2_FD_81776 | JGI IMG/M metagenome (GOLD analysis project Ga0075418, IMG submission 81776) | Bulk soil microbial communities from a Populus tree surrounding site in Tennessee, USA - Soil MetaG P. deltoides SBSDD2 | ecosystem: Environmental > Terrestrial > Soil > Tree plantation...
ATCTCAAAGCCTACATTGAATGTGGTTGGGTCAATGTGATCGGGGCGACACCATTTACTACGCGCGATGAAGGTCATCGAGGTCTTATCTGCGATTTCGCTGTTCAGTTGGATCGTCAGCCGGAAATCCTGGCTGGTTGGGATGCGCTGGTCACAATCCAGCTTGAAGCCGCCGGTACTGATGTCGGACAGATAACCGACAATCTGCTTGGTGGTATCGTCCAGCACTTGCATATAGTATGTGAACTGGCGGCGATTTAGTTTTCTCTTGTCTGACATCACAAAGCTCCTTTCGGATGAGTAAGTATAAAAGAATCCAATTTGATGTTCAATGGCAACGTCGAAACAGGAATGTGATTGTAATATTACCACCTGTTTCCTTAAAGAATCGCCACTGTCGCCTGGAGCCCAAATTGCGAGTCCCCGGCAGACGAATGTGTTTCATTTTGTAATTATAGTCACATTTGCCAGCAACGGTTAGTAACGAGCCAGACACGGTCGATGTCGCTCTAAGGCACGCTTCCGAGTTCATTCGGTCTTTAACACATGCGTGATGACAGTGGCGCCTGAACCGCCGATATTTTGTGCCATTCCTGTCTTCGCTTCGGCAACCTGCGTTGCACCACATTCACCGCGTAACTGTTGTACCACCTCTACGATCTGATACATCCCTGTGGCGCCCACCGGGTGACCGCGGGCCTTCAACCCGCCGCGCGTACATACCGGAATTTTTCCCGTGGGGGTGATTTCGTTCTCCAGGCCAAGCCTTACTCCCTGGCCGCGTTCGGCAAATCCGCTGGCCTCCAAAGACAGAGCAGACATGATCGAGAACGCATCGTGTAATTCGAAAACATCGATATCCTGCGGCTGGAGGCCTGCCATCTCATAGACACGTTTGGATGACTCATAGGCTGCAGAGAGGAACAATGGGTCCTTCCGGGAGTGAACGGCAATCGTATCCGTCGCGGACGCCGAACCCGCTACAGTTACTCTCGGTCTGCCTCTCACCGACGCCACTTTCTCCGCTGGGACAACGATCACCGCTGCCGCGCCGTCACCGATCGGCGAGGCATCCAGCAGGTTGATGGGTGTCGCTACCATGGACGATTTCTCGAATTTTTCCACAGTGATTTTGTCGTGTAATCGCGCAAACGGATTATGCATGGCGTTGGCGTGGGCGTTGATCGAGAAGGGCGCAAAGTCCTCATGTTTCCAGCCAAACTCATACATGTAGCGACGCATAACCAGCGCGTTGATACCCACGAAGGAGATGCCTTGTTCCACTTCAAAGTCGGCATCGGCGGCGGTTGCCAGAGCAGACGTGACGTCATGTCCGGCTTTGTCGGTCATTTTTTCTACGCCCACTACCAGTGCAGAGTCGATCTCATGGGCCGCGACCGCCATCAGTGCTGCCCGCAGCGCTGCAGCGCCCGAGGCACAGGCAGCTTCCACTTTTACCGCTTCCTGGCCCCAGAGGCCAATCCAATCCGAGAAGAACGCCCCAAGCTGGTTTTGTCCACCCACCAGCGGCGATAACATATTCCCTACGAACAGAGCATCCACTTTTTCCATGCCGGCATCCTGCATGGCGGCAAAGGCTGCGTTCCCGCCGATCTCGCGCAAGGAAAGATCCCAGTGCTCGTCGATTTTGGTTTGTCCGATTCCAAGGATGGCAACTTTTCGCATAATGATCTCTACCGTATTTTAACTGATATGACTCTCAAGAACTATCATCAGCTTTAGAAATTTCCTCTCACTTTTAGTTGTTATTAAATAAGAAGGAGCGGCAGAATGCCGCTCCTTCGATCATTGTGGACTTATTAACGCTTAAGGTTTGTTATGTCCATTGCCTCTGCCGTTCCCGTTGCCATTCCCTTGACCGTTTCCATGGCCATTGCCATTACCGTTGCCTTGACCATTCCCGTTACCGTTCCCTGGTTGTGAGGCGTCATCATCGTCCTCAGCATGTCCAGATACGACATTGCCGAGATTATTCTTCTTTTCCAGTAAACCTTTCTTGAATTGACCCCAGTTGGTGGGAGCCATGCCATCGAAATTCTCTAAATATTCTGGGTGAGCTTCGAAGAAAGATTCAAAATCTTTGTCTTGTTTGGCAAACAGAATATCTTCCGTGAGCGAGGCATCATCGGCGAGATTCTGAGACATCCACAATGCCTGGGCAATCACGCCAAAGCCGAAGCCATCCGTGTGATATCCATCAATGACACTGGAATCTTCATCAAAGAATGCCGCCAATAAGGCCGAAATAGGATGAACTGACTCTTCCTCTTCCGTCTCGTCAGGGATGACATCGGTGGGAAGAAACTCGGTGGGTTGGCCCTCTTGAGTCAAATCTGCTTGGGGTAAACCAGTTACAGGATCTAAAACGGGTTCTTGAGTAACAGGGTCCAAAACAAGTAATCCCAAAGAGGCGGCAGTTTCTATACTAAACTGATAGATTTGACCATCTTCCAGCGTGACCGCGACGATCGGATCACCGTTTGCATCGGACTCGACGGCAATGGTAGCAATGGTCCCTGTGATGGGCGTGGATTCCTGTGCCCATGGCGCCGCAGCCACGTTGCCCACCTGTGCAAACAAGAAAGAGAACGCCAATATCAGGGTTGTAATGAGTTTTAAATTTTTCATCTGTATCTCCTTTTCTGTCGGTCGTACATCTTCATTCTAATCAGATTTAGAGCGTTTGAACTTTCACCACTGAAAGGGGTACCAAATACCTAGGGGCAATTTGCAAGCCGGGATTGATCTTCTGCTCATTAATACGACGCTTTTGAGAGAGCTTTAGTTATTGATACTTAAGTCATGGCTGAAGTTTGGTCATTTTAAGGAGGATTCTATACTTCTATAATTTCTGACTGATTTATACTTGGGAAATTCTGGTCAATCTTGTCGCTTGGGAGTATCGAGATGGAACATGACGTCTGGAAGGAAAAACTTTTGGAAGCCGTGGCAGGTTTGGGGGAGGAGGGCTGCGCAGCGGTTGACTTCCTGAGGGCGCGCCGCGTGAAGATCGGGTTCAAAAATGTGCGTCCCAATATCGGTGCCTTCTGGACAGTGTTTGGCAATATCCGGCTGAATGCACATTATTACACCTATGAAACCTCCCTGGATGACTTGCGTATCAGGACATTGATCATTCATGAAGCGCGTCATTTGCAACAGGGCTTCGTTAACGCTTTTTCTGTTTTTGGGGAATTGGATGCGTGGCAGCTGGAGTTCGGCGTGTACTATCGCGTAAAGGGGCGTTATCCACATCCCGCGATTGCCCAGCTGATGGAATTACCCTTGTTATGTGACCGCAATGTGCTCAAGCAGGCGGCCAAGTTGATGCAGGATTATGCTGGCAAAGGTTATCGTGTTGACCTCCTGCCGTTGTATCCACTAAGCCGGGAGATCAAATATTGGTTTACCCGCCAGTAGGCTTCTATCCAGTTCGCAATTTTGTGCCGCACACGCGGCAGAAGCGATCCTCCGCATATGCACGCGTGCCGCATTCATGACAATAAATATTCGCGCTTTCAACATCTTTCCGGCCAGGTTGTCTTTTGCGCGGTTTGGGAACCGGCACGGATTTCGATTGGAGGAAGTAATATCCCGCACCCAGAATTAACAACAAACCCACTCCGCCCAAAATGTAGGGCAGGCTGTCGAGTGTAATGCGGCCGGCTGTGTTTTGGGTGATGGATTCAGCGGCTGTTACCTGTGAAGAGGAGGGTAGAACGGTTTCATCGCTCGTCCGCGAATATTGCAGATTTACCTGATAGGTTTCACCCGCTTCCAAATCGTTCGCGGTAACCCGGCTGCTAAGAAATTGCCCGCTCGGCGCGAAGGGAAGCATCGGCCTGGATTTAACAGCCGTGCTGTCTTGCGGCACCTGGATTTCAATACGGAAATTGTTAACGGCGTAATTCCCACTCCATAAATATTGAAAATATCTTTTGGTCCCATCCCGTGGAATTGGTTCATAGTATTCAAGATGATATGTGGAATATTCCTTGATAAAGATCGTAATGACCTGCCAGCTACCATCCGTTTCAGGACCTGCAAATTCCGCGTTCCGGAGTTGATCCTCACTCAGAAAGGCCACGGCAGTAATATTCGCGCTATCGGGAACGCGCAGATCTACTTTGGTGGGCAATGCTGTATCGCTTGGAACAGCAAAGTCAACAATCACCAACATGCTGGGTTCGTCATATTCAGGCAGTAAACGCACATTCAGCGTTTCCAGTTTGATACTGTCTTGCGCCCACACAGTCGCTGGAAGCACCAATAAAGCTGCTAATACAAGCAAAAGACACTTACGCATCCAGAGCCTCCATACAAATCATCGTGCTTTATCTTACCATGCCAGGCTTTGATGCAAATGAAACAAATTTCACCAGAATGGTGGAAGAATGTCACTCCTGGGAGGCGCTGCAGACTTTTCGGGCAGGCTTATCAACACACATCCTGAGGGTCAAGAGAGGGGCGAGTCCTCCCGTTCCTGGTGCATTGACTTCACCAATTGCCAGCACACCCAATTGGCTGGTACGCCGATGTTGTGTTTTTCTCCTGCTTTAACAATTTCCCCACAGATGGCGTCGATCTCGGTGCGAGCGCCGCGTAGCACATCCTGCAACATGGATGAGTGATTGGCCGCAGTCTTGCGTGCGACTTCCTCTGCCGCGCGAACCGGGTCGTCAAAGGGCAGGTCAATGTGTTCGGTATGGGCCACTTGCGCGGCCTCGCGCGCCAGTGTGCCCAACATTAGGCGCGCCGAAGGGCGTTCGAGCAAGTCACCATTTGGGACTTTCAATAGGGCTGTCAGTGGATTGATTGCCGCGTTGATAACCAATTTCCCCCAGACCAATGACCGTGGATCTTCGACGACCTGCACGTTAAATTTTGCGGATTTCAACGCTGCCTCTAATGGACGGAGAGCCTGATGCTGTCCGAGTGAAATAATCCCCTCTCCGCCAGCCTTCACCAACCCTGGACCCAGCAAAGTGGCTCCCGTGGTGGTACTACCCAGAGCCACACGATTCACGCCCAGGCTGTGCATGAGCGTTTCGTAATTCCCGAGTCCGTTTTGAAGCGTGAGAGCAAGTCCATCTTCTGCAAGACATTCCCCAAGCTGGTGTGCGGCGCGCTCCGTCTGCCAGGCTTTGACCAGGATAATCGCGTATTTTGATCCTATGCATTCGCGCGGATCATTTGTAGCCTGAACTTGAAAATTTTGTTCACCCCCGCTTGCGTCCACCAGTCGGACACCCTTTGAACGCAAGACACTTAACCCCTCCTGCCATGTGCCGAGCATGGTGACATTCGATCCTGCCTGCGTGAGCCGTGCTGCAAAGAGAGTTGCCAGTGCGCCCGTGCCAACGATGAGGATATTGTTCATTTATGAAGAAAGGGGACAATCACCCTTGCGACACTTGCACCTCCCTGACACCGGACCGTCAGGGACAGGTGTGGCGCACACCTGCCTGGTTTGCTAAGCAAACCACGGGCGGTGTCAGGGAGTACAGGTGAGCACTCCCGAAGTGATGACGAAGGGAGCGAAGATGACTGTCACCCGGTTGCTTTACTTAATCTCTTTCAACAAACCTTCCCACTCTTTATCATCTATCTCAACCGTATGTTCCGGGGCAGGGAAGCGTTTGGTCTCCACGTCTTCAATGTAATCAGCGAACGCCTTCTGCATTTCTTTATGGAAGTTTGAATACTTCTTAACGAACTTTGGCGTGAAGCGGTCAAACAGGCCCAAAAGATCATGCGTGACAAGCACCTGTCCATCACAGCCTACACCGGCGCCAATGCCAATGGTAGGAATGGAAATCTTCTTCGAGATCAACTCCGCGAGCCGTGCAGGTACCGACTCAAGCACGATGCTGAAACAGCCCGCCTCTTCGAGAAGCTGGGCATCTTCATAGAGTCGTTTGGCAGCCGATGCGGTCTTGCCCTGGGCGCGGAAGCCGCCAAGTTGGTTCACCGATTGCGGTGTGAGGCCCAGATGTCCCATCACGGGAATGCCTGCGCTGGTGATCGAGCGGATGGCGTCTGCACGGTCACGTCCGCCTTCGAGCTTGACCGCGTCCATGCCGCCCTGTTGCAGGAAGCGACCGGCGTTGCGCGTAGCCTCCTCTACAGAAACCTGGTAGGACATGAACGGCATATCGCCCACGAGCAGTGCGTTTTTCGCGCCGCGCGCCACTGCACGGGAATGATGCAACATTTCCTCCATCGTGACCGGAAGCGTGTTCTCATAGCCGAGCACAACCATCGCCAGCGAGTCGCCCACCAGGATGGCATCCACCCCGGCTTTATCCATCGCCAAAGCAGTGGGATAATCATAGGCTGTGAGCATGGTGATGATCTCACCGCGCTGCTTCTTTTGACGCAACGTAAGCGTTGTCACTTTTTTGCGTGCCGTAGGCGCGCTGGTGGAAATGGGTGGTAAAGTAGACATGGTATCCTCCGAAAAAGGTAGGAGCCGTTTGGATGTGGTCGCCCTCTTTTGCCACAGTTGGACAGCTTTGAAATTAGAGGCCGTCACGTTCACGCAGAGCGGATACGTGCAGCCTTTGCTACACTCGTATTATTCCACAAAATACGAATTTCATCTATAATAATTTTGTCTGAAATACCCGTCATGGCTAGTCTGCGAGAAGCAACCTCCTGGCAGAGCATAAGATTGCTTCCCCGCTTCGCGGGTTGCAATGACAAATAGAAGAGGAGTATCCCTATGAGACGAATGTTTGGTTTTCTAATTGGTATCGCGGTCGGTGGTTTGGTTGGTTCAACAATTGCGTTGTTGATGGCACCCGAAGCTGGCGATGATCTTCGCCACCAGCTTCGTGCGCGCGGCCAGAATTTCTTCAGCGATGTCCGGCATGCGGCGGATGAACGCAAGATCGAACTGCGCCATCGCCTGGATGCGATGAGGGCGCCACGGGAAGCGTGATTATTTGTAGGGATGGACGGCCTGCCCATCCCTACACGAGCGAACCGTAAAATTCCTCTGCCCTTTGCATATTGCTCCGATACTCCGCACGGGCGGAGATGATTTCCCGATTCAGACCTGCGGCTTTCTCCCGCAGGTTTTTATTTTCGATAGCAGTGATGACCGCATCGGCGATGGATTGCGGATTGTTCGAATCAAACAACAAACCATTTTCGTCGGGTGTGATCCATTCACGGATCGATTCCAAATCGCCCGCCACAGGAAAACATCCGCAAGCCATGCCTTCGAGCAGCGTATTGGGCGTGCCATCATGAACGCTGGGTGAAACCACAATTTGTGCGCGGCGAAAGACATCCGCCATTTTGGTATGCGGCAAGGGTGAGAGCAACTCAACCGCACCACCGATTCCTAACTCTCGAATCCAGTCTTCGGCCTGTGGTTCACCAGCCATCAGGGCGCAAATGAATTTTGCATTCGGATGTTTTGCCAGCACCAGCGGAATGGCCCTGAAAAAAGCATCATTGCGGACGTAAGGGCGAAATCCGCGCGGGTTGATGGTGATAGGATTCTCAACAGGCTGTTCAGGGGGATAAAACACATCGCCTCGGATTCCGCCGTTGCCTGGTGTGACTAAATGAGCTTTTTCTGCACTGAAACCCCATTCCCTTGCCAGGCGGACGTCCCGATGGCAATCTGAGTGCAGTGCATCGGCCACTTGCATCGTCCAACGTGTGTAGTGACTCATCAATGACGTGGACGGTGCATGCAGGGTGAAGTCGTTGCCCCAAATCGAAACGATCAGCGGTGTGCCGTTGTACGCGTCTGCAGACATCATGCCTTCATAGGGAATCCGCATGGCGTGGACGATATCAGGTTGCACGTGTTCGATGTATCCGCGTAGGCGTTGTGCCGCGCGGCGAATGGTCAGAGGGCCAAACCAATGCCGGATGGCGGTACGCAGACCCAGGGTCCGCGCGGAGGCGGTGCCAGGGCGTTGAGTCGGCCTCTTCACCGAGCTAAAGGCTACAGGGATGATCTCAAGGCTTTTAATCGGGAAATCCAAAGAGCATTGAAATGAGGATGCGATGTGGACTTCATCTCCACGTTGCGAGAAATGACGAATCCAGTGGGTGGCGATGGGTGAACGCGCGTCCACGACGTAGAGAATTTTCATGGCGCTGAGATTATACGTCATTGCCCGATGCGTTGAGACGGGGTATATTTATATAGTGCCGCATAATCAACTACACCTCCTGGTTCGATTTCGGCACACAGTACATTTCGAACACTATGCATTTTGAATGAGACAGGCGGTAATTCGCATGAGTAAGGGACGCATCCTGGTTGTGGAAGATAATATGGATAATTATGAACTCGTGCGCTTTGTGCTGGAGCGTGCTGGTTATGATGTGTTCCTCGCGGTCAATGGCAGAGATGGAGTGGCTGCGGCTCGCTTACAAAAACCCGATTTGATTCTGATGGATTTGAGCATGCCTGAAATGGATGGCTGGATCGCAACGGAAAAAATCAAAACAGATATTGCCACAAAGGAAATCCCTTTGTATGCCATTACTGCTCATACCCTACCACGGGACCGGTTCCGTGCTGTTCAGGCCGGATGTGACGGGTATATATCGAAGCCGATCCATGTGGAAAGCTTTCTCGAGATAATCTACGCAGCGTTCGAAAAGCTCAATGGGAAGGCGTAACTTATTCCACGGATGTCGGTCATGAAACTGTTAGCCGAGGCTCGTGGGCGGCTGCAAGGAAATTATCTGAAACCCAAAGAGAGGTAAAAAATATGAAGCAAATTTGTGTTGTCGGCGTTGGGTATGTGGGGTTGGTGACCGCGGCCTGTTTCGCCGACCTGGGGAACCGCGTGATAGCTCTGGATGTGGATGAAAAACGGGTGGAGAATCTCAAGAAGGGCATCATGCCCATTTATGAGCCGGGCCTGGAGGAATTGGTACGGCGCAACTTTAAGGGTGGGCGTTTAAGTTTTACCACGTCCTATACCGATGCCCTGAAAGGCGTGGAGTATGCATTCATTGCCGTGGGTACTCCTTCAGGGGTGGATGGTGCCGCAGATCTGCAATATGTGCAATCGGCGGCCACTTCGATTGCCGAAAATATGAGCGGACCCTTGGTCATTATCAACAAATCCACGGTGCCGATCGGTACCGGTGACTGGGTGGCGGATATTGTAAAGAGGTCGCAACCTGCACCGATTGAATTTTCAGTGGTTTCGTGCCCTGAGTTCCTGCGCGAGGGTTCTGCGATTGCAGATTTTATGAGTCCGCACCGCAATGTGATCGGTTCACTGGACCGGGATGCCGCGAACAAAGTCGCCCAGTTGCACCTGCCCTTGCGCGCACCGATTGTTATCACCGACTTGCGCACGGCGGAAATGATCAAGTATGCCAGCAACGCGTTTTTGGCCGCGAAAATCTCTTTCATCAATGAGCTGGCTGACCTGTGTGAACTGGTCGGTGCGGATGTGAAGGAAGTGGCTGCAGGTATGGGTTATGATGCGCGCATTGGACGTTACTTCCTTGACGCCGGTTTGGGTTGGGGTGGCTCGTGCTTCCCGAAGGATGTTCAGGCGTTGGCCTACATGGCGAAGGAGAGAGGCCTCAACCCTCGCATTTTGAACGACGTGGTGGAGGTCAATTATGATCGACGCAAGGACGTCTCGAGGCATGTGGAAACTATGCTGGGCGGAAGTTTGACCGGCAAGATTGTGGGCCTGCTTGGGCTGGCGTTCAAGGAAAATACGGATGATATGCGCGATGCACCCTCTGTGGATATTGCCAATGCGTTGATCGCAGCCGGTGCAAAGGTTCGCGGTTGTGACCCGGTGGCACGCGCGACCGCCGCGCCGTTAATGCCCGCCGTGGAGATCTTCGAGGATGTGTACAAAATGGCGGATGGGTGCGACGCATTGATCGTCGTTACACCCTGGAATGAATTCAAGCAGCTCGATCTTGAAAGGGTCAAAGATCTGCTCAAGACACCCGTGATTTTCGATGGTCGCAATATTTATGACCCTGCACGTATGAAGGAATTGGGTTTCAACTACCGTGCGATTGGGCGTGCTTCAAATAATGGTGCTTAGTCCATGATTTCAGTAGTAATGTAGTTTCAGCGTTTACAGTCGGATAGTGGAGTACAATACTCCTTCTATCCGACTTTTTGATTGTCTTCCATCAAACGACCGAACTATCGAACTACATGACGACCCCTCCCATTTGTGATTACGAAGGCTCCGATTATCAAACCTCCTTTTGGGATAAGGGTGGGCGCGCCTACGAAGACCGCACGGAAGCCATTGCACTGAAACGACTCCTGCCAAAGAAGGGACGCCTCCTGCTTGAAGTGGGAGCGGGTGCTGGACGAAATACGCCGCGCTACGCTGGTTTTGACCGCGTAGTCCTGCTTGATTATTCTCGTTCCCAACTTGAACAGGCTCAACAGCGACTTGGCAAATCGGCAAGATTTTTTTATGTCGCGGCAGATGTATATCGTCTCCCCTTTGTGGATGGCTTGTTCGACGGCGTGACGATGATCCGTGTGCTGCATCACATCGCAGACGTTTCCAGGGCGTTGTTACAGGTAAAGAATGCGATGAGGCCCGGTGGAATCTTTATCCTGGAATTTGCGAACAAATTGAATCTCAAGGCCATCTTCCGCTACTGGTTGGGCAGGCAAAAATGGAGCCCGTTCACCTTGGAGCCGGTGGAGTTTGCCAAACTCAATTTTGACTTTCACCCCCAGGCCATCCGCTATTGGCTGGATCAAATGGACTTTACGATTCAAAAGACTCTGGCTGTCTCGCATTTCCGTATTGGATGGATGAAGCGCATTGTCCCCACAGGGATTTTAGTCTTGCTTGACTCACTCTTGCAATGGACGGGTGCCCTGTGGCAGTTGACGCCTTCTGTGTTTGTGAAAGCAATCCGAGGGAAGCCGCGTAACATCCACGGTCAAGAGACTTTTCCCAGAGTTACCAGCCTGGGTGCGTTCTTCAAATGCCCCGATTGTGGCTTCCTGCCGCTGGAGGAGAAGGTAGCATTTGTAGAATGTTATGGTTGTCGAAAGAAGTGGGAAGTGAAAGACGGAATTTATGATTTCCGGGAGCCGATGAAGTAATCTCACATCTTAAATCGCAAGTGTTCCTCAGTTCACTCCTGATCGGTCGGGGTCGTATCAAAGCGTGACAGTTTAAATCCCACTGCATGAGCGGCTGGCAGAATCGGTTTACCGATCGCGGCTGCATATACAAAGGCAAACTTTGCGCCGAAGAAAATGATCTGTGCCGTATAGGAGATCCAGATCATGAGGATAACCAGTGAGCCTGCTGCACCGAGCACGGATCGGGCCCCTCCAAATCCCAGATACAAACCGATTAAATACGCGCCAAAGTTGAACAGGAGCGACGTCACCAGCGCACCTACCCAGATCACGCGCCCGGTTACCTGTACATCGGGCAGTAATTTGAACATGATCGCAAACAGGAGAGTCGTGAGTCCGAGGCCGATCAGGATATTGCCACTGCCCAGCAAAAAGGATGCGCCGGGTATGATAAAAGTATTCAACCAGCCACCCAGCACCGTCAGGCTGGCGCTGAGTGCCCAGGCCGCCAGCAGGAGAATGCTCAGCACGAGCACCATGAGCGCAGACAGGAAGCGATCTCTCATCACAATCATCACACCGCCGAAGATATGCTCACGAGGTTTGGGGCGAACATTCCAGAGTGTGTTTAGCGCATCTTTGAGCTGGCTGAAAAGATTCGTGGCGGCATACATGAGGATGAGCGCGCTGATGAGCGTCGTTAAGAGACTGGAACTTTTTTCCTCGTAGATGCCGGCCAGCAAATCTTCAACGGCAGACGCAGCCTGTGGACCGATCTGGTCAGAGATAAGATGTACGACCTGTCCTGTGGCGGCTGCTTCTCCGTAAACTGCGCCGGCAATCGTGATCAAGATGAACAGCAGCGGAGCAAGTGAAAAAAGCGCGTAATAGGCGATGGCCGCGCCAAGCCGCGCCGCCCGGTCATGAGACCATTCGTTGTAGGTGGCATAAATCAACTGGAGGATAAATTTGACGGTAGTCACGTATACTATTTTATGAGTCTATTACTACTTTTTCAACTACTAAAAAATGAGACAGGCCGAAATGTTTCAGGGGTGTCTGTTCAAGAAATTGTAAAACGCCGCGCAGGATTCTTCCAAGCGGCCCAAAGCGGGCGATGATATTGTCATAGGCTCCAAAGATAATCGTCTGTTGGATAAAGTGGACTGGCAAGCCGGCAAACAGCTTTTGCAGATCTTGTCGGGAGTAGACCCTTACATGCGGTGCCAGTTTGTTTCGTAGAAAACGCGGTAAATAATTTACGAATATTTTGTTGCCAAAATAATACTCGTCCTTCCAGTAAATTCCATGCGTTTCAAAGGGATAGCCACGATTCGGGCAAAAGATGAGGACCCGTCCACCCGGCTTGATCACGCGAATCATTTCACGGACGGCGGCCCGGTCATCCTGTACGTGCTCGATCACTTCGTGGCTGAGAATCAGGTCAAAAGACGAGGCAGGAAGCGGAACGCATTCTCCTGCTGCATTGAGAATGTGACTCGAGCGCGTCTGAGCTTCGGTGGCGCGCTCAAAGTCATATTCCAATCCGATAACGGTTCCTCCATGCTGGGCAAGATGTTCCACGTACATGCCCACCCCACAGCCATTTTCAAGGATTCTGCCTTGAATGCGCTCACCTGCGGCCCGGACGATCATTTCGAGACGGCGTTGCTGGCCCGCCCGCCAGACATAGGATGGCTCACCGCGCAGGGCAGCTTTATCAAGATTCCTTTGATGCATATTGAACATTGGCCGATTTGCCTCTACAATTATATCCTTGCATCTTTTTTTGCCCCATGCTAAAATACTAAGCGCACGGACGAACTGACTGCGGCATGCATCGAGAAGTGGGCAACCCCCACTTTTCTGTTTGTAAACGGGCTTGCAGTTGGAACGGCCCGCAGGTTGGGTTGAGCCTGTTTTGTGAAGAGACCTGCGGGAGGATGCCGAATATTCATTTGCGATAGAGAAACATACGGAGCAATAAGAGCATGTCAAAGAACGAATTCACTCTGGCTTTCAATGAGGTCCTGGAGGAGAAGCAGCTCTCCAAAGATGTGATCATTGGCGCCATAGAGTCGGCGATGGTTTCCGCCTACCGGCGGGCTGTCGGCGCGTCCACGGCGCAACATGTGGAAGCCAAAATAGACCCTGACACTGGCAAGGTGTTTGTGTATGCTGAGAAGGAAGTGGTGGAGGATATCTTCGAGCCCAAGACCGAAGTCCTTTTGGAGGAAGCGCGCAAGGTGAACCCCGAGGCGCAACTCGGCGATACGGTCATCGTTGAATCGACGCCTGCCGATTTTGGTCGTGTAGCCGCTCAGACCGCGCGCCAGGTGATTCAGCAGCGAATTCGTGAAGCCGAACGCTCCAACCAGATGCAATACTTTGAACGTCAGGTTGGTGAGATTATCAGTGGCGTTGTGCAGGCTACTAATGCACAGGGCACCACTGTAGGTCTTGATATGAAAGCTGAAGGCTCCTTGCCCGCGAATCAACGCATTCCCGGTGAGCGTTTCAAAGTCCACGATCGCATTCGAACTGTAGTATTGGAAGTGAAAGACGGTCCGCGTGGCCCGCAGATTATTCTCTCAAGAGCACATCGCAACTTTTTGCGCCGTCTGCTTGAAAATGAAGTCCCGGAAATCTATCATGGTGTGGTTGAAATCCGTGCAATTGCTCGTGAACCGGGTGCCCGCGCCAAAGTGGCAGTCTCGGCCACGCAGGCAGGTGTAGACCCAGTGGGCGCCTGCGTAGGTATCAAGGGTGTCCGCATTCAGGCCATCGTGAAGGAATTGCACGAGGAAAAAATCGATATCATTCAATGGGATCCCGATCCTGTTGTATATATTTCAAAAGCCATCAGCCCAGCGCGCGTGAACGGCGTATATGTCTCTGAAGC
>Ga0075418_10005769_pt1 | contig 13988 bp, 13 predicted proteins | sample SoiMetdeltSBSDD2_FD_81776 | JGI IMG/M metagenome (GOLD analysis project Ga0075418, IMG submission 81776) | Bulk soil microbial communities from a Populus tree surrounding site in Tennessee, USA - Soil MetaG P. deltoides SBSDD2 | ecosystem: Environmental > Terrestrial > Soil > Tree plantation...
GCGGGCAACCGTGATCAAAAATTTTTCGGGCAATAATTTGATTATTCCCAACAGTCGCATGGCCCGTATGCGCGTTGAAAATTATCATAAGCCTGAGAAAGCACACTACAATTGGCATTTTCTTACCCTGGATTTTGAGGTGCCCATCGAGCGTGCCGAGCGCGTGATGTTGGCCGCCCTGAAGGAAGCGGTGGCGCCGTTTAATGTAACGGAAGCCCCGATCGCGCGCGTCCGTCTCCCCAACGACCGTGGCATGGAATATATCGTGGTCTATCAGGTGCCGGAGTATCGCTTCCGGGGGCGCATGCGCGCTGCAGTCATGCGGAGTATCATGAAGCATTTCAGCGTCGCCGGCATCCGTCCGGTCTATCCCCAACGCCACATTTATACGGCACACATGCCCTTGCGACAGCCGGAGCAGCGGCCCAATCCCTCCGACGTGCTCAAGCACGTCGCGCTGTTTGCCATGCTCGACGAGGCGGAAAAGGCGGCACTTGCTGCGCACATGACCCCACACCTGTTCACCGCCGGCAACGTCATCGTCGAGCAAGGGGAGAGTGGCGCCTCCATGTACGTTGTGGCGGAAGGGTTGTTGTATGTCTACATTGAGCAGGCAGAGTCAGGGCAACTCCTCAAAGTCTCCGAGATCAGCCCGGGCGAGTTTTTTGGGGAAATACCCCTGTTAACGGGGGAACCGCGCTCGGCCACTGTGAAAGCCGAAACCGATGCGCTGGTGTATGAGATTACCCGGGAGGACATGGAGCTCTTGCTGGACAAGCGCCCGGAGATTGCCGAACGTCTCACCGAGATCATTGCCAAGCGTCGGCTGCACGATGCGGAGTTTATGCAGCATCTTCCGGCCGAACAGCAAGCCGTCGAAGTGAAAAATTTTGCGGCCCAACTTATGGACAAGATGCGCCGTTTCTTCAACGTCTTTCGCCGTGAGGAGGTGTCGCAGGAGCAGATATCCGACTTTTCCGAGGACGATCGACACGCTTGACGAAGCCGCCAGGAACGAAGGTCACAGACGTTTGCGCTGCCTCTTCATAGGCTGGATCGGAATTTGCGCCATCAGATCTTCTGGAAGTGCGGGCGTCCCGCCTGCTCAGGAAGCAACCAAGATAGCCACGCTCCCAGGGATGGGAGCGGTAGCACTGCCGTGTGTACTGAGCACCTCCCAACCGACTGCATTGCAATCTCCGTCCCAACCACGCTAGCGGTTGGCTGGTGAGGATATCAAGGATTGTGATACAGATGGCATGCTACGCCATGCCCAGGGGACGCCTCGCGCAGGAGTGGCAGCATCTGGGTATAGGGATGCAGCGGGGGCGCATAGAGTGAGGCAAGTTATGGACTTCCCAGAGCCGGATTCCCCGAGGATTCCCAGTGTTTTGCCACGCTGCACGCGAAAGCTGGCGCCATTGACGGCTTGCACCACCCCACGGTGGGTGTAAATGTACGTCCGTAAATCCCGTACCTCCAACAACGCCTCGCCCACGCTGCCGCCTCACTGCTGCCGGAGCTTGGGGTCCAGCCGGTCACGTACCCAATCGCCCAGGATGTTCAGGGAAATCACCGTCACGAAAATGGCCAAACCGGGCAAAATGGCAAACCACCAGGCCTGCTCGATGAGGCCACGACCATCAGCCACCATCACCCCCCAAGAAGGGCGTCGGGGGAGGGATACCCACCCCAATGAAGCTCAGCGAGGCTTCCAGCACGATCACAAAGCCCCCTGCTTTGTAAAAGAGGGTGAGCCGGGCGAGCACAAAGACCACCATCGAGACCACCAGCATGGAGACGATTGCCTGGAGAATCCGGCCGGCCAGATAGCGCTGCATCTCTCCATCTCACGCACGCTGCTCAAAGAGACCGAATTGCAAAGGCAGCTCCTGAAAGCGCGTGGTGTTCATCATCACCTCCAGAGACAACACGGGCAGCCGTTGGTGTCCTTTGGCAGGGCCGCCAGAACTGTCTGCCATAGTAGGTCACTGGCTCACAAAAAGCAACGCGTACGCCTCATCAACCTCGGGTAGTGCTATACAGGGAATGCGGCGGCTCTGCCTCGGCTTCGGTTGCCAGTCGTCGCATTATTTGGGTCGCACGACCTGTTCTCCAACTGACTGTGCACCAACGCGGCATACTGTCCGTCCTGTGCCAGCAGCTCTGTGTGCGAGCCGCGTTCGACAATCTCACCCTCGTCCAGCACCAGAATCAAGTCGGCATCCTGGATGGTGCTCAAGCGGTGGGCAATCACGATCCTCGTGCAACGCAGGGCCGCAAGATTCTGCTGCACCTGCCTTTCAGTGATCGTATCCAGCTCACTGGTCGCTTCGTCGAGCAGCAGGATCGCGGGGTGGTGCACGAGCGCTCTGGCCAGCGCCACCCGCTGCCGTTGCCCACCAGAAAGCGATCCTCCACCATCACTGAGCAGGGTTTCATACCCCATTGGCATGGCGCTGATATCCTCGTGAATCCCAGCCAGCTGGGCGGCCTCAACCACCTCCGACAGCGGGATACTCGGGTCCTGCAGTGTAATATTCTCCCGAATCGTCGTGCCAAACAGGTACGACCGCTGGGTAACGATGCCGCATTGATGACGCACTGACTGCAGGTCTAAGCCTGCGAGATCAAGACCGTCATAGAGGATGCGCCCGGAGGATGGTTGGTACAGACCCAGCAGCAATTTGGCGAGCGTTGATTTCCCCGCCCCGGAGCGGCCGACGATGGCGACTTTGTGACCAGGCGTAATTTTTACTGAGACACCTCGCACGCCTGTGGCAGCGAGCGGCCCGTAACTGAACGAGACCTTTTCTAGTTCGATGGCCCCGCAGAGACGTTCAGCTCTGGAAACGTTGCGCTTCGCTTGTTCTGGCGCCGCCTTGAGCACATCATCAAGGCGCTCGATGTAACTCCGCAGCAATTGCAGCTGCAGCCCAGTGGCGATCAGTGTCGAAATTGGGCTGAGGAAACCGCTCGCTAAGGCGTTCAGCGCCAGCATGGTCCCTAAGCTGAGGCTGCCATTGAGGACCTGCAGCCCGCCAAACCACAGCACCAGCAACGGGGCTCCGATATGCAACGCGCTCATCAACGCCTCAACCGTTGCGCTCAAACGTCCGCGCTTGAGCGCGATATTCAACTCGTCCACGAACAGATGTGACCACTGCTCGACCGCCCTGTCCTCCACACCGCTGGCCTTCAAGGTCTCGATCCCTGCGAGCATTTGCACGAGATAGCTTTGCGCTGCGGATTGTGTCTGCAAATCTTGGGCCATCAAGGCCTGATAACGGCGGTAAGAAAACAGGAAGACACCCGCCTGCAGCACGCCTAGCATCACCACCAGTACACCCATAGCGGGGCTGGCCAGAAGCAGGAGGATCAGGTACAAGCTGGCCAATGTGCCATCTAGTAAGCCAGAGAGCGTGCTGGAGGTCAGCATCTCCCGAATCTGGGCATTGCTGTTCACCCGCATCATCAGATCACCAGCCGCGCGCTGCTGAAAGAAGGCATACGGCAACGAGACCAGGTACTCTACGAACCCCAGCGTCATCTGCGCGTCGAGGTGCGTGCGCAGGTAGAGCAAGAGATGCGACCGGAGGAGGGCGGCCAGGCAGTGAAACACGACGATGGCCAGCAGGCCAATGCCAAGCACGCTGAGGAGCTGCTCGTCGCCATGCGGGATGACCCGATCCACGAGCATGCCGGTCAGCATGGGCAGGGCGAGGGCAAACAGCTGGAGGAGTATCGAGATCACGGCGATGCGCGAGAGCAGCCCCGACTGTCCCACGATGTACTTCATATAACTCCACACGACGCGCCGTCGGTCAACGACCGGCTCGAAGTCAGCGGCGGGCTCAAACGTCAGCGCCACGCCCGTAAAGGAGCGGCTGAACTGCTCCATCGGCACCACCCGCCGGCCGCACGCCGGATCCACGATCTCCACACCATCTTTACGCACGCGCTCAAAGACGACAAAATGCGCAAACTCCCAGTGGAGAATCGCACCCTTGCCCAGGTACGGCAAGGCATCAAGCTCAAGCTTCACGCCGCGGCCACGCAGGCCATACCAGCGCGCCGCCTGCAAGAGTGCCAGCGCATTCACGCCATCACGGTTCACGCCAGTCGCGTCGTGCACGTCGCTCAGTGGCACATGCTTGCCGTAATACGCCAACACCATCGCCAGGCAGGCTGCACCGCATTCCGTGGCGGACATTTGCTGCATGAACGGGATCTGCCGCACGGCGCTTTTGGCCGCCAGCTTGCGCAAGGCCGGAAAACGGTCAACGAGCGTTTGTGGAGCTTTTGTCCTATTCACGCTTGCCCCCAAACACGGCTTTTAGACCCGGCACGAGTGCGAGCACAATGCGTTCCGAGCGCACGCGAGCTTCGGCTGTGCCATGCATGCCGTCGTGGTAGGCATGCCAGCGGCCATCGGCGGTAAATGTTCGTGATGGCAAATACGCCTGTACGATGACCGACGAGCCTTGCAGCGTCACGGCATCCGCGACCTCCTGCCCCAGGAAGCGACGCACTTCATTTGGGCCAATGACTTCGTTCCCGATCGCATCAATCGTCAGGCGCTGGTGGGCATAGCGAAACCCCGTCAGCTCCAACCGCAACGGACTCCCCTGCTTGAGTAATGGGCGATACTGCCCCGGGAGCATAGCGACGACTGATAGCACATCATTGTCGCCGACGATGCTTAAGAGTAACTCGCCCGGCGCCACCAGCTGATGCGGACGTATGCGCAGGTCGCGCACGATCCCAGCACGTGGGGCTACCATAGTGCGCTCTTTGAGCCGCTGTTCAGCAGCTTCTGTTTGGGCGCGGAGGGTGGCGAGTTGCTGCTGTGCCACCAGATCGTGTGGATTTTTGAGCCGGTGGATTTGCTGGACATGGAATTCTTTGCGCAGGCGTTCCAGCTCAATCGTTTCTTGCACGTCATTGAGGCGGAGCAGCACTTGCTCCGCCTCGACGTATTGCCCCGGCTGGACAGCAATGGACGTAATCGTGCCTCCGGTGCTGGCAGTCACCATGGTGCGTCCTTCATCCCTGATGACGGCAACCCCCGTGGCGTATTCATTGAGGCGTCCAAAGACGACGTAGGTCGAGCCTGCCACAAATACTGCCACCAATAGCCAGTAAGTCCAGTGCGTCCAGTGCGGAGCAATGCGCAGCAGATCACCCTGCGTACGGTTCCCACGCACGTGGTACTCCAACGCTTCTTCACGAAAGATCGTTGATGGACTGAGCATGGCTGACGACCTCCGATATGCGGCATCTGCTACAACTATGGAGCACTCATCTCGCGCGAGAGGCAGACGTGATAAGCCGAGTCGACACACCATCCGAACGCTGTTCGCTCGTCGCCACGACATACCCGCTGAGCCCCGGTTTCAGCTGCCCTCTCCAGGCAGCGGGGACGTGCAATTTCGCCTCGATGACGATCTCCCGCGACATGGGGTCAACTCCCGGGGCCGTATGCGCAATCGTCCCCGGAATCACCACAGGCAGCCCTTCGAGGTGCACATGGATGGTTGAGCCCACGGGCATCGTGGCGCGTGTCGCTTCGGGCGTTGCAAACCTGACCCACAGATCATCCGACCGCATCATGTTAATCACCGGGCTTTCGGCACGGACCGTAGCTCCCGGATCAAGGTAGCGCGCCGCAACCGTGCCCTCAAATGGCGCTTTGATCACCGTGTTGGCCAGCGATGCCTTGGTCTGCCTGACCCGCGCCATCTGTTCAGCCACGCGCGCCTGGGCGACCTCTAGGGTCGTTCGTGCCCGCTCGACTTGCACGGTGGCGGCACCTAACTCTTCCTTAGAGAGCAAGCCGGCTTTAACCAGCCCCTCACGCCGGCTGTAGCGTACTTCAGCATCTTTGAGTTCCACTTCGGCACTGCGCGCTTCCGCCTGCGCAGACCGCAGGGAGGCCTCGGCCATGTCCAGTTGCTGCGCGATCGCATAGGACTCAATTTTGGCGATGACATCGCCGGGCTTCAGGTGATCGCCGAGATGCACGTAGACCGCCTCCAATCTCCCATCTGATCGTGCCACGATGTCGGCTAACTGGCGCGCGAAGAGGACGCCGACATACTGGTCAGGAGCTGGTGGCACGGATGTCTCCTGCGCCACGGGCTCCGGTCCTGGCCTGACGACAGGGCTCGGCGTCTGAGGGGGGGCTATCTGCGGAGCCTCTACCACGGCATGAGCAGTAGCGCGATGGCTGGTGGTGATCAGCACACCAAGCCCTACGCCGATGGCAAGCATGAGCAGCATGGCGATAAGCATGGGGAACGGCCGCAGTGTCATCTTGAGTTCTCCGTGGGTGAGGTCTGGTTCGTATTGCCCCAGAACCATTCGATAGTTGCCGTCTGCCTACGCTCTTCCAGCCACTCCGCAAATAAAATCTTCTGAATGACCCGGCGCGTCGGTTCGTCCAGGCAGGCCGGAGTGAATGAAAGGACACGCACGAGCGCATAAGAGTCTCCGTTGCGCACCGGACTAATTACTTGTCCTGGCACTGCCGAAAACAGGGCTGTCTTCCACTCGGCACCTGGCGGTCCGCGGCGAACAACAGAAAAGAGGTGGGACGACGCCTCGCCGGAGCGCACCGCCGCAGCCACGGCTTGGCGCTGCGCCGCCTCGTAAAAATCCGCTTGTCCGCATCGGATCTGCGACAAAGCTTGCTCGGCGCTTTCCGCATCAGGGTAATCGATGCGCGCGATGCAGGCGCTATCGAAGTTAGCCCGGTGCTGCTCGAAATAATCCTCGATCCGGCCAGCCGTGATCTTGTCGCGGAGTTTCCCGACGATAGCTTCGTCGGCCACCAAACGCTCGAGTTTGTCCTGCGTCATGCCCTGGCGTTCCATCCAGCGAAAAGTGTCCTCGGCTTTGTAAAGCCGATGGGCGCGTCGAAAGGCGTCCATCGTATGCTGGAGTTCGGCGTCGGACAGCTCGAGAGGATTTTGCTCGAGCTCTTCCTGAATTATGCAGACGTTTATAAGGCGGCTAATGATGCGATCCTCGTTCCAGATGAGATCAAGGCAGCCAATAGCTTGATCCATTCTCATGACCGTGTGATTCACGCGGAGCAAATCCGCGTCATTCCAACGATGGACGCCTCGTAGCGGCCATGGCACCGCGCGGTCTGGACAGAAACTCAACGAGACCGTTCCTCCTGTATCTAAGTGGAGCAGAACATCATAATGCACGAATTGATCGTAGGCTTCTTCTTCCCACAGCAGATCCAGTTTTAGCCCAGGGCTGCTGGCCTGAAGAAAGCGCAGGCGTTGTTGCGCCTCTTCTGGACGGACGCTGTCATGGGCGAGACTTTGAAGAAATTCTAGACTTGAGGCCAAAGTGCGAGCGAGTGTGTCATTCATAGCAAGCCCCCTGAAGGGGATGCCGAGCTCACACTCCGCCGCGTGCCGTCTTGAGCGCCGGCCATCAACAGGTCGCAGAGGGCGTCCGTAATCGGCAATCCGGTGAGCTGCTCGATCCAGAGATATTGACCGCTGGGGTTTATTTCGAGAAAGACGTACCTGTCGTCGGGTGTCAGAACCATATCTATAGCACCGTAGCACAGGCCAAGTTCCTGAACCAATTGGATACAGCGCTGTGCCACATCCGGCGGCAACTCATGGGAGAAATATGGGGTCTCATCCAAGTCGTAGCGCCGCCAATCATGACGCGTATGGTTGGTATGTTGCGAATGGATCTCCGCCGCAAAAACCTGCTGCCCCACCACCGTGATACGCAATTCGAACCGTTTGGGCACATAGGCTTGAAAGATTATGGGGCAGTAACGAACCGAGTGCGCGTAGCCCGCATCGCGTTTGGAGACAACTTCAGTGTAACGACAAAAAGAGTTGTCTACGATCTGGAGAGATGAGAGGCCGGCCAGTTTGCTGACGATGTTGCCGTTGTGCTGGCGATAGAACTCTAGAAAGTCTTCGGGGCAATTGGTGATGAGTGTTGGGGGTACCTCGAAGCCCAGTTCTCCTGCCAGCTTCAGTTGCGAAACTTTGAGCTGCGTCCGACTCACCACCGCAGGAGGCGCAGGAACCCAAAGGCAATGGAGGGAATCACATAGATCTTGGAGGAAGCTGCGGCAATCGGTCTGTACGGCACGACGGATCATATCGTCCTTGATTTCTTCGTGTGCCACCGGCGCTGTCGGACGTCTCAACCACACCGCCTTGCTGTTGTTCAGCTCGATGGTTTCTCGACCAGTGCGCATCACGAAGCGCACTCCGCCCTTGGCCGCATATGAGAGTGAGATTTGGGCCTGTGAAGGGAACAGGCCATAATCAAACACCACAGGATCGGCGCCACGGTCGCGGAGCTTAGTGACGACCCATGCGGCATGCCCGTCATGCCGCTCGTCGGTCAGTATAAGGATCATTTTCGAGCCTCCCCCAGATGTAGCGCTTGGATCAGGGGCGCAGCCGGCGTCCGTGAGGAGCCGACCGCGCCCTTAGTCCAAGGGTTGGTTGGTTACAAATGCAATGTGTCGTATCTAGCGTCAGTAGTGTCCACGTCGTCCTTGATGGGTTCGCGACTCGTGCTTGGATAGTGGCTCTGTTTGACCGTCCCTACGGACGTGAGGCCTCCGGACACGAGGCGGAGGCGTTCTTCGGGCAATTCCTCACCGAGGGGCGAGATATCCTCGATGCTGGTGCGCTGAGTCTTATTGGGGTTGAGCTTCTCTCTTGGTGACATGGTATGATCCTTTCTTTTCGTGATAGGCAGTAGCTGAAGCTGACTAGCCTTGGTTTCAGTTGGCAGCATAGAGCTCATGACCAACTCCTTTACCACCTCTTGCAACTTCTCGAGCTCGCCAACCATGCGAACTGCGGACAGCCTGTCATGACTGTGAGCCACAAGGCTGTGTAGCTTGGCTCCAATCGAGACATGCTCCTATGATGCTTCCTGTGCGGCATCGTGCTTGCTCCTGGCACGCATGTCAGCTTACCCGTGAGGTATACGCCTGCAGGCATCCTCTCATCGTGCCATAAATACCTCCATCTCTAGAGTTAGCTTTTACGGACCACCTAAGGCAGGGGGCCGTTGTGCGTCGCAGACAGGTCAAGCACAGAGCCTGAGTGCTGCGCGGCGTGTCCAGCCCCTGCCTGGTTGTCACCCTGATATGCTCTAAGTACGTTCGCCATGCCCCCTGCGTGTCCTCAGAAAAATTGTTCGTGACTCTTTTAGCTAGCAAAATAACCTGTTCTAATGCTAAGACGCTTTTAGTGAATTCACGCCTGAAGTAGTGGGGGATCGAGCACCAGCACCGAAGGCACGCGCGTTGGTTCTGCGAGGCGCAGGAGCCCATAGCCGATGCCTGCTAGCCCGGTCATTAATCCGGGAGACTCAACCCTCAAAGGAATCCCGCAGAGCCAACTATGTTGGCCAATGCTTTCGAGGATGATGGCTGCCAGGCGCTGTACCTGATAACCCCACTGCGGATCATCGAGAATTTCACTCGCCTGCAACAGCAATTCAAGATTCCCGAGGTCGCCGTGACACAAGGAGTGATTTCCACCAAAGCCATGGGCCAGAGTGGTCTTAAGTGCTGCGTGAATTTCTAACCGGATGTCGGTGTCATCAAGGCGCGGTAAAGAACGTAAGCGAGCCAGCCCAATTCCCGGGGCACCGTGGCACCACGCCGTCATATAAGAGAACTGGTTCACGGTATCTACCTGGAGCGTGGTGGCAAAGTCGCGTAGGTCAGGCCAATTGCCCACTTCAGGACGGAAGAGACTGCGCTCGTAGGCCATCGCTTCCAGTGCTGTCTTCCGGAATCGCTCCTCACCAGTCAGTGCCGTGAGTTCCAGCAGCGCCCACGCCATCCCGGCGGCTCCGTGTGAGAACCCAGTCAGCGGTTTTGCCCCCCCAAACTTGGTCCTCCAACCACTTCCATGCGCCATGGGTTGAGCCCGGGTCATGAGGTGATCGCCACACCGAATCGCCACATCGAGCGTACGGTCGGATGGAGCACAACGGTACAGACTAATTAAACTGCCAATGCAGCCAGCTGCACCAGCGATAAGGTCAAGCTGCTCATCTTTCTCAATCAAATCTGGAAGGAGCTCAACCAACGCTCCGGCCTCAGCGAGCAGCGAGGGTTCATCCCACAGCGTGGCCAGGTGCATGAGGGTATAGATCACCCCACCCCACCCGTCAAAGCCCCCTATCGACGTGATGGATGGCCGCCTACGCTCCACTTGACTTCGTATCGTACTCAATGCAGCTCGTGCTAGTATAGTATAGCCCTCATCGCTAGTCATAGCCCCAAGGTAGGCTAGGAACAATGCGACCCCGGGTAGGCCGTCATAGAGATCGAGTCCCAGTGGCACGAGAGACCAGCGACGTTCATCGATAAGCGTCAAGCCAATCCAAGAAACGTTTTGTTCACCACGCAACGCTAGCACCTGGAGCCGATCGCCAACAGCACGAGCGGCTGCCAGCAGGCGGTCGTGGGAAGCGACGCTTTGCGGTTCGGTCAGGCAGAAGGTTCGCCATCGCGCTCGCTCTCCACCCGTAGCTAGGGATGTGAGTGAGGCACGGATAAACCAGAGCTGTTTGGCGAGGTCATCCTCACTCATCTGCAGCATGCGACGTTGCACAACAGCCATCCCTGGCTCCTCCAAAAAGTCGGTAATCCGTTCACCCGAACTGCTCCACAGGTCACGCGAGTTGGGGTGCGTCGTGAATAGCGGGACGTCACCTTGATGGAGGTCGATGCGCTCAGCAAGCATCACCTTCGCCAAGTAGGGACGATTCTCAACCTCTACCCAAAGTTGATCGAACAAGCGGTCACGATCTAGAGCATTACGTAACACGTCAGGATGAAAACTCTCTCGCAACAGTACACTGTAGGTCTGAGTTGGGCGCAAGATCACACGCACTTCATCCTCAGCAAAGCGCGCCAAAGGACTGTCGTCTGCCAGCAGATTATCTCGGTATTGTAGAAGCAGCCGATAGATAGTGGTAAAGCCAGCAAGTATTGCCTCCGCATAGATGAACACCTCAACCTCAGCCCCATTGAGGGTTGGGCGATTCTGGCTCCCCGGCATCATTATTCGCGTGCGGATCAACCGTATCTCGTCCGTCCCCACCCCTTCCCACTGTGGGACGTCGTAGGGCGTGAGCTGGCTTGCTACTGCACCCAGACCACTAATGTCGATACCCTCAGATTTAGCGTTTGCCCAGACGCGCTGTGGTAGTAACCCAGTACCCAAGACGGAGTCATTGAGCGTATGACTGGCAAGCTGGTCCGCTTGCGTTAGATCCATGCCATCAACGCGTGGATGGAAAAGTGCTTCCAGGTCGACCAAAACAGGATGCTCTCCCGCAGCGATCAGGTTCTCGGAGTGAAAATCGGCTGCTGCTAGCGCATAGAGTAGCGCCAGGTAGCCACCCTGACGCTCATAGAAACGCCGTACTTCAGTTACAGAGGCGCAGCCCTGGGCAGCAACGAATTCGACCCACCCATAGGAACCACGATCGAGGATTTTGAGGGTTCGGAATGAGGGATGGTCACCGCGATCGTTAAGCCAGGTCAGAAGTCCCTGAAAATGCACGTCGAGAGCGAGAGGTCTCGGTTTATAGACCACCTGGAAGCCAGAACTGAATCTGGCTATCAGGACACTTCGCCCGCCCCGATGGCAGTCACCCGCCCCGCCATGCACCTGCTCGAGTTCACCCGGATTGTGACGGGGACTGAACGTAGCCCGGATCATCTCCCAATCGGCACATAGGCGCTGAAGAAATTCTAAGCTACAAGTGACCCACTGATGAATGTGCCTGACCAGTTGGTGAGCCAGAACCGGATACTCCTGTAAGATGGCCAGAGCTATATCACGCTGGCGCAGTCGCTGTAAGAAGCTTTGAAACCGCTCTTCGGGCGAGTCACCTTGCAGAAGCCCTTGTAAACGAGCCACGTGGAGTTCTAAGACCATAGTGCGATCCAACATCCCCACTAACGGCCACAGCAAATTCGCAAAAATGAGCTTTTCGACCCTAGCGAGATCGAACGGCAACTCGGAGTACATCAGACGAAGAATCTCTACTCCCTTATGCACGAGTTCCCGTCCCTGGCTGATGAGTGGCTCGATCGCGTCTAAAAACCCACCTTTGTCATGACCTCGCAGCCTTTCTAAGAGAAGAAACGAATGAGGGGAACAGGGGCGAGCAAATGCTTCAGCAAGCTCTGCTAACCACATAGGAGGGATGGGAAAACGGTCACATACAGCCTCTATCGGCTCACCGAGGAGGTAAAAGAATTCATCCTCACTTATGTCTTCCGTGGCAAGACGTTGAGTGAACGTGGACCTCATTGCGAATGGTGGTTGCGACTGCCAGCGCTGCAACCGTCGTTCGGCAAGGGCAGTATTCACCTCAACTCTTAGTCTTGCTAGCTGCCCTGTACGCAGTGATGTAATGCGTTCCGTCAACGTGAGTGCGTTGTACCAAGTAGGACTTTGAAAGGCTATTTGATGCATAAAGTTATCTTCTTCCGCGATTGTATTCACCCTGCACCACTACCAGCAAACGACGAATGAGCCGCCGTAGCCCATCCGTCGTTCCTGCCACATCGATCTCTCGAGGGATTACGCTTCCCAAAGGGAAGCCAAGAGAGTCCTTAAAATAAGGGGAGCAATGGGACACTACTCGAGCTACACGTTAAGTCATCCCAGGCCACAGCATGGGTCATAGACATGCGTGGGACAATACGGAGTGCAGCCGATGCAACTCTGTTTCTGGCAAATAGTGCCTGTCCCTTGTATGGTGGCCCCTCCAGCAACAGAATCCAGCTCTGCATCCGCGAGGTCGATGAGCCCCGCCGGGTGCGGCGGCAGCATCGCACGCTCGACGTCACTCAGGCTCAGCCGATACTCTTCGTCCTTCCAGGCGCGGATAATATTCTTGATATGCATCAAACTTCTCCTGAAGCCACTGGGTGTTGGTGATCATGCGATCATCGCTTACCTGCCTGCTAGCGAGGTGCATGAGCCTTCCATAAGAGCGCCTGTTCCAGTTATCATGTCATAGGCTCCTCCATCCCAAGCGTCCTCTTGGTCCTCTTCCAGGGCCACCTGAGGCATGCATTCGGCTTTCTCTCTCGATTTCGAGGACCTTTGCGGATATTCGTCACCGTTCTTGGCATCTCTTACACACCTGCACATCCTGGCATGCCGAGAAGTGACTGAGTGCAAGCCGTCCACCATGACCTCAGGGTGTGGTCAGAGACATGCTCAAGCCACCTGTTGCCCTTCCCAGGGCGTTTGCCCTGCGCCTGTATAGAGTGGTGCAGGAGAACGAAATGTCAGGCAGGGCAGAAAAATCTGTCAGCGTTCATCCTGATCGGCAATTGGAAGTGAGAAAGACCAAACAAGTAGACGCTTGGACGATCTTTGGGCTGACACGGGTTATGGCGCCCGCGAAACGCAGGCTTGAGCACGTTCCTGTGGCGCATGTGCTCGCGTCCCGCCATGGTGGCAATCGTTCGCCCGTGCACGGGTTCGAGCTGTCATGCGTAGTGGCTCATGAAGAACACGGGAGCCTTCGCGAGGTTTGAACTGTTGCACGTGCGGGCCTGGAGAGGCCAGTTTCGGTTGCCACCGTTCAAACATGCATTGCACGCATAAATCTTTCGTTGGAAGTACACGACCCAAGTGCACACTACTATAAGCTAGCGCGCAACATCGGAGGTCGAGACTGTCCCCGAGACCACTGGCGGTGGCGCCGCGAAGATAACGGCGTAGCGGCCGTTGTAGGCGCTGACTCGCTTGATCTTCCAGCCAAAGTCGTCATACCAGTCTCGGAAGGCGCGGAAGTCCGAGGCCGTGAGGTCGAGATAGGAGGCCAGGGTTTCAGACGTGTAGTGCCACAGCCCTGCGTACCGGTCGCCCAGACCCGGGTGAAAGTACTTGACTACGTGCACGAGCTGCAGGCCCTGGCTAGTGAACTCGCTATCC
>Ga0075418_10005772_pt1 | contig 13985 bp, 14 predicted proteins | sample SoiMetdeltSBSDD2_FD_81776 | JGI IMG/M metagenome (GOLD analysis project Ga0075418, IMG submission 81776) | Bulk soil microbial communities from a Populus tree surrounding site in Tennessee, USA - Soil MetaG P. deltoides SBSDD2 | ecosystem: Environmental > Terrestrial > Soil > Tree plantation...
CGAAGGTCCAGTCGAAGAGGCTGCCGTAGAACTTCTCGGCGACGTCGGGGGCGCTGGTGGCGACCTCGAACCAGGCCAAGGTGCCGGGAGCGGGGTTGGTCATGGGTCTCCTCCTGCAGTCAGGTCACCTGCCTGAGCGGCGGGCTGCATCGACTGTCTCGAGGTGACGCGACAGCCCTATGTCGGTGTTTGGCAGACGATCTTCGGGACGCAGCGCCGACGCCGGCATCTTCGTCTGGTGGCCGTCGACAACCGGCTCCGGGGCGACGCGCTCGGGGCGCGGCAGCGACGGCGTCCGCTCGGCTCGGGTGATGCGATCCATGCGGAACACCCGATCGTCCTCTCTGACGTGGCACCAGGCGGTGAGGTACGAGCCGTTGGGGCCGACCACGACGTGCTGCGGCTCGACCTCGCGCTCGGTCTCGATGCCGCCGACGTCGATGTAGCGGATGCGCAAGGCGTGGTTGTCGCGTACGGCGCGCCAGATGGTCTCGGCGATCTTGGCGTCGGGCTCGGGTGCCGGTTGGACGAGGAGCCTGACCTTCGCTGCGGTCGAGCGTGCCTCCTCCAGGGCGCCCTCGGGCATGGCAGCCACGATCTTCTGCAGGGCGCTGCGGGCGTCGTGCGCGAAGAGCACGTGCTCGCTGCGGCTGAGTGCCACGGCGACCGCGGCCGCCTCGCGCGGCGTGAAGTTGAGCGGCGGCAGGCTCATCGAGCGGTCGAGCGTGTAGCCCCCGGTGCGACCAGTCTTCGTCGCAAGCGGGACCCCGGCCTGCCCCAGCGCGCTCAGGTCACGCTCGATGGTTCTGACGCTGACCTCGAAGTGCTCGGCCAACCGCCGCGCCGTACGCCCCCTGGGTCCTGCTGCCCGGAGCTCCTCGACCAGGGCGTACAGGCGGTCGATGCGGTTCATACCCGGAGCGTAAGCGCAGGTGGGGACACTCCTGAGAGCTCCGTTGCCTGGCCGCGGCCGAAGGTCCCCTCGAGTGGCTTGTCGCCCAGCCGCACCGATCAAGCCTCACTCCACGGACGGTTGGGGCATCCGCGCGGGCCGGGGAGCTGCGGTCGTCCGGTACCACAGCAGCATTGCGGCAGCAGCCAGGACGATCGTGACGATGCCGGAACCCCACGACGATCACGGGGGAGATGCTCGGAGTTGAAGCTCACCGTGGGCCTTCGGTGTCAGGCCGCGGCAGGGCCCTACGGTCCATGCTCGCGGGAACTCCTTCCCTGCCGGCGCCGACCCCATGACGGTTGGCCGAAGCTGGTGGCATACGTGTACAGACGGAGGCAGCGATCATGCACGCGAACCCCGGTGACTGGTTGGTCGTCGAAGGCACGCATCTGCACGAACCGCATCGGCACGGCCTGATCCTCGAGGTGCATCACGGGGACGGCTCGCCGCCCTACCTGGTGCGCTGGAGCGACACCGAGACCGAGACGCTCGTCTTCCCCGGCCCGGACGCTCGTGTCGTCACCGAAGCGAACCTCTGGCCACAGCCTGCGGCCGACTGACGACGCGATGGTCGAGACGACGGCTGTCACCGGCATCCTTGACCAAGACCAGATGACCGGATCGGCTCGGAGGGAGAGTTGACATGACTCAATCACGGGAGCACTGGGACGAGGTGGCGCGCAGGTTCGAGAGCCTCGCGCTCAAGCTGAAGCTGCACTACGAGGAGAATGCCGCCGAGGACAGGGCCGAGCTGGACTCGGCACTTCGGACGATCGGCGAGTCGCTGCGGCAGAGTGTCCGATCACTCGACGACGCCGTCCGCGACCCCGCCGTACGGCAGGACGCCGACGATCTCGCGACGTCGCTGGGCGACGCGCTGTCCCGGACGTTCTCCGAGGTCGGGAGCGAGGTCCGCGACGCGCTGACCCAGCGGCGCCGCGGGACCTGAGAGGCGTGTCCTTCAAGGAGTGGAGATGCCTTCTTCCCGGCGTTCAGTCAGGGCTCACGCAGCGTTGGCAGCTCTCCATGGTTCACACCTCCTGGCCGGGCAGCGTCCGGGCGACGATCTCGGTGAGGTCCGCGAGCCTGCTCGCGTAGCCCCATTCGTTGTCATACCAGCCGAAGACCTTCACGAGGTTGCCGTCGGCCTGGGTGAGTGTGGCGTCGAAGACGACCGACGCCGGGTCGCCGATGATGTCGCGGGACACGATCGGGTCCTCGTTGTAGCGCAGTACCCCCTTGAGCCGGGTCGAGGCCGCGGCCGCGAACACCTGGTTCACCTGTTCGGCCGTCACCGGCTCGTCCAGCTCGACGACCAGGTCGGTCAGCGAGCCGTCCTCGAGCGGCACCCGGATCGCCACACCGTCGATCCGGCCGGCGAGATCGGGGATCACCAGGCCGACGGCCCGGGCGGCGCCGGTGCTGGTCGGGATCATGCTGGAGGCCGCCGACCGGGCCCGACGCAGGTCCTTGTGCGGCGAGTCGAGCAGCATCTGGTCGTTCGTGTACGCGTGGATCGTGGTCATCAGGCCGCGTCGTACGCCGAACTCGCGGTGCAGCACGTCGAGCATCGGCGCGACGCAGTTGGTCGTGCAGGACGCGTTGGAGATGACGTGGTGCTGCTCCGGGTCGTACAGGTCATCGTTGACGCCGAGCACGATGCTGAGGTCGACGTCCTTGCCCGGCGCGGACAGCAGCACCTTGCGGGCTCCGCCGGTCAGGTGCGCACCGGCGGCCTCGCGGGTCCGGAACCGCCCGGACGCCTCGATCACGACGTCCGCGCCCACGCCGCGCCAGTCGATGGCCGCCGGATCCGGCTCGGCAAATATCCGGATCTGCTGCCCGGCGACGGTCATCACACCGTCGTCGAACGTGACCGGCTCGGTGAGCGGCCCATACGTCGAGTCGTAGCGCAGCAGGTGCGCCAGCGTCTCCGGCTTGCCGATGTCGTTCACGGCGACGACCTGGACCGCGTCGGTGCCTCGGGACAGCACGCAGCGCAGGTAGTCGCGGCCGATCCGGCCGAATCCGTTGATGCCGACCATGACGGTCATGAGTTCCTCCAGCTGTTGTGGGACGGCTCAGTCATCGGGCATCACGACGTCCTCGAGCGGCCGTCGTGGCGTCGGCGGCACCGGCGGTCCGTAGCCGAACCGGATCACCGCCTGCGGCCGGCTCCAGGCGCCTAGTGGGTCGCGGATCAGCCACCGCAGCTCGCGATGCTCGAGCGCCTGGTTGAGCAGCGACGTCGAGACGCCATGTGCCGTTGCCTCCAGCAACACCCGTTCCAGTGCCTGGCCGGCCCGCAGCCACTCGGCCGGGCCCTCGCCACGGGTGGACAGCACCGCCAGCTGCGGGTTCTGCTCGAACGCCGCGCCGGGACGCCGGCTGTCCGCCGGTGTCGCGGCGAGATCCCGCACGGGCGCACGCGGGTTGTACGGCCGCGGACCCAGGGATTCGGAGGGCACACCTTCGGCATCCCGCTCACCGCCGACCCAACGACGTCGTTCAGCGATGCGCGCTTCGTTCCAGCCGTCCTCGGTGTCGGCGTCGGCGATCGTCATCCGCAACCAGTGCAGCCGCGTCGCGTCGTTCACCCACTCGAGCGAGGCGCCTTCCAGCTCGGCGGCCACGCCGAGAAGCTGGCGGACGTCGTCCGGTACGCGCGCCTCCAGGTACGGGTTCCGGTTCGTTCGCCGTTCGGCCAGGGCAGGGTACAAGGCGGCGAGGCGGGACGCGTCGGGACCGGCGGGCATGAGGTCCAGGGCGGCGACCAGATCGGGCTCGGACGGGTTGGACTCGTACCGGACGGCAGCACCGCGGCCGAGATGTGCGGCGGCCACCCGCACGTTGCAGATCGCGGCGCCGAGCGTGAGGTGCAGCATGCGGCCGTCGGGGTCCTCCGCGGGCAGCTCGCGCGCCCGGTCGCGGAAGACCTCGACGCCTCCGGAGGTGAACCGGAACCGCCACGGCTGGGTGTTGTGGATCGACGGAGCGGCGACAGCCGCGCGGAGCAACTCCACGCGGTCGTCGCCGATCAGTGGGCGTCGGTCAGGCGGTTGCATGATGCAACGACTCGTCGGTGAACAGCGCGACTTTCAGTGCGCCGGTTTCGGCCGGCCGGGAGAAGACGTCGTAGGCGTCCTGCATCTCGTCCAGCCCGAACCGGTGTGTGACCAGTCCGGGCAGCTGCAGCTGGCCGGCGGCCAGCATGCCCAGGAGCCGTGGTGTCGTGTAGGTGTCGACCAGTCCTGTGGTGATGGTGACGTTGCGAATCCAGAGCGACTCCAGGTGCAGCGTCGCCGGCGCGCCGTGCACGCCTACGTTGGCCACTCGGCCACCCGCGCGCACCAGGTCGGTGCAGGCCTCGAACGTCGCCGGGATGCCGACCGCCTCGATCGCGACGTCTGCGCCCAGCCCGCCGGTCAGGTCGCGGATCTTGTCCGCCACGCCGTCGTCGGGGCCGAGGGCGAGGTCGGCACCGAACTTCAGCGCCGCCTCCTGGCGGGCCACCGCCGGGTCGATCACGACGATGTGCGACGGGCTGAACAGCTTGGCCGTCGTCACCGCCGCGAGACCGATCGGGCCTGCGCCGACGATGGCGACAGTGTCGCCCGGCGACACCTGCCCGGCCAGCACGCCGACCTCGTACGAGGTCGGCAGGATGTCGGCCAGCAGTACCGCGGCCTCGTCACTCACGTTGTCCGGCAGCAGGTGCACCGAGCGGTCGGCGTACGGGACCCGGACCTTCTCCGCCTGAGTGCCGTCGATACGGTGCCCGAGGATCCAGCCACCGCCGCCGAGGCACTGGCCGTAGTGGCCCTCGCGGCAGTAGCGGCACCGGCCGCACGCGCTGATGCAGGAGATCAGCACCCGGTCACCGGTAGAGATCCCGCGGACGCTGTCACCCACCGCCTCGACCGTGCCGACCGCTTCGTGGCCGAGGACACGGCCAGGCTCGGCGGTCGGGACGTCGCCCTTCAGGATGTGCAGGTCGGTCCCGCAGATCGTGACCGCGTCGACGCGGATGATCGCGTCCTCCGGGTCCTGGATGACGGGGTCCGGTACGTCGCTCCACATCCGCGAGCCCGGTCCGTTGTACACCAGTGCCTTCATCGTCTTCTCGACCTCCGCCTGTGCAGGGAACAGTTCCTACTGCCGACGATGGGCGCGGGCGCAGCGGCTGGGGAGAGGCCAAACGCACCAGCTGCCTGGGACCTTTGCCGCGGGTGACAGGGTCGTTCCACCCTTTGCGGTCGGACCCGGACGGTGTGAGGTTGGAATGTGCCGGTCCGAGTCACAGGAGGACCCGACATGGACAACCATCGGAAGCACCCGGTCATCGTCGGGGTCGACGGTTCGCGCGACGGCCTGACCGCCCTCGCCTGGTCGGTGGACCACGCCGTGCGGAGCCGGGCACCGATCCGGGTGGTGCGTGTCGTCGACGACAGCATCCCGCCAGGGCACCTGTCCCCGGCGACGCTGCGGATGCTCGACGCGACCGATGGCAGCGAAATCCTGCAGGACGCCGCGACGGAGTTCCGGAGACTCGGCCGCGGTGCGGTGTCCGCATCCTTCGAGATCCAGCACGGTCATCCGGCCGAGGCATTGCTCGACCTGGCAGGGACGGCCGCCCTGCTGGTGGTGGGCCGCCGCGGGCTCGAGGGCTTCGCTGAGCTGATCGTGGGCTCCACCTCGCAGGTCTGCGCGGCCCTGTCGGACGCGCCCGTGGTCGTGGTACCCGACTGCTGGCCGCCCGGCGCCCCCTCGACGCGCCGCGTCATCGTGGGGGTTGACGGCACCGCCTCCTGCCAGCCAGCCCTCGATTTCGCCTTCGGCATCGCCTCGATGCGCGGTGCGAGCCTCACCGTCGTCCACGCCGCGAGGATGCCGGAGCTGTACCCGCCACCGGATCTCTGGCTCAGCGCCGACCAGCCGCCGTGGTCACCCGACGTCGAACACCTGGTCGCCGAGTCGCTGGCCGGGTGGGCGGAGAAGTTCCCGGACGTCGCCGTCGAGACACGACTCGTCGCCGGCCACCCGGTGGAGATCCTGGCCGCCGCGTCGGCGACGGCCGACCTCGTCGTCGTGGGCGGCGTCAGCCGCGCGCGGTTCAGCGCGCTTCGGCTCGGCTCGGTGTCCCGCGGTCTTCTTCACCATGCGGCCTGCCCGGTGGCCGTGGTCCATGAGAGGAGGGCGTGATGGACCGGCTGCTCACGTTGTGGACCGGCGCTACTTCTTGGGCTGGCGCTGTGACCTCTCCACGGCGTACACCGCCGCCTCCGTACGCCGCTCCATGCCGAGCTTGCGCAGCAGGGCGGACACGTAGTTCTTCACCGTCTTCTCGGCCAGGTACAGCGACTCCGCGATCTGCCGGTTGGTCTTTCCCTCGGCGATCAGGTCGAGGATCTTGCGCTCCTGCTCCGTCAGCGACTTGTACAGCGGGTCCTCCTCGTCCTCCGGCGGGTGCCGCAGCCGCTCCAGGACCGCTGTCGTCAGCGCCGGGTCGAGCAGCGACTCACCGGCGGCCAGCCGGCGGACCGCACCGACCAGGTCCGTTCCGCTCACCTGCTTCAGCAGATATCCGGCGGCCCCGGCCATGATCGCGCTGAACAACGCCTCGTCGTCGGAGAACGACGTGAGCATCAGGCAGGCCGGCGGCGGTTGCATGGCCGAGCGGATGTCCCGGCAGACGGTGACACCATCGCCGTCCGGTAGCCGAACGTCGAGCACTGCCACATCCGGCCGCAGCGCCGGTATCCGGGCCATCGCCTGGGCTGCCGTCGATGCCTCGCCGACGACCTCGATGTCGGGCTCACCTTCGAGCAGCTGCTTCAAACCCACCCGGACCACCTCGTGGTCGTCGAGCAGAAAGACCCGAACTGTCATGCGTGTCCACCTCCCGCCGGACGGTGTGCCGTCCGTTCGTCCTGAGCGTAGTCCCGGCCGCACCGCGGTGACGTCATGACCGCGAAGGGCCCGACGTTCGATGCCGAGGGCGTCGAGGTGCTGCCGGAGGGGGAGTGCCTGCGGTTGCTGACCACCCAGCCGGTCGGACGGCTGGTGTTCCACGAGGAAGGGCTGCCCGCGGTCCGGCTGGTCAACTTCGTCGTCGCCGATGGGACCGTCGTCTTCAGGACTGCCGGTGGCCAGACGTACGACGCCGCGCGGCGCGGCGACGTGGTGGCGTTCGAGGTCGACGAGTACGACATCGACACCCACAGCGGCTGGACCGTCACTGCGGTCGGCCACGCCTGGACTGTCACCGACGAGGCCGAGGCCGAGCGGATCGCCGGCTTGCCGGTGCGACCGTGGGCGGCGGGGGAACGACCGCACTGGGTGCGTGTCGACATCGAGGCGATCAGCGGCCGGCGACTGCTGCCGTGGGGGCGGCAGCAGCGCGACTGAGCGGAACCCGCTCACGGCTCACCGGAGCCGGCGGGCATACGGGTCGGTCGCGGGCAGCGCGGGAGTGAGCCGCAGCTTCACATCCACCGCGTAGGCGCCGCCTGGTGCGGCGATCAGCGGGTTGATGTCGAGCTCGGCGACCTCGGGGACCTGCTCGGCCAGTCGCGCCACCCGGTGCACGATGTCGAGCACGGCCGGCTCGTCGACCGGCGGCTGGCCGCGGTAGCCGGCAAGCAGTGGCGCGCACTTCAGCGATCGCAGCATCTCGGTCGCGTCCTGGTCGGTCAGCGGCAGGCCGCGCCAGCGCCGGTCGGCGAGAACGTCGGTGAGCACCCCGCCGCTGCCGGCCATCAGCACCGGGCCGAACAGCTCGTCGCGGTTGAGACCGACCACCAGCTCAACACCGCGCGGCGCCATCGACTGCACGACGACCGTCCGGTCGCCGGTGGCGCCGGTCACCGCGTCGTACGCCGACCGCAGCTCGGCACGGTCGCGGAGCCCGAGCCGGACGCCGCCGACGTCGGTCTTGTGCACAATGCCGGTGGCCGCGGTCTTCAGCGCCACTGGGTATCCGAGCCTGCCTGCCGCCTCCAGGGCTTGGTGCTGGCTCGTCGCCTGCACGGACGGCTGGACGGCGATCCCGACCGTACCGAGCAGCTCGCTCGCCGTCTCCGGGTCGAGCCAGTCACCGTCGGGGTGCGCGGCGAGGAAGCGTCGTACGACGTCCCGGGCGCGGTCGGCGTCCACGCGGTCCAGGTCGGGGACGACGCCTTGCGGGCGCTCCCGCCACTCGGCGTACCTGACCGCATGGCCGAGCGCGCGGATCGCGGTCTCGGGGAACGGGAACACCGGCAGCCCCCGACCGTCGGCCAGCGCGACCTGCGGGTCCGCCTCGGGTGCGCCGAGGCAGTTGACCACGATGGGGATCCCGGCGCCTTCGGCGGCGTCGCCGATCGCGGCGTACACGTCGGCGACGTTGCCGGCCCGCGTCGCCGCGAACACCACCAGCAGCGCGTCGACCTCCCCGCTGTCCTGCAGAATCCGGATCGCGGTCCCGAGCCGTTCCGGCGTCGCCGCCGCGCCGAGGTCGGCCGGATTGCCGGCGGCCACCGCGGCGGTGCCGTCCAGCAGCGCCTGCTTGCTCGCGTCGGACAGCTCCGGGACCGCCAGACCGAGCGCCTCGGCCGCGTCGGCCGCCAGCACACCTGCGCCGCCCGCGTTGCCGACGATGCCGATACGGCGGCCGCGGGGCAGCGGCAGGGCGGACAGCACCCGCGCGGTGTCGGTCAGCTCCTCGACCGTGTCCATCCGCAGCACCCCGGCCTGTGCGAACAGCGCGTCGACCGCGGTGTCGGGCGTGGCGGCCGCTGCGGTGTGCGAGGCACCCGCCCGGCGGCCACCGCCGGAGCGCCCGCCCTTGACCACCAGGACCGGCTTGCCCCGGCCGACCAGCCGGGCGATCCGGCCGAACTTGCGCGGGTTGCCGAACGACTCCAGGTACAGGCCGATCACTTCGGTCCGCGGATCGGACCACCAGTGCAGCAAGAGGTCGTTGCCGCTGACATCGGCCTTGTTGCCTAGCGAGACGAATTCGGAGATGCCGAGGCCCACCCGGTTGGCGTGGTCCAGGATCGCGATCCCGACCGCGCCCGACTGCGATGCGAGTGCGAGCGAGCCCGTCTCTGGACTGACATTCGCGAACGTCGCGTTCAGCCGCACTGCCGGTGCGGTGTTGGCTACGCCGAGGCAGTTCGGGCCGACCAGCCGCATGCCGTGCAACCGCGCCTGTCGGACAACCTCGTGCTGGACGGCGTCGCCGTCGGTTCCGGTCTCGCCGAAGCCGGAGCTCAGGATGACCGCGCCACGGACCCCGGCGGCACCGCACTCCTCGACGACCGCGGCGACCTCGCTGGCCGGCACCGCGATCACGGCGAGCTCGACCGGCCCCGGCACGGCGGTGATCGACGGGTAGGTCGGTACGCCCGCGATGGCGGTCGTGTGCGGGTTCACCGCGGCCAGCCGGCCCGTGAATCCGCCGTGCAGCAGGTTGAGCAGTACCTCGTGGCCGATGCCGCCCGGCCGGCGGCCTGCGCCGATCACCGCAACCGACCGTGGCGCCAGCAGCGGGGCCAGGGAGCGCTCCTCGGCGGCGCGCTCCCGTTCGGCCATCCGGTCGAGCGTGCGCGGTGCGTAGGCGGTGCTCAACGACAGCTCCACCACGCCGCTGTCTACGGTGCGGACCTGCTCGAAGCCGGAGTCGGCGAAGACCCTGAGCATCGGCGCGTTCTCCACCAGCGTCTCGGCGCGCAGGTGGTGGATGCCCTGCTCGCGGGCGATGGCGGCCAGCTGCTCCAGTAACAGTGTGCCCAGACCGCGGCCGTGGAAGGCGTCGTCGACCAGGAACGCGACCTCGGCCTCGCCGGACACGATCAGCTCGAAGCTGGCGACCGCGACGATCCGGCCACCGACCTCGGCGACGAGCGCGTCATGGGTGTGGCCGGGATCCGGGGCGGACAGATGGTGTGCCTGCTGGTCGGCGCCGCGCCGGTTCATCGTGAAGAAGCGCAGGTAGATGGTTCGGTCCGAGACCCGCTCGTTGAGTGCGCGCAGGGCGTCCTCGTCCTCGGCCCGGACCGGCCGGATGTGTACGACCGAGCCGTCGGTGGCGAGGGTGTCCCAGCCGGCGGCCGGCTGTCGGTCGGTATGCGTCTGTGCAGCCACGTGCCTAGCACACCATGCTGAGGACCCGTCGTGGCAGGGCCGGACGGACCCGGACCGGGCGGACCTTGGACCCTGACGGTCGCTCCGGCACCTGCCTAGCGTCAAAGCTGGAGGAGACGCGCATGGACGACGTAGCGATCAGGACGTGGCAGCTGACGAAGAGCTACCGGCGCCACCCGGCGCTGCGCGGACTGGACTTGGAGGTGCCGGCCGGCGGGGTGTTCGGCTACCTCGGTCCGAACGGTGCCGGCAAGACCACCACGATCCGGCTGCTCGCCGGGCTGCTCCGCCCGACTGCGGGCCGGGCCGAGGTGTTCGGCTTCGACACCGTTGCGGACCGCGAACGGGTGCAGCGGCGGATCGGCTACCTGCCGGGCGACTTCGTGGCGTACCCGGACCTGACCGGAGCGCAGTACCTGCGGTACCTGTCGTCGCTGCGGGGCGGGGTGGGGTGGACCACGGTCCAGCAGCTGGCGAAGCGCTTCGACCTCGATCTGGAGTTGCGGATCGGGACGCTGTCGCACGGCAACCGGCAGAAGGTGGGCATCCTGCAGGCCTTCATGCACGAGCCCGAGCTGCTCATCCTGGACGAGCCGACCTCCGGGCTGGACCCGCTGATGCAGCGCGAGTTCCTCACCTTGGTCCGCGAGGTCCGCGAGTCCGGCCGGACGGTCTTCCTGTCCTCACACATCATGTCCGAGGTCGACCCCGTGGCCGACACGGTCGGCATCCTGCGCGCCGGGCAGCTGGTGGTCACCCGGCCGGTCGAGGAGCTGAGGGCTCGCACGGTTCGCCGGGTCGACCTCGCCTTCGCCCGCGCGGTGCACGCTCGGCCAGCGCCATCAGCAGCTGGTTGTCGTTGGTCGCGGTCAGGTTCACCGGCGCCGCCAGGAAGCCGCCCTCGTTGCCGATGGCCCATACCTCGACACCCGGGATCTGGTTGAAGTCGAGGATCAGGAAGCGGGACTGGCAGCCGTTGAGGAACCGCAGGCGGTACCGCCGCTTCTCGACAGTCTGGAACGGCCAGGTGTTGCCGTTGACCATCGTCATGTTGCCGAAGAACTCCGGGTTCCACATCGGCGAGAACGGCCCGTCCGGGATGTAGGGGCCGACGAGCTCGTCGAAGAACTTACGGGTGTCGGGATAGAACAGCGACCCGTCCTCCTTGTTGAACGAGCGATCTTGGATCGCTATCGGGATCTCGTAGTAGGTCTTGTTCGGCGGGAACTGGTCGTTCTCCATGGGCGCCGGGCCCGGGAGCACGGCCACCGCGCCGGACCGGCTGTCCAACACTGCCTTGTCGCCCGCCGGGCCGCCGCGCACGAGGTAGAAGCCGGCCGGGCCGGCGTAGACGTTGAGCCTGGTCATGCCCAGCGCGTGGTCGTGGTACCAGATGGTCGAGGCACGATTTTGGTTGGGGTACTGGAACGTCGCGAATCCCGGCCCCCACGCCACTCCGAAAGCGGCGGACGCCTTGCCCGCGAAGAAGTCGTACCAGGTGCCTTTCGTCGCGTAGCCGCCCGGCAGATTGTTCGCCGCCGGAAGGTACCAGGCCTCCGCGTACCCGTCGCTCTCGTCACCCACGCCGATGGTGCCGTGCACGTGCGTGACGACTGGGACGGGGCCCGTGTACGGGCCGGGCGTCGGCTGGCCGGTGAAGTCCGGACGGTGGTCGCGGTGCATGGTGCCGCCCGGCGGGTTCGCCCAGTGCAACGTGGGGTCGACCGGCAGCAGGTGCGGCCTATAGTTGCCTCCTGCATCGACCAGGTCGTTGATCCACTTGATCCGCACCGGTCGGTTGGCTTGGGCCTCGATGGTCAGCGAGGGCGCGTTGTGGATGAGCAGGCCGCGACTGCTCGCCGCCTTGACCGCGCCGTACCCCCACACGGTGGTGGCGGGCAGCGGGGCCGGCAGGATCTGCTGCGTGATCTGTTTCATCGAGATCTCGTAGCAGTCCGCGGGCTTGCCGCCCGGCATGACCAACGTGCCGGCACGCGGCATCACCGGCGGGATCAGCATCGCCGTCTGGAACTTGGGCACCAGGTGCGGATCCAGAGTGCCGCCAGGGATCTGGGCCAGGGCTATGACCCCACCCCCGGGCAGGTAGGCGTACAGCGCGAAGCCGACCCCTGTCCCACCCACCGCCTTGATGAACGTGCGCCGGCTGAGCGGCCTGACTGCTTCAGTGTGACGAGCCATCGCACACCCCCACGACTTCGTGAGCCGCACGGTGTCGGGCCTGTGCGTGGCGACCAACGCCGCCTGAATGCTTCCAGGGTCGGCAGCACTGCGGGTGGCCGACAGGGACTTCTTGCTCCATTTCAGCGGGCACAGGACCTACCCGAGGTGCTGGACTGGACCTGGTCCGGCTGATCCAGGACCGGGCACATCGCCCGGGCGCACGGACCGGGCGGCCAGCACCAGGCCTGCTCGCCAACCGGGCGCGAGGCCGCCGTTCGGCGGCCGGATCGGTGCCGTCGGCAGTCCGCTGCGCGCGAGCAGCCAGGACACCACCGAGTTCGAGTTCCACATCTCGCCGGTGCCGAGCTCGTCGCGTCCCCAGACGGGAGCCGGAAGCTCGTCGACCACCTCGAGCAGGCGACGGGCGAGTCCTATGTCGTCGCTGAGCCGCCGCGGACCACCGACCGCCTCGGCGACGTCGGGGATCACGCCGTCCCGCCACCGGCGCACCTCGTACCGGAACGCCCGGAGGCGCGCGATCTCGCGGTGCACGACCGGGCCCTCGACGATGACCCCCCGCGCAGCGCCGTCCCGATCGGGGATCGGCCAGGAGTTCTCGATGACGAACCGGCCCTCCGGCACCTGCACCTCGAGCGCGGAGTGGTAGAGGTCGAGCGGCCGCCGGTGCTCGCGTCGCGCCCGGACCGCCTCGTAGAGCCGGCCGTTCAGCCGCACGAACCAGCCGCCGGCACCGAGCGGGAGCCAGTACAGGTCGACGGCCGCCGTGCCGTCAGCGGGCACCATCGGTCCGTTTCGCACGGTTCCGACCTCCTCGGTTGGCATCGGCACCATCCTGCGGAGGCCGTCGGCACTGCGGCACCGGCGGAAGTCCCGGAGATTGCCTGACCCTGGTCCCGGCCGGGTGGGCCCGACCCTGCCGCAGGTCCCCGCGACGGTGGACCGTCGGCCCTGTGGGCACCTGGTGCCTCGCGGTTGGCTGGAAGTGGTGAGGAGAGCACCAGAGAGGAGACGGTCGCGATGACGACACTCGCACGGCGCGAACGCGGCACGTTCGCGGACCTGTTCGACTGGCTGGAGGCGGAGCTCCCGACCTTCCCGGTCTTCCGTCCGTTCACCGCTACGCAGATGATGCGCGTGGAGGCGTTCGACGAGGAAGGCCACTTCGTGATGCGGGCGGAGCTGCCGGGGATCGACCCCGACAAGGACGTCGAGATCGCGGTTCAGGACGGCGTGCTGACCGTCAGGGCCGAACGGCGGGAGGAGAAGAAGGAAGGGCGGCGCTCCGAGTTCCACTACGGCACGTTCAGGCGCAGCATGACGCTGCCGGCCGGTGCGGACGTGGATGACGTCAAGGCCACGTACATCGACGGGATCCTCGAGATCCGGATCGCTGTAGCCGAACTGAAGAAGCCGGAGGCGAAGCGCATCTCCGTCGTCAAGGGTTGAGAGCCCGCGAGACCGGGGGGGGGGGGCCGGGCGGGACCCCCCCCCCCCGCCGCTCCCGCGCGCGGTCAGTCCCACACACTTTCGCGGATCCTCGCCCGCGCCTCGTCGAAGTCGCCCGGCCGGGGCAGTGTGCGACGGTCCTTGGTCCCGGCCCGGTCGGGACAGTTCGGGACCAACCGCCCTCGTCCGCGCCCGCCGGTGCGGTGCATGGTCGAAAGCAGGATTCGAGGGAGGAGCCACCATGACCATGTCG
>Ga0075418_10005774_pt1 | contig 13981 bp, 11 predicted proteins | sample SoiMetdeltSBSDD2_FD_81776 | JGI IMG/M metagenome (GOLD analysis project Ga0075418, IMG submission 81776) | Bulk soil microbial communities from a Populus tree surrounding site in Tennessee, USA - Soil MetaG P. deltoides SBSDD2 | ecosystem: Environmental > Terrestrial > Soil > Tree plantation...
AATCTGCGCGCTTGTTGGGGGGCGGGCGCGGGTTTGTGCGTGTGGGCGGCGTTTGAATGAGGTGCGCGGTATGAGTAAGCCCGACTTGCTGGGCAACAGCCTGGAAGAGATCCTGGCGTCGATCCGCAAGACACTGTCCGATGATCGACCCGAGGACGGCCTCTCCAAGCTCAACAATGCGCCGTCTGAATCGAAGGACGAGGCGAAGACCGAGGCCAATGGCCATGCACCCAAAGGCTCGGATGCGCTACCGAATCGCCTGGCTGACGCCTTGAATGGGTCGGGCAACGGTCGGGCCGAGACGGACCTTACGGAACTTCTGTCCTCCGAGGCACCGAGACAGACAGAGCAGGCTTCCTCGCCCGAGGACGTGCCCTGGTTCCTGAAGCGCGATCCGCAATCTGGCGAAGGTAATGCCAAGCCGGCCGCGGCCAGCATCGAGATCGAGCAACCCCGGCAGACCATGCCCGAGGAGATTGCACTGACGCGACCCGAAACGGTGCGCCGGTCATTCCCCCCGTTGTTCGGGGGGGGCGAAACGCTTCCCGCCCGCCAGGCGGATATGCCGGCGCCATCGCGTCCATCTGATGTGCTGCTGACGCCCAAGGCGGCCCGCGAACCGGTCGCCGAGACCCCGAAGCCGGCTGCCCCCGTCGAAGCGAAGGCGCTTGCTGCCGAGCCAGTGGCTCCCACCGTGGAGAAGCCGGTCTTGCTGCCGGAGCCGCCGGCGACGGTCATCCCCCTACCGCGCGAAGTCTCGGTAGCCGAGGCTAGGGTGCCGTATATGCAGGATCCCGCCACCATGTGGGAGGAGCCTCCGCTGCCGGAACCGCCACTTCCAGAACCCCTGCTGCCGGAGGCGCCGAAGCGCGAGGCCCTGAGTGCGGAGCCGGCGGCGGCCGGACAGAGCCAAGCCCTGCAGGACATGATTGCGCGTTTGCTCGAGCCGGTGATTCAGAAGTGGCTCGAAACGAACCTGCCAAGCATGGTAGATGCTGCCATCCGCGAGGAGATGCAGCGGCAGATCAAGAGACCGCGCGGTGAGCTGAAGATCTGAGCCGTTGCGCGCTCGGCGTCGCTGTAGACCAAGGATCGGCCCTTCCTCGATTGCCGCGTTGGGCCGAGCGGCGCCGCCCCCTGCCCGTAACCTGATACCCCCATGCTCGAGAAGACCTACCAGCCAGCCGATATCGAAACGCGCATCCACCAGGAGTGGGTGAAGGCGGAGGCCTTCACAGCCGGCCGACCGGACCGCGCCAAAGCCGAGCCCTACTGCATCGTCATCCCGCCGCCTAACGTGACGGGGTCGCTGCATATGGGGCACGCGCTCAACAACACGCTGCAGGACGTGCTGTGTCGCTTCGAGCGCATGCGCGGCAAGGACGTGCTTTGGCAGCCGGGCACGGATCACGCGGGCATCGCCACACAGCTGGTCGTCGAGCGGCAGATGATGGAGCGCCAGGAGCCCGACAGGCGCAAGATCGGTCGCGACAAGTTTGTCGAGAAGGTATGGGCTTGGAAAGCCGAGAGCGGCGGCACCATCGTCAACCAGCTGAAGAGGCTGGGCGCCTCGTGCGACTGGAGCCGCGAGCGCTTCACGATGGGAGAGCATGGCGCCGCCAACGAGCAGATGGTGCGGGCGGTGCTGAAGGCTTTCGTCGATCTCTACAACGACGGGCTGATCTACAAGGACAAGCGCCTCGTCAACTGGGACCCGGAGTTCCAGAGCGCCGTCTCCGACCTTGAGGTTGACATGGTCGAGGCGCGTGGTTCGTTCAACTGGACGGCCGGCGATCCGGAAAAGCCCTTCGATGCCAAGGCGCTGGGCAAGGTGCTGGACCGCAATCCAGCCGGCCACCTCTATCATTTCCGCTATCCGCTCACCGCACAGGTGGCCGGCTACGCCAAAGACTACATCGTCGTTGCCACCACGCGCCCCGAGACCATGCTGGGCGACACTGCAGTGGCCGTGCATCCCGAGGACGAGCGCTATGCAGCGCTGCTGAAAGCAGGTGCCAAAGCGCGCTTGCCGCTGGTCGGGCGCGAGATTGCAATCCTCGCCGATACGTATTCCGACCCCGAGAGGGGATCGGGTGCTGTGAAGATCACGCCGGCGCACGACTTGAACGACTTCGAGGTCGGCCGGCGGCACAAGCTGGAGCTTGTCAACATCTTCGACGCCAAGGCGCACCTCAACGACAACGTGCCGGACAAATATCGCGGGCTCGATCGGTTCGCCGCGCGCAAGCTGGTGATCGCCGACATGGAGGCGGCGGGCCTGCTTGAGCGGATCGAGCCCACGACGCATGCCGTGCCGCATGCCCAGCGCGGCAACGCTCTGATCGAGTATTGGCTGACCGACCAGTGGTACGTGAACGCCGCCGAACTCGCCAAGCAGGCGATCGCCAAGGTAGAGGACGGCAGTACGCGCTTCGTGCCGCAGAACTGGGAGAAGACCTACTTCGAGTGGATGCGCAACATCCAGCCGTGGACCATCTCGCGTCAGCTGTGGTGGGGACACCAGATCCCGGCGTGGTACGGGCCCGACGGCAAGGCCTTCGTGGCGCTCGATGAGGCGGGTGCCGCCCAGCTCGCCAAGGCACACTACAAGACGGCGGTCGAGCTCAAGCGCGATGAGGACGTGCTCGACACCTGGTTCTCATCGGGGCTGTGGGCGTTCTCGACGCTTGGCTGGCCGGAAAAGACGAAGGAACTGGCGCGCTTCTATCCGACCAGCACGCTGGTGACCGGCTTCGACATCATCTTCTTCTGGGTCGCGCGTATGATGATGATGAGCCTCTACTTCATGAAGGAGGTGCCGTTTCGCGACGTCTACATCCATGCCCTGGTGCGCGACGAGAAGGGGCAGAAGATGTCGAAGACCAAGGGCAACGTCATGGACCCCTTGGCATTGATCGACGAGTACGGCGCCGATGCCTTGCGCTTCACGATGGCGGCGATGGCCGCGCAGGGCCGCGACGTCAAGATGTCGACCTCGCGCGTCGAGGGCTATCGCAATTTCGCGACCAAGCTGTGGAACGCAGCACGCTTTGCCGAGATGAACGAGTGTGTGCGCCAGAAGGGCTTCGACCCGAAGGCCGTCGAGGAGACCGTCAACCGCTGGATCGCAGGCGAGGTGGAGCGCACGGCCAAGGCCGTCACGGCCGGCATCGAGGCTTACAAGTTCAACGAGGCGGCAGGCGCGATCTACGACTTCACCTGGGGCACGTTCTGCGACTGGTATCTTGAGCTGATCAAGCCCGTGCTGAATGGCGAGGACGAGGAGGCCAAGGCCGAGACGCGCGCCACGACTGCCTGGGTTCTGGACCAGGTGTTGAAGCTGCTGCACCCGTTCATGCCCTTCATTACCGAGGAGCTGTGGGCGCGGCTGGTGGAGGTAGGCGTCGAGCGCGACAACCTGCTGTGCCTCTCCACCTGGCCGGTGTTCGAGGGGCTCGCCGATGCGGATGCCGACGAGGAGATCGGCTGGCTGGTCGGCCTGATCAGCGAGGTGCGCTCGGTGCGCAGCGAGATGAACGTGCCGGCCGGTGCCAAGGTGCCGCTGGTGCTGGTAGGCGCCGGCAAGGCGCTGCGCGCACGTGTTGACCGTCACGACGAGACGATCGAGCGGTTGGCCCGGCTCGATGACATCTCGTTTGCCAAGGCGGCGCCGAAGGGCTCGGCGCAGATCGTGCTGGGCGAGACGGTGGCAGCGTTGCCGCTCGCCGGCGTGATCGATATGGGGGCAGAGCGCGCACGGTTGGAGCGCGAGATTGACAAGTGCCGCAGCGAGATCGGCAAGGTCGACGCCAAGCTGGCGAACGCGAGCTTCGTTGCCAAGGCGCCGCCCGAGGTGGTCGAGGAGAACCGCGAGCGCAAAGCCGATTTCGAGGCCACCATCGCCAAGCTGCAGGCAGCGCTGAAGCGGGTCGAGGCCGCCACTTGAGTTTGTCATGGCCCTCTCCGTGCGCCTTGAGGGGGAGGAAGACGCGCTAGGAGCTAGCGACGCGGCCACGAACGCCTGCGCTTTCGATGTTGGCACTCGTTCGGCGCGTCAGGTGAGGGGTGTCGTTTGATCTGCAGTCTTGGTAATGGTCATCCTCACCAGGACGTCAGCAGGCCTGGCCCGCCGGTTACCGGCGTGGTCGCGCTCATTTGCGGGTCTAAGTCTGTGACGTTCCAGCCTCCCGCCAAAGGGCGAGAAGGCGTTGCTCATCTTGAGGTAGCACATGTACACGCCAGTGCAATTCAAGCTCGACGAGGCTGCGGAGGCGCACGCGCTGATGCGTGCGCACCCCTTTGCCATTCTGGTCACGCACGGCGCCGACGGCGTGGTGGCGACGCATCTGCCAACCGTGCTGAAGGTGGACGAGGCGAGCCCGCTCGGCCGTATCGAATGTCACTTGGCGCGGCCCAACCCACAGTGGAAGACGTTAGCGCCGGATACGGATGCGCTGATGATCTTCCAGGGCGCCGAGGCCTACATCCGGCCCGGCTGGTATCCCTCCAAGGCCCAGCACGGCAAGGCGGTGCCGACCTGGAATTATGCGGTCGTGCACGCCTACGGCCGCCTGCAGGTGTCGCAGGACAAGGACTGGCTGCTGGCCCACGTGGATGAACTGAGCAACCAGCAAGAGAGGCCTTACGCCGAGCGCTGGTCAATGGCGGACGCGCCTGCCGACTATCTCGACCGTCAGACGCGTGGCATCGTCGGGCTGACCCTCGCCATCACGCGGCTGGAGGGCAAGATGAAGATGAGCCAGAACCGCGACATAGGCGACCGCGCGGGTGTCGTGCGCGGGTTGGGGGAGCGTGCCGGTGGCCACGACGCTGCAATTGCGGAGCTGGTGCAGGCCAAAATGCAGAAGTGATGTCATGCCGGAATTCGCGTCAGCCAATGTCGGGGAAGCCAGTCTCGCCATCAAGTCTCGCCATCAAGTCCGGCCATCAAGTCTGGCCATCGGCGATTTTATTGTGGGTCCCGGTGATCGCTTGCGCGCTGCCCGGGATGACAGGTCAGGTTGGCGTCACGTAGTACACGTCGACCAGCTTCCAGCGCATGCCCTGCAGGGCGAGGATGCTGATCACGCGCTTGCCGGGCATCTTGGGATCGATGACTTCCAGCTTGAAGCGGGTAGGGCTTTCGAAGAACGCCCAGCGCAGACGGCGTGGCGCCAGCGGATCGGCGGTCGGGTCGTCAGCGCCGACCGCGTCGGCTGAAGGGGCTTTGTCGGGCTGCCGGGTCATACCGAGATCGTCCAGCAAGCTGCGGCCGGCCAGCACCTTGCCGAGCGTCAACGGCGTGACGGTGAAGTCGATGACGGCGTCGGCGGCGGCCGTGCCAATTGCGCCAATCAGCACGCGGGTGATGACGCCACGTTGCGGATCGGTGCTCTTTTCCTTGAGATTGCTGCCGACCGTCCGCTTCAGGTTGGCGCGCAGCGTTGCCCAGTCGACCTTGCTGTCGATGGCGGCGATGTCGTTCCCCTTCACGGCGACACGCAGCTGCCAGGCAACGGCCAGGGGCCAGGCCAGGTAGGCGAGCATCAGCACAAGAGCAGCGATGATGAACTTGCGCATGGCGAACTTGGCTGAGGTCGGCAGCGGATCAGGGTTGATTGGTAGCTTTGGGCGCAACGATAGCACCCGATATTGACAGTGCGGTGAGCTTCCACGTGAAGCCCCTGAGCTCGAGCATGCCGGTGTAGCTGCGGTCTGCCCGATGCCGGTCGACCACCTCGATCTCCAAGCGCGTCAGCGAGTGGAAGACCGCGCGGCGTATGCGTGAGTAGAAGGCGACGAAGCGGTCGATGAAGGTGCCGGCGAGCCAGGTGCCACTCATGACGGTCGGCGGCTCGGGTGGACCGATCACGGGCTGCAGGGTGCCGCGCCAGATACGGCGGTAGCCGAGCAGGACGGGGAAGTATTCTGGAGTGGCATAGCGGTCGATGACGGAGCTTGCCATATGCGGGGCGACGGTCGCTTTGACGCGCTGCCAGATGGAGGGCTTAGGGGCGCCCGGCTCGGTTTCTAGCGCCGCCAGCGCCTCAGCGCTCATCGATGCCTTCAGGGTGGCGCGCACGCTCTCCCATTCGACCTTGCTTGCCAGCGTCGCCGTGTCGCCGAAGCGCATGGCGTCCCGGATCTGCAAGGCGGTGTAGAGGGGCCAGGCAATGTAGGCGCCTGCCAGAACAAGAAGAAATGCGGACATCCGCAACAGTGCAAGTCTGCGCATCTCGAAACATCCGATACACCGACGGTAACAATAGCGTGACAATGGGGCGAAGGCAGGACACCCGTCCCGACCTGTCGCCGGACGAATTCGTGCCGGGCGTGGCCGCCGTGCACCCATGCATCTGTTGAGAAAATCCCAGGTTCCGTATGCATTTGGTAAACCATATGTGGCGCTCACGCCACAAAAGACCTCGGATGTGCCACTGTTGGGCCACAAACGGTCGCCACATAGGACCCATCAGATCGCATTGACCGGCGCCGGCGCACCGAGTTGCGGCGCCCCGAATTCTAGCGGGTTTCGACGTTCACTCGGCAGATATCTTGCGGGCGCCAGACCGCGTGCAGGTTTGTTGTCCGATGGTTGTTTGAGCGTCGCAGTAGGAGCAGTGATCCATGCGGGTGGAGGAACTGAAGGTGCTTGCCACGCGAATATCCAGGGCGTTGATCGCGGCGACCTGCCTTGCTTGGCTCAGCACGGGTGCGGTGGCAGCGGGGCCAGGCAAGTTCGACTCGGCGCAGGCGGCCTTCGAGCAGGGGCTCAATGCCTACAAGGCTGGCCAATACGAGATCGCCGTGCCGGCGCTTGAGGAAGCGGCCAGGATCGGTAGCGAATCCAACCAGTTCTTCGCCGATTTCTACCTGGCGCGCATCTACTCCGACGCATCGGGAGGCAAGGCCGATCGTGCCAAGGCCTATGAGCTGTTCCGCAAGCTGGCCGACGAGAATGCCGATGCCGATCCCGATGACGGCCATCGCGCTCCGTTCGTTGCCAAGGCTCTGACCGCACTGGCAGGCTATTTGCGCACCGGCGTGCCCGAGCTCGGCGTCAAGCCCGACGTCGACCGCGCCGTCGAGTGCCTGCAGAACGCGGCGACCTCGTTCGGCGACCAGGAGGCGCAGTTCGAGCTGGCCAAGACTTACCTTGCCCGCGGCGGCGACGATGACGTCAAGCTCGGGAAGCATTTTCTGTCGGTTCTGGCGCGCGACGGGTTTGCCAACGCGCAGGCCTTCCTTGCCGACATGTACTGGCGCGGCCGCTACGTGAAGAAGGACGATCAGCGCGCGTTGGCGCTCATCACGATGGCGTCTGAGAATGCACCTGTGCACGACCGCGCCGGCATCGAGGCCGTGCATCAGAACATCTATTGCGGCACCTCACCGACGCTGCGCGCGCAGGCTGACAGTCTGGCCCAGATCTGGCGGCAGGTGCTCGGCCGTCCGACGACGACCCGCGCTGCGGCCGATGCCAAGCAGCGCACGCAGAGCCTGATCTGCAGCAACGGCGAGGTCGTCGATCTCAATCAGCGGCCGAGGACTCCGGTCGACACGACCGGTACCGTGGCGGCCAGGCCCATGTCTGGGCGCGGCGAGATGCTGCAGGGCAGCGCTGCCAACTTCGGCATGCGGGACGTCGGTACGACGAAGTGAGGCATGCCTTGGCAAAAGGGTGATAGGCAATAGCGAAGAGCTGCGCTGCCATTGCCCCCGCCAAGTTGTTACTCCCTCAGCTCCACCCAGACAGGCACGTGGTCGGATGGCTTCTCCCAGCCGCGCGTGAACTTGTCGATGCCGGCCGACTGCAGGCGGTCGGCTGCCTGCGGCGACAGCAGGATGTGGTCGATGCGGATGCCGTGATCCTTCTGCCAGGCGCCCGCCTGATAGTCCCAGAACGTGTAGATGCCAGGCTGCGGATGGCAGGCACGCACCGCATCGGTCAGGCCGAGGTTGAGCAGTGAGCGCATGGCGGCGCGCGTCTCCGGCTGGAACAGTGCATCCTCGCGCCAGGCATCGGGGTTCTTCGCATCGACCGGCTCGGGGATGACGTTGTAGTCGCCCATCAGCACAAGCTGCTCTTCGAACTCGAGCAGGTGGCGGGTGCGCGCCTGCAGGCGCTTCATCCAGGCGAGCTTGTAGGCGAACTTGTCGGTGCCGATTGGATTGCCGTTCGGCAGGTAGAGGTTGCCGACGCGCACCACCCCGCTGCCGGCGGGAACAAGCACCTCGATGTAGCGGGCGTGCGCGTCCTCGTCGTCACCGGGCAGCCCTTTGACGACGACCTCGTCGAACGGCCGCTTGGAAAGAATGGCGACGCCGTTGAAACCCTTCTGCCCGTGCACGGCGACGTTATAGCCGACCTCCTCGAAGGCACTGAAGGGGAACGCTTCGGTGAGTGACTTGATCTCCTGGAAGCAGGCGACGTCCGGGCTCGTCTCCTTGAGCCAGGTCAGCGCACCTTCCAGGCGCGCCTTGACGCCGTTGATGTTCCAGGTAGCGATTTTCATGGCCGCCTTTGTGCAGCCTGCTCCGGTGCGGCGCAAGTAGTGTTGTCGTCCCGGAATTTCGCAGCAGCGACAGCCAGGATCCGTCGTGGCGCGATGTGTGGAGATTGCTGGGCGCCGGTATTTGCCCACGGCAAATTCCGGATGACACTGCGCCTAAATGGAGAAGCTGGTGCCGCAGCCGCAGGAGGCCGTCGCCTGGGGATTCTTGATCTTGAAGGCGGCGCCGATCAGGTCGTCGACGAAGTCGATCTCGGAGCCGGCGAGGTAATCGAGCGAGACTGGGTCGATCAGCACGCGCGCGCCGGCCCGCTCGATCACCACGTCATCGGCCGTGCGGTCGCCGACCAGATCGAACTTGTACTGGAAGCCGGAGCAGCCGCCACCCTCCACGCTGATGCGCAGCATGGTATGCTCAGCCTCGCCGGCGATGATCTCGCAAATGCGCCTGGCGGCGCGCTCGGTGACGGTAACGGCGGTCGGGGTGGCGGTGTCGCTCATGATCCGGCTCTTGGAACCGCTTGGATGGTCTAGGTCTTTGTCGAGCGACTCGCGGTAGAAGCAGCCGCCTTATGCCCAGAAGATAGGTTCGGCGGCAGCCTTGTCAAACCCCCGGGATGATGACCAGAAGCGCAAAACGTCAGGAGCAGAAGGCTGGGCCCGACCTGCCCGACGGCCCGGCCGGGCGGTCCCTGGCGGCCTGGGCAACCCGGGCCGAGGCCAGCGTCGGCCGGCAGCACCCCGAGCCGCCCTGTCCGATGCGTTCAGCCTTCCAGCGTGATCGCGACCGCATCGTGCATGCCACGAGCTTTCGCCGCCTGACCTACAAGACCCAGGTGTTCGTGTTCCATGAGGGCGACCACTACCGCACGCGCCTGACGCACAGCCTGGAGGTGGCGCAAATTGCTCGCGCCATCGCCCGCATGCTGTGGTTGGACGAGGACCTCGCCGAGGCGCTGGCGCTGGCGCACGACCTGGGCCACCCGCCATTCGGCCACGCTGGCGAACGGGCGCTGGCGGCGGCGACCGCGCCGTACGGCGGCTTCGACCACAACGCGCAGAGCTTCAAGGTGGTGACGCGGCTCGAGCGCAAGTACGCGGCCTTCGACGGGCTCAACCTGTCGCTCGAAACGCTGGAGGGGTTGGTCAAGCACAACGGCCCGCTTACCGGCGAACAACAAGACGAGCGCGTGCTGATCGAGGCCATTGCTGCTGCCGGACTGGCAGGGCGCCTGCACCTGTCGCTGTTCGCACCAGCCGAGGCGCAGGTGGCGGCCATTGCCGATGATATTGCCTACAACTGTCATGATCTCGACGACGGCTTGCGCGCCGGCCTGATCAGCCTCGACGATCTGGCCGACGTGCCCTTGGCCGGGTCCTTCCTCGCCGATGCGACCGGCACGGGGCTGGAGACCGGCCGCGTCATCTACGAGGTCAACCGGCGCATGATTACGGCCATGATCGAGGATGTGGTGCGCTGTTCGAAGACTGCCCTGGAGGCGCTGGACGAGCCGAGCCTGCATGGCGTGCGCGCGGCCGGCCGGCCTGTGATCGCCGCGTCCGAGGGCCGTCGGGCCGAGATGATGGGCCTCAAAGCCTTCCTGTACGCCAAGGTCTATCGCCACCCGCGGGTGATGCACGTCATGCGCGGGGCCGAGCAGATTGTCGCCGACCTGTTCGCGCGCTACCTGGCAGAGCCCGATGCGATGCCCGCTCCCTGGCGCACGGCCGATGCCAAGGAACGGGAGCGGGCCACCGTGGTGGCCGACTTCGTGGCCGGCATGACCGACCGCTATGCCATCAACGAGCACCGGCGCTTGTTTGACGCTACTCCGGAATTGCGTTAGCCGGGGCTCTTGCAACAGCCCTCGGGGCCGGGACTGCCGATGCCGGAACTGTCTTTGAATGTGTATGCGCTGGTGCGAGGCCGCGTCGTCGAAGCGCTGCATGCGCTGGCGCGCGAGGGAGGCCTTGCGGCCGGGCTCGATCTTGCCAATGTCGAGGTCTCCCCGCCGCGCGATGCCGCGCACGGTGACCTCGCCTGCAACGCCGCCATGGTGCTGGCCAAAGCCGCCAAGATGAAGCCGCGCGACATCGCCGACAGGCTGGCGGCCAAGCTGCGAGCCGATGCGGACATAGAGAAGGTGGAGGTGGCCGGCCCCGGCTTCCTCAACATGAGCTTCGTGCCGGCGTTCTGGCACCAGGTCGTGTCGGCGATCCTGAAGGAAGGGGCGGACTACGGGCGAGCCGGCATCGGCAAGGGCGACAAGGTCGATGTGGAGTACGTCTCTGCCAACCCGACCGGGCCGATGCACGTCGGGCATGGGCGCGGCGCGGTGTTCGGCGATGCGTTGGCCAACCTGCTGCAGTTCGCCGGCTACGCGGTGACGCGTGAGTACTACATCAACGATGCGGGCGCGCAGGTCGATGCGCTGGCCCGCTCGGCCTATCTGCGCTACCGCGAGGCGTTGGGCGAGGACATCGGCGAGATCCCGGCCGGACTCTATCCTGGCGACTATCTAAAGCCCGTCGGGGCCGCGCTTGCCGAGCAGCACGGCCCAGCGCTCATCAACTTTGCCGAGCAGCGCTGGCTGCCGCTGGTGCGCGAAGTCGCCATCGCCCGCATGCTGGAGATGATCAAGGAGGACCTTGGCGCCCTCAACATCCACCACGATGTCTTCTTCTCGGAGCGCGCACTGACCAGCGGCGGCAAGGATGAGGTGCGTGTCACCGTTGAGGAGCTGGCCGCCAAGGGGCTCGTCTATGAGGGCCGGCTGCCGAAGCCGAAGGGTCATGACGACGGCGAATGGGAGGATCGCGAACAAACGCTGTTCAAGTCGACCCAGTTTGGCGATGACGTCGATCGTGCGCTGCAGAAGTCGGATGGCGGCTACACCTACTTCGCCTCCGACATGGCCTATCACCACAACAAGATCGCGCGCGGTTTCCAACACCTGATCAACGTGTTCGGCGCCGATCACGTCGGCTACATCACGCGCATGAAGGCGGCCGTGGCGGCGCTGTCGGACGGCAAGGTCGATCTCGACATCAAGGTATGCCAGCTGGTGAAGCTGTTCAGGGCTGGCGAGCCGGTGAAAATGTCGAAGCGGGCCGGCACGTTCGTCACGTTGCGCGATGTGGTGGACGAGGTTGGCTCCGACCCCGTCCGCTTCATGATGCTGTACCGCAAGAACGATGCGCCGCTCGACTTCGATCTCGCCAAGGTCGTGGAGCAGTCGAAGGACAACCCGGTGTTCTATGTGCAGTACGCGCATGCCCGGGCGCACTCGGTGTTTCGCAACGTGGCAGACGCTTTTCCACAGATGACCGCAAGCTCATCAGCGCTGCGCTCGGCCGATCTAGCGCCGCTCACGGATACAGGCGAACTCGATTTGATCCGTAAGCTGTCGGCCTTTCCGGTCATCGTCGAAGGCGCGGCGCGTGCACACGAGCCACACAGGCTCGCCTTCTATCTATATGATTTAGCTTCAGCTTTTCACAGCCAATGGACGAAGGGCAATGAATCGCCACATTTGCGATTTATCCAAGCCACAGACGGGACTTTGACCGCAGCACGCCTCGCGTTGATCTTGGCCACCCAACGGGTGTTGGCCACAGGATTGACGCTCCTGGGCGTACAAGCCCCTCGGGAGATGCGATAGAGTCGTGATTCGACGCATGCGGGGCAACGAGTAAAGGAACGGGGAATGTCTCGGAACGGGCAGTTTGGCCAGGGGCGGAGGCGCGATCCGGTAGAGCAAGATCCGTTTGCCCCGCTTGATTCTTCGTATGCTCCGCAGCAGCAGTGGCCGCAGCAGCCGGCAGGCTATCCCGACCCAAACTACGTCACCGGTGGTCAGCAGGGCGGCTATCATTACCCGGCCGAACCGGAGCCGTACGGCGGTCAAGGCCAGATGCCGAACCTCGATCGCTACGCGCCAGCGCAGACCGGCGGCCAGCAGGACTGGGGCCAGCAGGACCCGCGTGGCTATGATCTTGGCAGCTACATGCCGAATGGCGCGCAGGGATATCCGCAACAACAGGGCTATCCGCAGCAAGAGCCTATGCAGTACGCGCCCCAGCAGCAGGGTGGCTATGCGGCGGAGCCCGATGTCGACTATGACGATGGCTTGGAGGATGGCGACGACGAGCCGCGCAGCGGTCGTCGCTGGATGGTGATCGCGGTGGCGCTGGTCGGTGCTATTGGTCTCGGTGGCGGACTGGCCTACACCTACAAGATGTTTTTCACCAACGGTGCGGGTCGCCCCGCAATCGTCAAGAACGTCGAGCCGCCGAACAAAGTGAAACCGGTCAACGCCTCCAGAGAGAACGCGCAGGTCGACAAGAAACTGTTCACGCGCCTGGGCGAGGAAGGCGCTGCTGCAGGCAGCGAACCCGAAGCGCAATCCGACAACCAGAGCAACGATGCGCAGGTTGGCGGTGCGCGTCCGGTGCGGATCATTCCGATCCAGCCAGGCAGCCAGGGCGGCGGTTCTGGTCAGGTCACCACGACCGGCAGCACGGGCGGCGGATCGCAGATGGTGACCGTGCCAGGCCTGATGCTCGATCCCGGCGGCCCGCGCGGGCGTTTGCCGCAGCAAGGTGCACAGCAAGCAGCCCAGCAGCAAGGTGGGCAGCAGCAGGCTGCGCAGCAACAGCAGGGTCCGCAGCAAGGCACCCCGGTTCGTATCGCCGCACTGCCGCAGGCGCAGTCGCAGGACACAGCGGCCGAACCTGTGCTGCCGCCCAGGCGGCCAGCAACCATACCGACCACGCCAACCACGCAGCAAAGCGCCTCGGCGACCACCTCCTCCGCCAGCGCGGCAGGCAGCGTGACTGCCCCCAAGCCTCCAGTGGTGCAGCGTAAAGAAGCGTCGGCCGTCGGCGGGCCTGTAAATACACCAGTTTCGAGCGGCTACGTTGCCGTGCTGTCGTCGAAAAAGACGCGCATGGACGCCATGAAGGCCTATGCTAGCCTCGACCAGAAGTATCGTGATATGCTGGCGTCCAGCACGTTCGACGTGCAAGAGGCCGATCTCGGCGACAAGGGCGTATGGTTTCGGGCGGTGATCGGTCCGCCGCGCTCGTATGAGGGCGCCAAGAAGATCTGTGAGGATCTGAAGGCTGCCGGTCATCCCGACTGCTGGCCGGCCAGGTACTGACGGCCTACACTGCCCGCTGGGATGCGGCGCGCTAAATTGAAGAGCGCCGCCACAGGCTCTTACCGCCAGAGGCGCGAAGGCTTCCCACATGCTGTCTGCGTTCATTGCAGGGCTGGCCGGTGCGCAGCTTGACGCGCGCGAAGCCGCGCTGCTGCGTCAGACGCGCCCCTGCGGCGTCATTCTATTTGCCCGCAATGTCGAGAGCCCCGAGCAGGTGCGTCGTCTGGTCAGCGATGTGCGAACGGCAATCGGCTCCGATGATCTCCTCGTACTGATCGACCAGGAAGGCGGGCGCGTGCAGCGCCT
>Ga0075418_10005776_pt1 | contig 13980 bp, 8 predicted proteins | sample SoiMetdeltSBSDD2_FD_81776 | JGI IMG/M metagenome (GOLD analysis project Ga0075418, IMG submission 81776) | Bulk soil microbial communities from a Populus tree surrounding site in Tennessee, USA - Soil MetaG P. deltoides SBSDD2 | ecosystem: Environmental > Terrestrial > Soil > Tree plantation...
TAAACGTCGGCATGAACAAAGGCGTGGGCGCAGCACCAGCATACAGGGAGTCTGAAGCGGTTTGCGCGGGCTGGAAAGGTGTGGCAGTCGGCAGTCCCCCTGCTGAAACTTCACTCATCCGTGTATCACATCCTGAAAGCAGCAACAGTGAAAGCAGGAAAAGATGGACGGTACGTTGCATGGGTACGATTCTACAACAATCAGAGAGCTCTGCAAACCTGATAAAATTACGAAAGCATGTTCATTCTGATTACGGTTTTGATCCTGATCATCACTGCGTTGATCCTGGTGATGCTGCGATTCACGTTGGGCGAATATCGATACTCATGGTTAATTGCAACGAGTGGTGCATTTTTTGCATGGATCAGTGTATTTGCGTGGCAACTGATGAAGATGCCGCTCCAAATTCAACTGCCGCCGTGGCAGCCGGTTGAGCTGTTCCCGCAATCACCTTTTTTTGTCGCGGATACTGTTGCATGGGCCTTTGCTCTCAGCCTGGCATCCCTGTGCCTGGCCGTGATCATCACGGCGGTCATCCGCGATAACTTCCCTTATCCCTTGAGTTGGATCGGCATCTTGATTCTCACGGCGCTGGGGATTTTGGCCGTGACGGCAGACAACCCCCTGACATTGGTACTGCTGTGGGCCGCGATCGACATTGCAGAATTGGTCGCACATATGCGGATCGTGGAACAACCAGAATTAAGCGAACGGATTGTGATCACCTTCGCGACCCGCGTGACTGGAATCCTGATTCTGTTATGGGCAGATATGGTCAGCCTCTCGAATGGCATCGTGCTCGATTTCCGGGCTGCACCGCCTCAGGCAGGTCTGTATCTGGTCATCGCGGCGGGTCTTCGTCTGGGTGTATTACCGCTCCATCTCCCGTATGCCAATGAGGCGTCCATCCGCCGCGGATTTGGCACAGGCTTGCGAATGATCTCGGCCGGCTCAAGTTTGATCCTGCTGACGCGTATCCCAGTCAGCAGCCTTGCATCGCCGTTCATACCGTACCTGATGTTGTTGATCACGGTCGCTGGACTCTATGGCGCATGGATGTGGTTACGCGCCCCGGATGAGCTGACGGGGCGTCCCTACTGGATGCTGGGCATGGGATCGCTGGCTTTGGCCGCGGCTTTACGCGCCAACCCGGTCGGCGCGGCCGCCTGGAGCATCGCCTTGATCCTCGTGGGTGGCGCGTTGTTTCTGACCTCCGCACAGACCCGCTGGTTGGAACGCGTATTGTTCATCGGCGTTTGGGCGATTTCTTCCATCCCGTTTTCGCTTACCGCCGCCGGCTGGGTCAGCCCCGGAGCAAGTTTTTGGTATGTTTTGCCAGTCTTGCTGGTCACCCATGCCATGCTGATGACCGGCCTCATGCGCCACATTCAACGCTCATCCACCCGCATCGAATTTGATACACAAACATTCTGGGCACGCAATGTATACCCGATCGGTGTGTTGATTCTTTTAATGACGATGCTTGGGCTGTCTATCCTGGGCTGGGATGGAGCGCGGCAGGTTGGCAGCTGGTATCTGGGACTAACCGCATCGCTGCTCGCGGTGGGTTTACTCTGGCTTTCGCCACGCCTGCGCGTCCTGAACCCGGTTCGCGCTCATTGGGTCCGCCCTGCCAGCTCTGCCTGGATGGATTGGCTTTATAAGAACGTTTGGAACGGATATGCTCAGCTGAGCCGGCTGGGCAACAGCCTGTCCTCCGTTCTCGAGGGTGAAAGCGGCATCATGTGGACGTTGCTCTTCCTCGCATTATTCATTTCCTTCTTTACCCGAAGAGGCCGTAAAAAATGTCCGCACTGGCATGGTTTGCTGTGCTTCTGCTGACCGTCACATCCATCGGGCTTTTGCTCGCGCGTGATTGGCGTTGGCTGATCATTTATCTTTCGGCACAGTATTTTGGTATGTTGATCCTGACGCTGCAGCACTGGCCTCTGGGCATGGCCTCGGTCAAAGTCGTTGCCGGATGGATGAGCGCCGCGATTCTGGGTATGACACGTTCCGGCTTGCCGCGTGAGGACCGGGTCGAAAGATCAAACGTCCTGCCACGCGGACGGCCCTTTCGTTTGTTCGCGGCGGCGATCGTGCTGGTAATTGTTTCCTCCGTGACGCCGCGCGTGGATGTGATCATGGCCGATGCCGGTTTCGCGGTGACGTCGGGGAGTCTGTTACTTGTCGGAATGGGGCTGCTGCAGTTGGCGGTCAGCAATCATATCCTGCGCGTGACCGTTGGACTCATGACGGTGCTCTCAGGGTTTGAGATTCTCTACGCCACCGTGGAAGTTTCGGTCCTTGTTGCGGGGTTATTGGCCATTATCAATCTCGGGCTCGCGTTCGTCGGTTCTTATCTTCTCGTGGCCGTGAATGCTGAAGAAGAGGTCGAGCCGGTATGAATGCGCCGACGATCTGGATCGTTGCTCCCGCATTTGCTGCGATCCTGCTCTTCCCCATTCGTAATCAACGCGTGCTAAGCATCCTTGGTGGAACCCTCACGATTCTACTGGCGCTCTCGGCACAATTTATTCCTATTGGGGAAGCGCTGACCTTCGGAACCAGTTCATTCAAGATCGATGATTCTCTAAGTGTTCTCGGGCGTGTCTTGCAGATCCGGCCCGCGGAAGGATCGCTGCTCGCCATCATCTATGGCGCGACCACATTATGGTTCTTCGGTGCTGAGGCCTCAGGGACGGCCAGAAGTATCGTCCCATATGGATTGCTGATTACGACGTTCATGGTCGCCTCGATTGCAGTAGAGCCATTCCTTTTCGCTGCATTGTTCATTGAGCTGGCAATCCTGCTCGCAATCCCCATGCTTGTCAGCCTCAATCAAGTGCCCGGCCGCGGCGTGGTCCGATTTTTCATTTATCAAACGCTCGCCATGCCATTTATTCTGCTCTCGGGCTGGTTGCTCTCCGGTGTGGAAGCCAGCCCCGGCGATATTTCGCTGGCCGCGCAGGCAGCTTCCATGCTGGGACTGGGATTTGCGTTTCTGCTGGCAATCTTTCCGCTGTATAACTGGATGCCGCTGCTCATAGAGGAATCTTCGCCTTTCATCGTTGGCTTTCTTTTGTGGATTCTGCCAACGATTACGATCATCTTTGGGGCAGGTTTTCTTGACCGCTACTCGTGGCTGCGGTCCTCCGCCGACACGATCACCGCGCTGCGGTTCAGCGGCCTGTTGATGATCGTAACCGGTGGGTTTTGGGCCGCCACCCAGCCCGATCTGGGACGCATGATGGCATACGGTTCCGTGGCTGAAACGGGGTTTGCGCTCGTGGCGCTGAGCTTGAATTCGAGAATGGGCATTCCGATCCTGTTTTTGCTTTTGCCTGCCCGTGCGCTGGGACTGGCAGTCTGGTCATTAGCCCTCACGATTTTCAAGGACAACGACGAGTCCATGCGTTTCACGGCCGTGCGGGGAATGCTGCGAAATTTTCCATTTGCCAGTGCGGCGCTGATCCTTGCCTCTCTTTCAGCCAGTTCGTTCCCGCTGCTGGCCGGGTTCCCGGCCCGGCTCGCCTTATGGGAAAATCTCTCCCGGCTCTCCCTGGGTGCGGCGATTTGGATGGGAATCGGCATTGTCGGCTTGCTGACCGGCGCTTTTCGGTCCCTGGCCGTGTTGGGCATGGCTGACGAGTACAGCACCTGGGAAATACGCGAAAACTGGCTGCAGGGAATCATGCTTGGGCTGGGTGTGATCGGACTGTTCATCCTGGGGCTATTTCCGCAAATCCTCCATTATTTCCTCGCCAACCTGCCAGCCATGTTCGAGCGCCTGGGACGGTGAGGCGGTATAATCGTGCAAAGAGCAGGAAGACTGCCCGGAGGAACAATGGATTTTGAACAGATCGTCAAACGCCTGCAATGGCTGGACGAAGAACACCGCAAGGACAAGGCAGCCATCATCGCGCTGGAAGAGCGGATTGCTTCCTTTGAGGGAAACATCGAGACGGTCAAACAACAGATCAAACCGCTGGATAATCAAATTGCCAAGGCGCTGACCTCCAATGCCCGCATCGATCAATTCGAAGTGCTTGTTACCAAGCAACGTGAAGATCTCAGGAAGATGATCGACGAGCTTGATAAAAAATTCCAGAAGCGCGAGCAGGAAATTACTACCCAACATCATAAAGATATCGAGCCATTTCACAATGAAATTGCCGAGTTGCGGCAGGAGCTTACCCAAATTCCGCCGTTACAACGGGATATAAAAGCACGTGTGGCAGAGGAGGAACGCTTGCGGCAGGAAATCAAGACGCTGAAGCCGCCCATTGATGAGGCTATGCGAGCCATCGAGGATGTGGCTCGCGCCCAACGCCCCTATGAGGAGAACCGCAAGCAGGACATAAAGCGCGTTGCGGACCTGCAGGGTGAGTTGGTGTCGCTGCGCGCTCGCATCGACGATGTACGCTCCCGGTCGGATCTCAGCGCAGATACTTTCAAAGTATTAGATAGCCGCATCAACGAAGTCATCCTCTCGGAAGGGGAACGAAGGGCAGCGCAACATGCGTTCATTGAGAAACAGTCTGTCGCCCAAATTGACCGGGAACATTTCTATCGGGAATGGCAGGAAAAGTACAGTGAGTTTCAGAAACAAATGAAGATTCTCGATACGCAGACCGCTGCGCTTGAAGAAACTCTACGCGCCGCCAAAAAGGCACAGGAAACGTACCACGAACTGAATACCAAACTCGAACGGCGTATTAGTGAAGTGACCGAGATGCAGCGGCTTGCCGAGGAGCGCCTGCGTCAGGAATGGGTCACCTTCAAAGCCGACGATCAAAAACGCTGGACCGGCTACACCCTTTCACAGGATGAAGGCTCTAAAGACGTCCGCCGCGTGATTCAAAAAATCGAAGAACGCATTGACCCCGTGTATGACTCCATCCAAACGATTCAGGACCGCTTGCAGCAAACCACCGAAGCCACGGAGCAGCAACTTCAAGAACTCATGAACGTGGCACACGAATGGCTTTCTGCGTATGAGCGCATCATGGGTCACGGCAAGACGTCGAAGAAAACGAAAAAATAAGATCGCTCACACGACACATTTTGATCTTTCCTCTTTCTTCTTTCATTCCCAAGAAAGAGGAGAGAGGAAAGACCTTAAATGCGCGTTATTGGTACAGCAGGTCACGTAGATCACGGCAAGTCCACGCTGATCGCGGCGCTTACGGGCACACATCCCGACCGCCTCAAAGAGGAACAAGCGCGTGAGATGACCATCGAGCTTGGCTTTGGCTGGCTGACTTTGCCCAACGGTGAAGAGGTAGGAATTGTCGATGTGCCGGGTCACCGTGATTTCATCGAGAACATGTTATCGGGCATCGGAAGCATCGACGCGGCTCTGCTTGTGATCGCGGCGGATGAAGGCGTCATGCCGCAAACAACGGAGCATCTTGCGATTCTGGATCTGCTCCAAATTCGCACAGGACTCATTGTGTTGACCAAAACTGACCTCGTTTCGGACTCAGGGTGGCTTGATCTTGTGGAAATTGACATTCGTGCGGCTGTCACAGGCACCGTGTTGAGTGACGCCCCCATCGTCCGAGTTTCTGCCAAAACGAGATCAAATCTGAGTTCCCTGCTCTCGAATCTCGAATCGATTCTTAAACAAAAACCAGCCCGGGCTGATCTGAATCGTCCACGGCTTCCCATAGACCGCGTCTTCAGCATGAGCGGTTTTGGTACGGTTGTCACCGGCACCTTGCTGGATGGGCAATTCTCCGTGGGCGATGAGATCGATATTTTGCCGCGTGGGCTAAAGGGGAGAATTCGGGGTTTGCAAACGCACCGAAAAAAGGAAGAACGTGCTATGCCTGGCTCGCGCACCGCAGTGAACATTTCAGGTGTAGAAACGAACGAACTTCAACGTGGTGACATGCTGACCCATCCGAATCAATACTTGTCGACCCGAAGAATCGACGCGCACCTTCATCTGCTACAGGAGGTTTCTTCCCCACTCAAACACAATGACTCAGTGAAATTCTTTACCGGTGCGAGCGAAACGATGGCGACAGTGCGGTTGCTTGGTGTGGAAGAACTCAACACGGGCGCAGACGGCTGGATACAACTGGAACTACGCAATCCGGTCGTTGTCGTGCGCGGCGACCGTTACATCCTGCGTCGCCCATCACCCGGCGAAACACTGGGCGGTGGGATGGTCGTTGATCCACAGCCCAAGGACAGGCATAAGCGCTTTGACGAAGAACCGATTCGAGCATTGGAATCACTCCTGCAGGGCTCGCCGGCGGATGTGTTGTATGAAGCCGCAATGTCGTTAAATATTGCGCCGTTCAAAGAGATGGTTAGTCACTCACGGTTGGAAGCTGACGTCGCGACAGAGGCTCTGAATGAATTAGTCACAACCGGAAGGTTGATCCTTCTGGAAGATGGTGCCGTTGTTCCACATGAAAAGCTTGCTCTCGCACTCCCCCACTGGCAAATGCTGTACGAGAGAACGATGCAGTATATTGATTCTTATCACAGAGAATTTCCATTGCGCCGCGGTATGCCCCGCGAAGAACTAAAGAGCAAACTAAAAATCGCACCGCGTGCCTTCAATGCACTCCTATCGACATTGATCACGGCAGATACGATTGCAGATCACGCGGCTCATATTGAAAGGGTCGGGCATGAAATAAAGTTTACGGAGCAGGAGCAAGCAAAAATCCGAACATTGCTGCGGAGGTTTGATGCGAATCCATTCATCACACCGAGCGTAAAGGATTGTCAGGTTGAGGTGGGTGAAGAACTCCTGGATGCGTTGATCGAATCCGGAGAATTGATAAGTGTATCCGCGGATGTGATCTTCCGAAAGCAGGATTATGAAGCGCTGACAGTCCGAATCAAGGAAATGCTCTCACAGGCTGGAAAGATCTCGCTCGCCGAAGTCCGTGACTTGTTCCACACCAGCCGGAAATATGCACAGGCAATGTTGGAACATCTCGACGCACTAGGTGTTACCGTTCGGGACGGCGATTTTAGGAGATTCAGGAAGTGATGAGGCTCATCCTAAACTGGTTCACCCCGCCTGTTTTTGAAGACGAGCTCAAGACACAACAGGCATACCTGCTGCATGTCATCCTGTGGACATTCATGTGTGTGCCCGTCGTCTACCTGATTTTTGTTCTTGTCGAAGGCACAGATAAACCAAACCGAGCGTTGGTACAGTCGGCTTTTGGTGAAACGGTGAATGTAATTCTCCTGATCATGTTACGGCGCGGGCACGTACGTATAGCTTCCATCCTACAAGTCAGCGCCTTTTGGCTTTTTCTAACGGTGACAGCCGCCACGGGAAATGGAGTGAGAGGCGAAGCATATCTCTTGGGATACAGTCTAGTCATTGCCGTTGCAGGAATGCTTCTCGGTGCGGCTGGAGCAACGCTGTTTACTATCCTGTCGCTTGTGACGGGTGGCTTGATGGTATATGGGCAAACAAAAGGGATTCTGGTCTCCAATTTTGAAGGCTCCTTGCTTGCCACATGGACCATCAGTCTATTGCTTTTCCCAGTGGGGGCAGTATTGCAACATCTTGGGTCACGAATCATCAGGACCTCACTCGCCCGGGCGAGAGCCAGCGAGGAACGATATCGTCTGATTTCACAGGTGAGTTCTGATTACACCTTTGCCTCCGAACTGGACTCCGCGGGCAACCTGCGTTTGGATTGGGCAGCCGGCGCCTTTCAAAAGATCACCGGCTATACGTACGATGAGTATGTTGCAAACGGTGGCTGGATTGCTCACCTTCACCCTGAGGATGTGAAGCAAGATTTCCAGGCCCTCGAAAGGCTAAAGACAAATCAAAAAGTCATTCATGATATACGGACTTACACCAAAGCTAAGGAGGTGCAATGGGTGCGAGTGTATGCCCATCCCGTCTGGGACGAGCGACAAGGCCGCCTGATTGGCATTATGGGCGCGGTGCAAGATATTACCGAACAAAAACTCGCGGAGGAAAGAGAACAGCGTCGACGCGCTATGCTTGAGAAAATTGTTAAGCTGGGGCAATATGTGACGGAGGTGCAAGACGTTCGCACCACTCTGCAAAGGATCTGGCACAGCGTCCGCGATGACCTGGATTTTGACCGCCTGGGAATCTATCTTTACGACGCCGAGCGCAACGCCATGCATGGCACCTATGGGACCGACCATGAGGGTGCAATGGTCGAAGAATGGTTTAGGCACATCTCCCTCAGCAATCATACAGTTGAAACGAATTCGTTCATAAAAACATTGGAGAAAGCCGATGGTCTTTATATCTCCCACGATTACGTTGCCGAGCACAACATACCGGATGGGGACGTTATGCAAGGCGTAAAGGATTTTGCCGCGGTGGCTGCCTGGTCAGGCGATAAGCCCGTGGCAGTCATCTGTGTAGATCATGCGATTTCAAAACGCCCCATCACCCATGAACAACTGGAAGCACTGCGGTTATTCGCCGGGTACGCCGGGTTAGCCATCGAAAATGCACGCCTGCATTCAGCTCTTCAGACTGAACTCAAGCAACAGAAACAGGTAGAGGAACGCGAGTCTCACCGGCGCGCCATGCTTGAGAAAGTAATCTTTCTTGGTCAGCAGATAACGGAGGTCAGTGATCTACGCACAACGCTGGAAAAGATCTGGCATGGCGTTCATAACACATTAGGGTTTGATCGCCTGGGAATTTTTCTCTACAATCCGGAACACAGTTCCATGGATGGGACGTTGGGCACAAACAGGCAGGGCCAGATTGTAGAAGAATGGGATCAAACGTTTCCATTGAGCGAAGCTTCCATATTTAGACGGGCAATCGAAAAACCGGATACGATTTATTTCACGCACAATTATGATGTTGAAAATGAGTTTGAAGAGGGCCATGAAATGTATGGCGTAAAGGATTTTGCGGCCGTCGCTGCATGGGCTGGCGGAAAGCCCATCGCGGTCATTTGTGTAGACTGTGTAATTACACAAAGGCCTATTTCTGAAGTACAACTCGAAGCGATGAGGTTATTCGGCGGCTACGCCGGGCTAGCCATCGCGAATGCCAGGCTCAACGATGCGCTTCAGAGCGAATTGGCGCAACAGAAGCAGGCGGAGGAACAAGAGTCCCGGCGGCGGGCGATCCTTGAAAAAGTGATTCTGCTGGGTCAACAGGTGACCGAAGTAAGCAATCTAAGCACAACACTGGTAAAAATCTGGCATGGCGCCCATGATACATTAGGCTTTGACCGCCTGGGAATATTTCTCTATAACGCCGAACGTAATACGATGGACGGATCGCTTGGAACCAACAATGCGGGGGAAATGATAGATGAATCAAGCGATTCATTTTCCATCGATCATGGGGATATTCAAAGCAACGATTTTAAGCGTGTTCTTGAAACACCCGATGGAATCTATTTCACCCACAATTACCATGCCGAACATAATTACCCACCAGAGCATCAGATGTATCTGGTAAAGGATTTCGTCTCTGTAGCTGCCTGGGCAGGCAACAAACCGGTGGCGGTCATTTGTGGTGATCATCTCATAACCGGCAGGCCCATTACCGACGAACAGGTGGAAGCTTTGAGGTTGTTTGCCGGTTATGCTGCGCTTGCCATCGAAAACGCGCGGCTCAATGATGCGCTCGAAAGCGAGCTGGCATTAGAAAGGCAGGCAGAGGAACTTGAATCGCGCCGACGTCTGGCGCGTGAAAATGTGATCGCCTTAGGCAAGTCCGTTACAGAGGTAATCGACCTCAAAACAACCTTAAAACGCATCTGGCACGGCGTTCACGACGATCTGGGGTTCGACCGTCTGGCAATTTTTCTCTACGACCTGCAAAGCCATTCTGTAAAAGGAAGTCTGGGAACTAACAATCAGGGCGAAATCGTGGAAATATGGGATTATGAGCAATCCCTGGATACGGACAGTCCCAGTCCCTTTTCACGCGCGCTGCAAGAGCCAGGTGGATTGATATTGACTAGCGACTTTGACATGGAATACAAGCTTCCTGAAAATCATGAGATGTATGGAGTCAAGGATTTCGCCGCCGTAACCGCCTGGGGCGGTCATAAGCCCGTGGCAATTATTACCGTCGATAATTTTCCCTCCAAACGATCTTTCACTATGGAGCAACTGGAGGCATTGCGGTTATTCAGCGGCTATGCTGGTCTCGCCATCGAAAACGCCCGATTGAACGCGGCCCTGGAAGATGATTTGAGTCATCGTAAGGTGCTGATAGAGGAACTGGAAAGCAAGAATGCCGAACTGGAGCGTTTCACCTATACTGTATCCCATGATCTTAAATCGCCACTGGTGACCATTACAGGTTTTCTTGGTTTCCTCGAAAAGGATGCTATGGCTGGCGATGCAGTCAAGGTGAAAAGCAACATGCACCGCATCACCAATGCAGCTCATAGGATGCAGGCCCTGCTTAATGATTTGCTCGAACTCTCGCGAATCGGCAGGCTCATGAATACACCGGAAAATATTCCCTTCAATGAGATCGTCAATGAGGCCGTCGACCGTGTGCGCGGCAAGCTCGATGAGATTAATGCCATCATCGAGATTCACAGGGGGATGCCCATGGTATATGGCGACCGAATAAGGCTGATTGAGGTCATTCAAAACCTGGTGGAGAACGCAGCCAAGTATTACATTGCCAAAGCGCGGACTCGGATTGAAGTGGGCGCCAGAGTTCATTCAGAAAAACCGACGGTTTTCTTTGTCCGCGACAATGGCATTGGCATTGCGCCGGAATATCATGATAATATTTTCGGGTTGTTCAACAAGCTCGATCCAAAGGCCGAAGGTACTGGTATTGGCTTGACACTGGTAAAACGAATTATCGAAGTCCACGGCGGCAGAATTTGGGTAGAATCAGAGGCAGGCAAAGGCGCAACTTTTTATTTCACACTGCCCAAAAAACAAGAGAAGGAGTAAGTATGTGCGGACGTTTCACACTCACCGTAAACCCGGCCGATCTACAAGACACTTTCAATGACTTTAACTTTCCGGATAAATTTGCACCGCGGTTCAACATCGCCCCTTCACAGCCTGTGTTGGCCATCCCCAACGATGAAAAATACACGGCGGACTTTTTCGTCTGGGGCTTGATTCCGATGTGGGCAAAGGACCCGGAAATCGGCAACCGGCTCATCAATGCGCGCGGGGAAACGCTCGCCGAAAAACCATCCTTCCGCGGCAGTTACCGCCATAAGCGCTGTCTCATCCTCTCCGATGGCTTTTACGAATGGAAATCCTTCGGCGGTAGAAAGACCAAGACGCCGTATTACATTCATATGCAAGACCGCAAGCCCTTTGCGATCGCCGGCTTATGGGACCATTGGGAAAGCCCGGATGGCTCCAGCATCAAGTCCTGCACCATCATTACAACGACACCTAATGAATTAATGGAATCGATCCATGATCGTATGCCGGTCATCCTCCATCCACGCGATTATGCCAAATGGCTTAATCCCGCGCCTCAGACTCCCGAAAACCTGCAACCTCTCATCAAACCCTTCCCCGCTGAAGCCATGACGGCCCACGCGGTCTCGACCCTGGTAAATAAAGTTGCCAACGATACGCCCGAGCTGGTAGTCCCAGCCTAGCCAGCGCTCCGCCGCTGAGGGCAAATAAGCTTCACTACTGTGAATCAAATTCAATCAAAGATCATCCATCGGTTTCCGGCACTGGAATCGCGGGATTATCAATTATTCCTTATCGGGCAACTAATCTCGGTCATCGGTACGTGGATGCAATCCACCGCGCTGCCCTACCTTGCATATCGCATTTCGGGTCGCCCACTGGACCTGGGACTGATCGGCGTTGCAAATACATTACCGACCCTGTTGTTTGCCTTGCCTGCCGGAGTCCTCGTCGAACGCTGGGACAAACGCAAGACCGTCATCCTGTTTCAAGCCATTATGTCACTCCAGGCCTTTGGGCTGGCGTACCTTGCATTCACAGGGCGGATTCAGATCTGGCATATCGTGGCCTTAGCCTTCTTCTTTGGTTCTGCGGTTTCCATTGAAGTCACTGCCCGGCAGGCCATGTTGATAGAGTTGGCGGGTCGGGAGGCCCTGCCAAGCGCCATAGCACTGCAAACCACAGCTTTCAACTTCGGGCGCGTGATCGGCCCATTGGGCGCGGCGTGGTTAATCTCCACGACTGGAAATGAGGGTAGTGTTTTCCTGGCAAATGGTATCAGCTTCGTTTTTGTGATTCTGGGGTTATTCCTGGCGCAGACCCGATTCAAAGTACCCGGACAGGAAAACAAAGAGCGAAACCTGCGAAGCGAATTCAAAGAAGGAATAACCTATATTCGCAATAACACCGTCGTCGCGTCTGTCATTCTGATGGCTGCACTGGTGGGTTTTTTTGGCATCCCGCTGGTACAACAACTCCCGGCTCTGGCACGCGATGTACTCAGGACAGGCGTTGACACCGAAGCCATGGTCGCCAACCGCACCAGCAATCTCTATGCGGCACAAGGCGTCGGCGCAATCATCGCGGCCCTGATCGTTGCCTATTTCAGTTCCATCGATAGGCAGCGTATGTTGTGGATCGGCCAGACAATCTTTGTGCTTCCCATGATCGCGTTGGGCTTTGCAAGAACGATCCAGGCTGCCCTCTTGTTGATGCCACTCATTGGGTTGGGAACGGTCATCCAGCTGGTTTCGATGAATACATTGATTCAGATTGCCGTCCCCAACGAACTGCGGGGACGTGTCTTCAGTATTTACTTTTGGGCACTACAGGGTGTGGCCCCGTTCGGCAGTTTCGTTATCGGCTGGATCGCTCAAAACTGGAACGTGCCCACTACGATTGTGGTGGGTGGAACCATTTGTTTATTGGGAATTATTGTGATTCGGCTGTTTTTTGGGCGAAGTGATTTTAAGCGCCCGTAGGCCAATCGTCGGGTTAATGTCAGGTTAGCGTTTGGAGGTGCAGCTTGACCGCCTATTTTACGATAAGGTATGATTTTCGAGCAGGCGTCAAACGGAGGCGTCACGCCGTCTTACAGGGAATGACTAACGGAGAATGTACTACCCATGGATCATGAAAAAGGTTCGCGCGGGTTATTCGCGCGGTTATTAGATTTACTCCTGAGCATTGGCCTGGGAGAGTCGATGCTGCGCGGGGGCACAACCATCCTTTCCGTGGCTATGATCGGTGTGGTGGTCTGGTTGCTGCAGTCGTTCTATGCCGGACCTGCAACAACTGGCAGCTTGCCCGAGGCATCGGTAACAGAAGCAGCTCTGGTGGTCGGAGGCAGCGTAGAAATTCCCGTGGATGCAAATGTGATCGATGGCATTCCCCGCGTGGCTCTGCCGTTTACCACCATCCCATCTCGGCCTCGACAGCAAATAGTAAAGTACATCGTCGAGGAGGGCGATACTGTCTTCGGAATTGCAAACCAGTTCGGCCTCCAACCGGAGACAGTCCTGTGGGGTAATTACAGTGTTTTGCTCGATAATCCCCATTCCTTGAAGCCGGGCCAGGAGTTGCTCATCATGCCAGCCGATGGTGTGTATTGGCAATGGCTTTCTGCAAATAAAGGCGGACTGCCCGGGTTTGCACGATTTTTCGGAGCCTCCGTGGACGATATTCTGAGTTCTCCAGTCAACAACCTGAACCCGGAAACCGTGGGCGATATCAACAGTCCGAACATCCCGGATGGAACCTGGCTGTTCGTTCCAAGCGGTCGCCGCGAGCTGATTTCCTGGAGTGCGCCCCTGGGAGTGACGCGCGAGAACCCGGCCTCAGCCCGTGTGTTAGGACCTGGCGCCTGTGATGCGATCAGTGGCGGCGCGGTAGGATATGGTACGTTCATTTGGCCCTCCAACCAGCATTCCCTCTCCGGTTATGATTTTTCTCCTGTTCATCGCGGTATTGACATAGCAGGCAATACTGGTGAAGCCGTTTATGCCACAGATGCAGGGGTGGTGGTGTACGCAGGTTGGAATAATTATGGCTATGGCAACATGGTGATGA
>Ga0075418_10005777_pt1 | contig 13980 bp, 10 predicted proteins | sample SoiMetdeltSBSDD2_FD_81776 | JGI IMG/M metagenome (GOLD analysis project Ga0075418, IMG submission 81776) | Bulk soil microbial communities from a Populus tree surrounding site in Tennessee, USA - Soil MetaG P. deltoides SBSDD2 | ecosystem: Environmental > Terrestrial > Soil > Tree plantation...
GACACGGATGCCGTGCTCGCGCAGCTTGCCGGCGACCCGCTCGTGCAGACCTGAGGGCGATGCGGCCAGCACATACGATCGCGGTACCTGCCGGGCACGCGTTGCCGAGAAGACGCCGTAATCCGGCATCCGCGTCGGCGTGGCGACGTTTTCGACCCTGCGCGTCATCGGGCGCCCGGAGCGCGGATTCGGCACCGATTCCACTGCGCCAACGAGGATGTCTACCGGAGCCGGGAGGGGACGCAAAGCGAATGCGACGCCGGCCTCCCTCGCCGGATCGATGCGAGCGGTATCCGCATCGGCGGCCGCCACAATCGAGCGCACGTCGGCGGCGTTGCCGCCGACGAACCGCATGATCTCCTCGACGAACGCCTCGGTGGCGCGTACACGGCCGGCGAAGTCGAGATAGCTGTACGCCTCCGACAGAATCGAAATCCGGTTGCGCAGGCCCGCGTAGTTGTTGCCGAAGCGCGGCCGGCTGTCGAACGTGCGCCATACCCGCGAACCGCGCTCGTTCGGGGCAAACGCATTCAGCTCGCGATCCATCGATTCAGCCGTCGCGAAGTTGCCGTAGTAGTAGGTGCGGAACCGGTGCTTGGCCGCCATCGCCGTGGTAACCGTCGGCAACAGCCGCTCGCGCGTGAACGCAATCAGCCGGCTGTCGGTGTTCGGGTTGAGCGCCGGTGCGTAGGTCAGGTGATAGCCGTGATACGAGCCGTTGGTGGTGTGCAAGTCGACGATGACAGCAGGGTCCCAGCGCGTGAAGAGCGCAGCCAGGGCGCGCGCTTCCATGCTTTCCAGTTTCACGAAGTCGCGGTTCAGGTCGAGGCCGCGCCCATTCTCGCGCGTGCCGACGCCGCCGATCGGGCCGTACTGCTCTGAACGGTTTTCGAGGCTGATTTTCTCGTTGCCATCCGCGTTGTAGTCAGGCGCAAACAGCCAGACGGCTTGTGGCAGCAGTTCCTGCAGGTCGCCGATCGTGAGCCGTCTCGCGAGGTGGAGAACCGCCTCCTTGCCTTCGACCTCGCCGGCATGGATGTTCGCCATGACGAACACCACCGGCCGGCCACTGGCCCGTGCAGCCTCGGCCGATGCCGCAGGCGGATCGCCGACGACGGCCAGGACCAAGTCGCGCCCTTCCTCGGTGCGGCCGAACGACTCGAGTCGAAGCCGAGGCGTGCGCTCGGCGAGCGCGGTCAGGAAGCCACGGACGTCCGACTCGCGACTGGTGTCTTCGAAGCGCGTCTGTTCGGCGCGGCTGAGCGGTGCGGGACTTTGTGCTGACACGAGAAGGACCATCGCGGCGGCGATCGACGTGCACATCGCGCTGCGCATGACGCGTACTGTAGCGACAAACACGACGCCGGATGGTCGTGCCCGTCGAGTCGTCGTGATCCTTGAAAACGGCCGAAACATGTCACGCAATATATCTTGCGTAACAAGATATATTGCACTACCATCCTCTGGTGCTCAGGGAAGGCGGACGTTCCGAGGATCGCAGCGGGATCGCGCGTGAACTGAAACGCGGGTCACTCGAGTTGATCGTCCTGCACCTGCTCGATCCCGGCGAGGCGTACGGCTACGAGATCGTCACCAAGCTCACGACCCAGAGCAACGGCGCACTCGGCGTCACCGACGGCACGCTCTACCCGGTGCTCTATCGCCTCGAGCGCGCGGGCTTCGTCGCCGTGCGCTGGGACACACCTGAGCGTGGCGTGCCGCGGAAGTACTACCGCCTCACCAAGGGGGGACGCGAGGAGCTCGGCCGCCTCAAGACCGAATGGAATGCGTTCACCAGCGCCATGGCGAAGCTGCTTGGACAGGAGAGAACATCATGACCGGCGATCTGTATGTCCAGTCGGTGATCGATCAGATTCCCGCGGGGCTGCCACTGCGCGATCAAATCGCGATGGAGCTCCGCGCGCACATCGCCGAGCGGATGGCGCAGGGACAGCCGCTCAACGAGATCCTGCGGCAGCTCGGGGATCCGCAGCGCCTGGCTGAATCGTACCTGGCGTCGGTGCCGCTGCAGGCCGCGCCGAACTTCGCTCGTCTCGCCGCCAAGGTCCTCGATGCGGGGATCGCCTGCCTGATTGCTGGCGCTATCGCCGCGGCGGTGTGGCTCGCCTGGGGACCGAGAGTATTGGGACCGGAGGTGTTCTTCCCCTGGCTTCCTCTCGTCTTCCTCGGATCAGTCTTCGGCTTCGCCGGCTACACGATCTACGCCGAGTACCACTTCGGCCGCACGCTCGGCAAGAAGCTGATGGGGATCCGAGTCGTGCGCGAGAGCGGCACGCGGATCAGTCTTGGCCAGGCGCTGCTGCGCCAGCTCCCCTTCTTCGCGCAGTTCTTCTTCATTGACGCGCTCTTCGTGCTGTTTACCGAGAAGCACCAGCGCGCGTTCGAGCTGATTACCAAGACGCGGGCGGTGGCGGTGACTGGTGCTGCTGACGTAGCGCCGACCTGAAGGTCTGGCCGCTTTTAAGCGATTGAATAACCACGACGGCACGACGAACACGACGGCTGAATACGTCGTGCCCGTCGAGTCGTCCTGGTTGATTTTCAGACCCGCGTCGGGCCGACCGAGGTCGGTCCCTACGCCGCTCCGGCGGTGATCTGCCTGGCTTCCTGCGCGCGCTTGGCCTTGAGGGCGGCGTGCACTTTCTCGGCGGTGGCGGGGAGCGAGTGGATGCGCACGCCAACGGCGTCGTGGATCGCGTTGAGGATCGCGGCCGCCGTGGACACGCACGTCGGCTCGCCGACGCCCTTGGCGCCGAACGGACCGGTCGGATCGTAGCTGTCGACGATGTCGACCTCGATCTTCGGCATGTCGAGCGAGGTCGGCATGATGTAGTTGGTGAGGTTCGGGTTCATCTGCCGCCCGAACTTGTCGAACAGGATCTCTTCCTCGAGGGCGAAGCCGACGCCCATCGAGATCCCGCCTTCGACCTGCCCCTCGACCAGCATCGGGTTGATCGGCGTGCCGCAGTCGTGCGACGCAACGATGCGGAGCACTTCCACTTCACCGGTCTCGTCGTCAACGTCCACTTCGGCAATCTGCGTCGCATAGACGTAGGTCGCGAACGGCTTGCCCTGTCCGGTCTCCGCGTCGAGCGCGACGGTCGCCGGGTTGTAGCTGGCGCTGCCGATCGGTGGCTGCCCGTTGACGCCGCGGGCGCGATCGGCGACGTCGCCGATGTGCATGTTGCGCTGCGGGAAGCCGAGGACCTGGATCTTGTGGTCGGCGCATTCCAGCTGGCTCGGCTTGACGCCCAGCACGGGCGCGGCCACCTCGAACAGGATGTTCTTGGCTTTTTCGGCGGCAAGGCGGGCGGCGTTGCCGGTGACGTAGGTCGTGCGGCTGGCAATCGCGCCGGTGTCCATCGGCGTCGTGTCGGTATCCGCCGACACCACGTGGACGTCGTCGGTGGCGATGCCGAGCTCCTGCGCCACGATCTGGGCCAGGATCGTCAGCGACCCCTGTCCCGTTTCAACCGTACCGGTGAGCAGCGTGGCGGTGCCGTCTTCGTTGATCTTGACGACCGCCGCGCTCGGGTTCGCCGCGACGGTGAACCCGATCGGATACCACATGCACGCGATGCCGCGTCCTCGCCGTTTCATGACTACTGCCTGTTCCCGTTGCCGTGGCCGTGGCCGTTACCGTTTTTCCACCCGAACCGCTCCGCCGCCTGCAGAAGCGATTCCTTGACGACGACGCTGTGCAGCTTCTGGCTGGTCGGGCTGAGCGACCCTTCCTCGAGCGCGTTCATCAGCCGCATCTCGAGCGGGTCGAGGCCCAGATCCTTCGCCATGTCGTCCATGTGCGACTCGTAGGCGAAGCACACCTGCGGGGCGCCGAACCCGCGCATCGCGCCCGTCATCGTCTTGTTGGTGTAGACGACGAAGGCTTCGGCGTAGAGGTTGTCGATCTTGTAGGGACCGGCGGAGAGGATGCACGCCTTGCCGAGCGTGGTCTCGCTCCATGAACAGTAGGCGCCGCCTTCGAGGACGAGGCGAATCTGCCGCCCCAGGATCTTGCCTTCCTTCGTGACGCCCGTCTTGTAATCCATGATGAGCGGGTGCCGCGTCGTGGACGAAGTGAACTCCTCGGGCCGCGTAAAGGTGCACTTGACCGGACGCCCGGTCTTCTTCGACAGCAGCGCGACGACCGGCTCGGTGGTGATCTCGTTCTTGCCGCCGAAGTTGCCGCCGACGATGGTCGCGACGATGCGGATCCGGCTCATCGGCACGCCGATCGTGCGGGAGATGTCGGCGCGGCCGAGCGTGATGCGTCCCAGCGTGGAATAGATCGTCACGCGGCCGTTGGCATCCCAGGTGGCCAGCGACGAATGCGGCTCGAGCGGCACGTGCTCCACCATCTGGGTGCGGAACTGCCCCTCGTACACCTTGTACGAATCGGCGAACGCCTTCTGCACGTCGCCCTTCTTGATCACCTTGTGACCGTAGATATTCGGGCTGGGCGCGTGAATGCCCGGCGTCTCGAGCTGCAGGGAGAGCAGCGGATCCAGCACCGGCTCGATCGGCTCATATTCAACCTGGATCTTCTCGAGCGCTTCGGCAGCGATCTGCTCGGTGACCGCGGCGACCGCGGCGACGCCGTCGCCGGCGTGGAAGACGCGCTCATCGGCAAGCACCGGCTGGTCCTTCAGCGACGGACCGAACGAGTTGCAGGGGACGTCCTTGCCGGTAATCACGGCAACGACGCCAGGCATGGCTTCCGCTTCGCTGGTATCGACCTTGAGAATCCGCGCCGAGGCGATGCCCGCCCGCTTGATTTTGCAGAACAGCATGCCCGGCAGGTACATGTCGTCGATGTACTTCGTCGCCCCGAGCCCGTGCAACCGGGCATCCGGGCGGGTGGCGCGCTGGCGCACGGCAGGCGTCTGCTGACGCGCCTCCGGGACGAGCACTTCGATCGGAAGCGGAACCAGCGGCGCCGGCGCCGGGGCGCGCAGTAACTCGAGTTCCTTCTGTGCTTCTTTTTCGATGACTGCCGGTTTCTTATCCATGTGTATGAGTCCTCCCGACTGTCTTTCCCGACTATGCGACGGACTTGGCTGCGGGACGGTCCTGACGGAGCTGCGCCACGGCCTGGATCGCCTCGATCATTTTTGTATAACCCGTACACCGGCACAGGTTGCCGGCCAGCGCGTCGCGGATGTCGTGCTCGCTCGGATCCGGGTTTTCATCGAGCAGCGCCTTCGCCGACATGATCACGCCGGGTCCGCAGAACCCGCACTGCAGCGAACCTTTCTCCTCGAACAACTGCTGCAGCGGGTGCAGCTGCTCCTTGGTGGCGAGCCCCTCGATGGTGAGCACGTCGCGGCCGTCAGCCTGCACGGCCAGCATCAAGCACGAGTTGACCGACTTGCCGTCGACGATCACGGTGCAGGCGCCGCAGTCGCCGACGTCGCAGCCCAGCTTGGAGCCTGTCAACTGAAATTCGTCGCGCAGCATCCTGAGGAGCGTGGTCTCAGGCGCCACGTGGGCGGTGCGCTGCTCGCCGTTGACGAGGAGGGTTACTGCTGCCATGTCACTTCTCCGACCGCTTCGCCTTCGCGAGGGTATAAGCGCCTTCAAGAGTTCGTTTTGTCAGCACCGCTATGAGGTCTTTCCGGTATTCCGCCGAGGCGCGCATGTCGGTAATCGGCTTGGCGTCGCCGGCGGCGAGTTTGCCCGCCTCTTCCATCGCCTCGGACGTGATCGGGCGTCCGTCGAGAAAGCTCTCCGCGCTCGTCGCGTGGATCACTTTCGGTGCAACGGCCCCAAGCGCCACCCGCGGCGCCTTGAACGTGTTCTTGTCCCAGTCGATCCAGATGCTCGACGCAACGTTCACCAGCGCCAGCGCCTGCCCCTTGCGCAGGCCGAACTTCAAAAAGTGCGTCGGCTTGGCCAGGTTCTCGGTGGGGATGATGATCTCTGCCAGCAGCTCGTCCGACTTGAGCGCGGTCTTCCGCGGACCAACGAAGAATTCCGCCAGCGACATGTGGCGTTTGCCGCCGGGGCCGACAATCGTGACGACGGCGTCGAGCGCGACCAGGGTCGGACCGCTGTCGACAGACGGAACCGCCGTGACGAGGTTGCCGCCCAGCGTCCCGAGGTTGCGGGTCTGAACAGCACCAATCGTGTGGGCCGCGTCCACCAGTGCCGGGAACATGTCCTGGATGAGGGGCGACCGCATGATCTCGGTATGGGTGACCAGTGCGCCGATACTGAGCCCCTCTTTCGTCTTCTTGATGCCTCGGAAGTCGTCGACCCGCGAAATATCGACGACGACAGCGGGAGCATGAGACGAGGGCGCGAACTTGAGGTCGGCCAGCAGGTCGGTCCCGCCAGCCAGGACTTTCACCTTGGACGTGGCCGCATGCTGGGCCATCAGGGCCACGGCATGCTGCGAATCTTTGGCCGAAAAGACTTCGAAAGCTCTCATGGAAGTGAACGGGTACTATACCTTACGGCGGGATTTTGGCACAGACGGGGCGGCCGCCGGGGCGTCCTGCATCGGCAGCCGGAACCGCCTGATGCCGTCGTAGGAGTGCAGTGCGCCGGCCACCGCGCCGGCCGTTGCCACGCAGCCGATTTCGCCCACTCCTTTGGCGCCGTACCCGCCGACCTCGTCCGGCACTTCGATCAGGATTACGTCCACTTCGGGCATGTGTTTCGCCGGAACCAGCCCGAAATCGCGCATCGCCAGCGAGTGCGGCACGCCGCCGGTCGAGGGGAAGTCCTCGGACAGCGCGTAGCCGAGGCCCATGTGGACGCCCCCTTCCATCTGTTCGGCGCACAACCGCGGGTTGATCGCGCGGCCCACGTCATGCGCCGCAACGACCCGGCGAAGGCGGCCCTGGTCGTCGAGAAAGACAACCTGCGTGGAATAGCTGAATGTCAGGTGGGTGTTCTTGTTCAGGACCCATTCGGGGGTGCCCGGGCGTGTCGTGAAACTCAGGACATACTCGCCGTAGTACTCCTGGCCGACCAGCTGGTCGAGCGCCGCGAGAGCCTGGTCCGCCTGAAGGCGGACACTACGATCGTCCGTCGTCTGGTCCGCCTGAAGGCGGACACTACGATTGTCTGTCGTCGTGTCCGGCTTTAGCCGGACCTGTGAGGCGATGTCCGCGGCAAGCTTCTGTGCCGCCTGGCGGGCGGCCGCCATGCTCAGGGTCGTGCCGCGCGATGCCCAGGTCTCGCCGCACTTCCGGCCGTGCTCCTCGTCCCAGCTCACGTGCATGATGCTGGACGGCAGCCCCGTCTCTTCGCACACCGCCTGCATCGTCGCCGTGAAGATGCCCTGGCCCATTTCGGTGTAGCCGTTGAGAATCTCGAGCCTTGGACCTTCAACCACGCGAATCGTGATGTACCCGCCTTCAGTGGTGCCGTTGCCAAGGCCGGTGCTCTTGATGCCGCAGCCGATTCCTTTGTACCTGGCCTTCTTGTACAGGTCCTTGACGGCCTCCATCGACGCCTTCATGCCGCGGACGCTCTCGCGCATGACCTGCCCGGTGGCAAACTCATCGCCGGGATTCAGGATGTTCCGCATGCGGATGTCCCAGCCGTCCACGCCGATCTTCTCCGCCAGGATGTCCATCACCCCTTCCATGGCGAACTGGGCCTGATTGCTGCCGAAGCCACGCATCGCACCGCTGTTGGGGTTGTTCGTGTAGACGGCCTTCGACTCGACGTCCACGTTCGGGACGCGGTACGGACCGCAGGTGTGGCATGCGGCGCGGAGCGCGCACTTCGCGCTCGTGGTGTGATACCCACCGGCGTCAGCGACGATCCTGGATCGCACGGCGAGCAGGTGACCCTCAGCATCCGCGCCGACTGTGAGGTGAATCGTCATCGGATGGCGCTTGACGTGATGCTGTGTTGACTGCTCGCGCGTGAGCACGGTCTTGACGGGCTTGCCGAGGAGGTGCGCCGCGACCGCCGTCTGCGCCTGGATCGAGAGCTCCTCCTTCGCGCCAAACGCGCCGCCGCTCGCCGCCAGCGCGATCTCGACATCGCCCGGCTCGAGCTTCAAGACCTTCGCGATCTGCTGCTGATCGTAAATCGACCCCTGGCTATCGGTGTGGACCTTGACGCCCTTTCCCTGTGGGATGACCAGGCAGGCTTCAGGCTCGAGGAACGCAATGTCGACCGGCTGCGTGTGAAACGTCGCGTCGATGACCTGCGCGGCGCTCGCAAGCGCCGCGTCCACGTCGCCGCGCGTGAATGCCGTCACCGGCTGCAGCAGGTTGGACGGCCTCGGCGCAAAGGTGCCCTCCTGGTGCACGAGCTGCGAGCCCGGCTTCAGCGCGTCGAACGGATCGGTTACCGGCTCGAGGACTTCGTAGTCGACCTTCACCTGCTTCGCCGCCTGGCGCGCATGGAATTGCGTGTCGGCCACGACCATGGCCAGGAAGTCGGCGACGCAGCACGTCAGCTCCCCCTCTGCCACAAACACTGGCATGTCGGGGTCGTTGAGACCCGTGGCCCGGTTGCCGGGCACATCCGCGGCCGTCAACACCCGCACGATCCCCGGCATCGCCGCCGCGGCTTCGGTATGAATCTTCAGGACACGCGCGCGTGGATGCGCGGTCGGCACCATCGCGCCGTGCAGCATGCCGGGCGCGCGCATGTCATCGACGAAGGGCTTCTCGCCCAGCGTCTGCTCGTGGCCTCCCTGCCGCGCCAGCGAGGCGCCGACACAATCCCCCCTGCCGTCGCCGTACTTGGGGTTGCGGTGCAGCCCGTAGTCTTCACCGAAGAAGTGGTGCCGCCGCGGCTCTTCCGGGAGCTGCCTGCTGTCGTGAATCGCCTCCCCCGCCGTCTGGATGGCATCGATGATCCGGCCGTAGCCGGTGCAGCGGCAGATGTGGCCATCGAGCGCCTTGGCGATCGCGTCGCGGTCGCCGGTCTTTCCGTGTTCGATCAGCGACGCGGCGCGGACGACGATGCCGGGGATGCAGAAGCCGCACTGCACGCCGCCTTCGAGCACGAACGCGTCGGCGATGATCCGGCGCGTCTCGTCAGGAATGCCGTCGAGCGTGACGATCTGGTGCCCGTCCATCTGCTCCGGCTTGCGAAGGCACGAGAGCGCCGGACGTCCGTCGATCATCACCAGACAGCAGCCGCAGGCGCCTTCCGGGGCGCAGCCGTTCTTGGCCGAGGTGACGCCGCATTCCTCCCGCAGCACCTCCAGCAGGTGCATGCCGGGTTCATAGGAGGCTTCGGTGGAGTGTCCGTTGAGGGTAAACCTAAGGATCGGCACTAGTTAGATCGTACGGTATCATCTTCTGTTCATCAACAACTGCTCGGAGGCTACATGCAAGAACCGTGGAAAACAGACAAGTGGTTCATCAGCTCATGGAACTACTTGCCGGAAGCGACGAAGGCCTACAACTGGGCCAAGAACATCAAGATTCACGACGTCACCCTGCGTGACGGCGAGCAGCAGACCGCCGTTGTCTTCCGCCGCGAGGAGAAGGTGGCGATCGCCAAGAAGCTGGACTCGCTGGGCGTGCACCGCATCGAGGCGGGAATGCCCGCGGTTTCGGCGCCCGACAAGGCGGCGATCTCCGACATTGCCGCGCTCGGCCTGAAGGCGGAGATTTTCGGCTTCGCCCGCTGCATTCCCTCCGAGGTGAAGGTCATCAAGGATTGCGGGTGTACCGGCATCGTCATCGAGATTCCGGCCAGCGACCACATGATCCAGAACGGCTACGGGTGGCCGATCGAGCGCGCGATGAAGGCGTCGATCGAGACAACGCTGGCGGCGAAGGAAGCCGGTCTTTATACGGTCTTCTTCACCATCGACGCCACCCGCACGGAGCTCAATCGCTTCCTCGACATCGTCCAGCAGGTCGCGACCGAAGGGCACATGGACGCGCTGACAATCGCCGACACGGTGGGCGGCACCACGCCCGACGCGATCCGCTACGTCGTGCCCAAGGTGATCGATCGGCTCAAGAAGCCGGTCGAGATTCACTGCCATCAGGACTTCGGCCTTGGCGTCGCCAACACGCTGGCGGCGCTCCAGGCGGGGTCGTCGGTCGCGCACACGACCGTCACCGGCCTCGGTGAACGCGCGGGCAACGTGCCGATGGAAGACGTCGTCCTGTCGCTGCTCTGCCTGCACGGGAAGGACCTCGGCATCAACACGAAGAACTTTGTCGAGGTGTCGAAGTTCGTCATGGATCTCGCCAAGGTTACGCAGCCGCCGAACCGGCCGATCGTCGGCGATCGGCTCTATGACATCGAGTCGGGCATCATCGCCGGCTGGTTCCGGCTGGCGCGCAAGGACCATCCGCTCGAATACGTCCCGTTCTCGCCCGACCTGGTCGGCCAGAAGCCGGTCAACGTCGTCCTCGGCAAGAACAGCGGACCGCCCTCGATCCAGGAATGGTGCGAGAAGCTCGGCATCACCGCCAGCGACGATGAGAAGATGGAAATGCTGATGGCGGTAAAGGCGAAGTCGTTCGAGAAGAAGGATCTGCTGACGACGGATGAGTTCAAGGCGATCGCCGACAGCGTCCTGAAGAAGGCTGCGGCGACGACGTAGCAGTTCGGAGGCCTGAAGGCCTCCGGCTACCATGCTCATGCACCTGCGTTGGTAGGCGGAGGCCTTCGGGCCTCCGCCACTTTCTTCCCTCCCGCAAACTTACACGGTCCAATTACATAGTTGTCTGCAGCGGCTACGGTTCTTGCCGTGCCTGGATGGCCCCGTTCCGACCCACATCCGGCCGTGTCGGTCCTTTTGTCTGAAACTGACATTCGCAGTTTCCGCTGATCTGGCACGTCTGATGCTCAGTTGCACCCGCTCGGTGTGCGCCGACCCTCACGCGCAGCCTGTCCCAGCTACTGCAGTTGCTCAACGATACCGCCTTACTGGCATCGGTCACGACGTATCACCTGGCTGTCGCGTTCCTCCGACGACATCGGCGCGGGAATCGTCTGGCCAGTCCCTTCGTGCTGCCGTCCTACCTGTTCGCCGCGACGCCCTGGCTATGGTCCTCCCCGGCCGCACTGATCCTGTCCGCCATTGCGCACGCCGTCTGGTTCGTCGTGTGCGAGGTGCTCGCGCCGCCGGTCAGACCGTTGCCGGCGTCTTCTGGCAGCAGGCCAGCCGCGCGCGCGACACCAGCCGCCACGCGGAGGCCGGCACCGGCCGCGGCCGCCGCGAGTGGCGGAGGCTTCGTCTCGACACCGGTCCTGGCCGTGCTCGAGGATGCCGTCGATATCAGGACGTTTCGGCTGGCGCGACCATCCGGGTTTGACTTCACCGCGGGCCAGTTCCTGACCGTCCGGGTGTCGGTCGACGGCAAGCCGCACGTCCGCTGCTACTCCATCAGCTCTTCGCCGGACGCGCGTGCGTATCTCGAGATCTCCGTTCGCCGGCAGGGCCTCGTGTCCACGATGCTGCATTCGACGCTGCGCAGCGGATCGCTTCTGGCCATCGGGCCTGCGGCAGGGCAATTCGTCTACCCGCACGGCGATGATCGACCGCTGGCTCTCGTCGCGGGCGGTATCGGCATCACACCGCTGCTGTCGATGCTGCGCCATGCCATCGCTTCCGACCCGACCAGGCCAGTCGCCTTGCTCTATTCCGCGCGCAGCCTTCCGGCGGCTGCCTTCGTGAACGAGCTCAAGGTCATCGCCGAACGGAATCCGCAGGTGCACATCGGTCTCACGTTCAGCGAGGGCGAAGTGCAGCCTCCGTGGCGCGCAGGGCGCATCGACAACTCGATGCTGCGCCAGTACGTCGCGCATCCCTCGCACACCATCTTCTGCATCTGTGGCCCTACCCCAATGATGAATGCGATGGAGCAGATGCTCCGCGGCGAAGGCGTGCCCGCGGAACAGATCCGGTCAGAACGTTTCGAGACAGCGGTCGCCGCGGCGCTGCTGAACAGTCGCTCGCCGGATCGAGCGGAGGGCGCCGGTTCGCCTGCCGCCGCCCGCGCGGGGACGTGCCAGATCACGTTTGCGGCCAGCGGTCGAACGGCCACGGCGTCAGGGTCGCAGACGCTCCTGGAGGTCGCCGAAACCGAGGGCATTCCGATTCCCTCGTCCTGTCGCTCCGGGGTGTGCCAGGCCTGTCGAACGCTGCTGTCACAAGGGGACGCAGACTGCCGGTCGAGCGTCCTGGATCCGGGCGATCGGGACGCCGGGTTCATCCTGCCCTGCGTCACATGGGCCACGACCGACTGCGTGCTGGAGGCCTGACGTCGGTGCCCACGGTGTTGACAGCTCCGTCGATTCAGGCCGCCGCCAGCGGGGAACAGTGGCTCACGCCGAAAGCGCTCAGCCACGTCCTCGTCGTCGCGGGCGGGTTCTGCCTGACAACCGCGCTGGTCGTACTGATCGTGTTCGACGGATGGGAGTACTACCGGTCGCCTCTCGGGTCCCGTGGGTACCTTCCCCAGCACGCGCTGCTTCGTCCGTCCGGCCCTGTCGGGCTGGGACTCGGGATTGCCGGGTTGCTGTCGATGATCTGCACCCTGCCGTACGCGGTGCGAAAGCGTTGGCGACGCCTGGCCAGGCTCGGCACCGTCAAGGGCTGGCTCGAAACCCACATCTTCTTCGGGGTCGTCGGGCCCGTACTCATCACCTTCCACACGTCGTTCAAGTTCAACGGGGTCGTGTCGGTCGCGTACTGGTTGATGGTGCTCGTCTGGCTCTCCGGCTTCGTCGGCCGTTATCTGTACGTCCGCATTCCCAAGACGCTACGCGGCACCGAGCTGTCGCGCGCCGAAGTCGAGCAACAGCTCGAGGCCGTCCGCGAACGGCTCGCCGCCCTGCCGCACGCCGCCCGACGGGAGTTCGACGCATTCGAACAGGACGCCATTCCCGCGCGCGAGGGTACGGCCGGCGCGCTGGATCTGTTCCTTGGCGAATTGCGCGCCCGCGCGCGCCTGGCGCTGCTCCGGCGACGGCTGAGGGCCGCCAACGCAGATATCGCCGCGGTCGACACGCTCGTGACACTGGCCTTCGAGCGCGCGTACCTGGCGCGGCGGCTGGCCCATCTCGAGCGGACGCGGCATCTGTTCGAGCTGTGGCACGTGTTTCACCGTCCGCTCGTCTACGGAATGTTCGTCATCGTGGCGCTGCACGTCGGCATTGCGCTGTTTTTCGGCTACGGACGGCTGCTGGGGTGACCCGAGCCAGATGGTGTGCCGCGCGAAGAGTAACTGGAGAGGTCTCACCGTGATGGTCATCGCCGCGCTCGCTTGTACGGCGGCTCCTCGAGAGGCGTACGGTCAGCTCGGGGCCCTCGTGTCGCCGGGGCGGCTGAGCCGTGCTCACGCGTCGCTGGAAGGGATCACCAGGTGCCTGACGTGCCACGCGGCAGGCCAGGGTGTCTCGGCAGACAAGTGCCTGACCTGCCACAAACCGGTCGCCGACCGCATCGCTCAGAAGAGGGGGATCCACCGCAACGTCACGACCGACTGCGTTTCGTGCCACGTCGAACACGCCGGCGTGGACGCCGAGCTGCGGCCGTTTGACCAACGCGGGTTCGACCACAGGGCTCAGACCGGCTTCCCGCTGGACGGGCTGCATGCCCCGCTCACCGCAACCTGCGACTCGTGTCACAAGAGCCGATCCTTTCTTTCCGTGACAACGTCATGTGCGTCCTGTCATGCCGACTCACACAAGGGCACACTCGGGACGCGATGCGAGACGTGTCATACGACGTCGATCAAGTTCACTGAAAGCCGGCTCAGGTTCGATCACAGCCGCACGGCGTTTCCGCTGACTGGTTCTCATGCGCGCGTGACGTGCACGTCGTGTCATGTCGACACGAGGACGTACAACGGCGTCCAGTTTGCTTCGTGCGCGAATTGCCATACCGACCCGCACCAGCCGCGGTCCGTGGCCTCGTGCGCCTCCTGCCATAACACGCAGGCGTGGCGCACGACCAGGGTCGACCATTCGAGGACCGCGTTTCCGCTGCTCGGCCGCCACGCCACGGTGGAATGC
>Ga0075418_10005778_pt1 | contig 13978 bp, 12 predicted proteins | sample SoiMetdeltSBSDD2_FD_81776 | JGI IMG/M metagenome (GOLD analysis project Ga0075418, IMG submission 81776) | Bulk soil microbial communities from a Populus tree surrounding site in Tennessee, USA - Soil MetaG P. deltoides SBSDD2 | ecosystem: Environmental > Terrestrial > Soil > Tree plantation...
CGCTTCATCCGTTCGATCGCCCAGAACAAATTGACGGCCGTCGGTCTCGTCGCTGCGAGGTAGTCGCAAATCGCCGACGCAGCCTTCACAAATGCATCGTAGTCCGCTGTTTGGATCGTCTCGACCCCGAGCGCCACCCCCATCGCCGCGGTGACCCCGATGGCCGGCGCGCCCCTTACTTTAAGGTCGCGAATCGCTCTCGCAACCGATTGATAGTCGCGGCACATCAGGAACTCGACCTGCTCCGGTAACCGGCTTTGATCCAGCAAACAGACAGCTCCGTCCTTCCATTCGACAGTCGGTACCATCAAAGAATCTCCGTCAGTGATATGTGGACAGGTCGTGCGGTTACCGGCGTCTCGCCGAGAGTTCCAGAATCGTCACCATGATGACGATCAGGCAGGCTTGGGTCAAGAGTAGGATGGCCTCGAGAGTTCCGGCTTGGCGGAGCGCGAGCGCGGACAGGCCCAGACAAATGGTGAGCAGGAAGATCATCGCGACGCTGGCCTGCCGGCTGCCGAGCAGCCGCTCGAGCCGGTGATGCAAATGATCCTTGCCGACGTAGGCCAACCAGTCACGCACCGACTTCACTCTCCCCGTCACCACCCGTTCGACGGTGATGTGGATCATGTCATAGATCAACACGCCGAAGACGAACAGCGGATTGCTGAACGAGACGACAGGATTGTTGTCGGCCCAATGGCCTTTCACTGCGAGACAGGCCAGTGTAAACCCCAGGAAGGTCGATCCCCCGTCGCCGAGAAAGATAACTGCCGGCTTTTTGCCGCGGAAGTTGTACGGCAAGAATCCAAGCCCTGCTCCAATGATCGCCACAGCCAGCCATCCGAGGCCGGGCTGATTCGTTTCAAACGCGACCACGCCCAAGAACCCCGCCATCAAAACGGCCAGGCCAGCGGCCAACCCGTCCATGCCATCGAAGAAATTGAATGCATTCGTGATGCCGACAATCCAGAGTAACGTCAGGACGATGTTGGCAACATCGCCGGCCGGGCCGGCAGGAAACAGGGTGAGGACCTTCCCCGTGGCGATGACGATGCCGGCTGCAAGCAATTGCGCCGCGAGCCTGATAGAAGGAGAGAGATCCTTGATATCGTCGATCACTCCCACGACGAGGAGCACGGACCCTGCGAGAAGGATTCCGATCATCCAGTCCGGCAGAATCGAATTGAGCAGCACCGATCCGACGAACCCGCCATATACGGCAATCCCGCCTAATCGAGGTGTCGGGCGGACGTGAATCCTCCGTTCCGACGGTCGATCCACCAGACCGAGTTGATGCCCGACATGCGCCATAATAGGCGTCATGGCCGCGGTTCCCAGAAACGCAAAGACCAGTACGTACAGCCAACGAAGGCCTTCCACCACGAACAATTCCCGCACCGTGGGCACTGTAAGTGCGAGCGTCCCCAGCATGGCCGCCGCCGCGGCAGGCGTCAGCCATCGCCACGTCGTGCGAAACGCGAGTGGAGTTGCATGCGTGTCGACGGCCTTCACTGTAGTTCCTCTTGCAGGACCTGCGCGGCCCGGCTGACATCCTGTTCGGTCATCGACGGATGAATCGGAATCGACACGGCCGTCCGATCCGCCTCTTCGCTCGCCGGAAAATCCGCGAGCTCGAGATACCGGTGCAACGGACGAAACACCGGTTTCCGACATTGAATCCCGCGATGCTCCACACGCGACAGCAAGGCGGTGAACTCATCCGCGGATTGAATCCCCTTGGGAATCCGCAGGACGAATCGATAGTACACATGCGTCCGCCCTGCCGGCACGGACGGAAGGACGAACGGCGTCGCCGCCAGGGCGGCCCGATATTCACCCGCCAATGTGATCCGATGTTCCAAAAAGGATCCCAATCGATGGAGTTGCGCCAGACCGATAGCGCCTTGCATATCCGTCATCTTGCAGTTGAACGACCCGGCATTCAACGACGGTGATTGATCGTATTCCCGCAAGGAACGAACCCGTTCCAGCAACATCTGATCATTGGAGAGCACCATGCCTCCCTCGCCGGTGCACAACAGTTTCGTCGCGTAGAAGGAACAGACCGTCAGGACCCCGACCGTCCCCACCGCACGCCCATGCTCGGTGGCGCCAAGGGTCTGCGCACAGTCTTCAATGATGGGAATGCCGAGGGCCTGCAACGCCGTCAGATCGGCCGGAAGTCCGAACAGGTGCGGCACGATCACGACGCGCGTCCGGGACGTGCGGGCACGACGTACTTTGGCAGGATCGAGATTGTAGGTCTCGAGATCGATGTCGACAAGCCGCGCCTGCGCTCCGACCCGCTGGATGGCCAGCCAAGGAGCCGAACAGACATAGCTGGGAATGATCACGTTGTCGCCGTGACCCACGCCCAATGCCCTCAATGCCAACTCGAGCGCAACCGTGCCGGAGTTGACCGCCACGCCCCCTTGCACTCCGAGATAGGCCGCCATGCCGCGCTCGAATTGATCGACGCAGGGTCCACCGGCCAATTGACCCGATCGGAGCACTTCGGTGACCGCGCGAATTTCATCAGCCCCGATGGACGGCTGTGAATGGGGAATCATGGTCATGATTTTTCGTCAATATTGATGAAGAGCCGCAGGGGAATAAAGCCTTCCGCATTTTTGGTGCGTCCCTGAATGCCACGAAAATGCGCCGCCGATCTGATCACGTCGACGATACTGAGTCCTTCGATATTGGTTTTCCTCACCTGCGAAGCATGCGCCTTGATCGATGCAATCTTTTCCTCGAGCACCGTATCGATATCCACAAAGACCGTCGGTGCAAAATTTTGCGTGGTGGGCCCTTCGTAAAACAACACATTCTTCGTATACCGAGTGGCCGTGATCGTGCTGAGCGCCAGATGCCGGTGGTCCTGATGCGTATCGTCGTGATAATTCACAAAAATAAAATGCGGCTTGATTTCGTTCACCACGCGCTCGATTTTCTGGATGACCTCACGATCCAACGGCACTTCCGTATCCGGATAGCCTCCCCAGTAGATCTTTTCGGCTCGCAACCGTTGAACCGCCTGCAGCTGTTCCCGCTTGCGGACTTTTGGCGACGCCCCCTGCCCACCCGACGTCATGACCATCAAAAAAATCCGGTGGCCATTCTGCGCATACTTGATCAGCGTGCCGCCGCATCCGGCCTCGATATCATCCGGATGGGCGCCGAGCGCCAAGATGCGCATGCAACTCGCCTGTTCTCCCGTCATACCGTCCCCCTTGATGACTGCGTTACGATCGCGATACCGAGTCCACCGTCCACTGCGCCGCCTTCGTCCCGACCCCGCGCAGGTGTTCACGCGCGTTCGGCCCGTGACACAAGAGAAGATCAAGGGCCGACATACCGTTCACGAACGGGGCGTAACACTGCTGATAGTCGGGATGCCGGAAGGCCTGGACGTCGAGCTCCACGCCGGACTCCTGGAATCGCTCTTTGTCCATGTAGGCATCCGCGCCCGGCCCACAGAGATAGGACGTCGCGCCGGCCATCCGGCAGATGTCAACCAACCGGTCCGTCGCCTCCTCGCGTAACGTCCAGTCAGAGGCCAGACGAATGGGCGTGGTGATGTCGAATGCACGAAGCAGCCAGCGCAGCACCGCCAGGTTCAATTCGCTCAGCCGGTCCCACCCCGTCTCATACACCTCGCGTAACTCCCCGATGTACTGATCGCGATACGGCGCGCGTGCGTAATGGATCGCAAGCGATCGGAGATGCTGTCCCTGCCAAGCCACGCTCGAATTGATCCGCACATCGTTGACGTGCTGGCCGAATCGATGGAGCACCGGCACAGTGAGCCATTGCCACCCCTGCGCCGTTCGAATGCGATTGCGGTTCTGCCACTCATTTTTTTTGAATTGGACATTGTCCAGCGCCACAAAGAGATCCGCTTGGTCGATCTTATCGAGATACCCGAGCCACGGGAGAAACTGCGGTTGGTGAATGGTGATACGCATCTCAGCTCTGATGTACGGGCCCCTTTGCTTCCACATAGATCGGATTGGTCAAGAGCTCGCCGGTCCGCCCGCCCGTAACTTCCAGCCGGTACGCCGAGCGTGAGTTGGACGCAACAGCGCGGTCCACAAACTCATAGTCGAGAGGAGTCGTTCCATCCAGCCGGTCGATCACCTTCCCGGATCGGATCAATCTAACCGTGAGTGTATGGGGACGACGATCGGTCGTCGAAATCTTAGCCTCAACCTTCACGGCCTGACCGTCTCCGATGAGCAGCATGTCGCCCATCATGCCGCGAGGAGATCCGGCCACGGATTGAAGGGAGATCGTCTCAAGCACAAGCCGGAAATCGGGTTGGTATCGCTCGACCGCATAACCTCTCGCATTGCGCACGGCTTCCAGCACACCGGCTTCCGTCCGTTCCTTGACCCACAGCACCGTCAACACTTGATCCAGGTCTTTTCTCGCGTGGTCCGGGCTATGAAAGGCAATTTCACCAATCATGGAGGGACGGAATGCTCGCACTCCCGTGACGAATTGGTCAATGAGTTGATCCCAGGTCCCGCCGGGGAGGGTCGCCTGCCGGGCTTCCTGATACAATCCGCCGAATCCCGCATACCCATCGGTCGCCACAAGCGCATCGGGGTGGGAATCGGTTCGAATGGTAACAGTTCCGAATCCTCTCGCGGAGGCCGTGCGGAAATCCCGTGCTTCCGGAAGGGACCAGACCACGAGCCCATTCCGCTCATTCACGGCGTCAATGAAAGTCTGATACGGCCGATATCCGGCTGTCGCATCGTAAGGACTGAATTGTGATGAACTGTACGGCCATCCGTTGAACAGAAGGAAGGCCCCCAACATGGCCAATCCGATCGCACCAGTTCGTATGTTTCCTCGACGGCTGGGACGATCGATCATGCGCGAAGAACGGCGACGTTCATACCAACCCCTCATCGCAGGCAAGACGAGCAAGGCAGGCAATAGGCCTGATAAGGCTGATGGACTGTACCGGTATGAGGAGGAATTGCCAAGAGCCGGGAGTCCCGCAACATCCTCCGTCTCATGGAGACCGAAAACCAAAAAATTCTTCTGCGCGTCGTGCATCGTCAGGTCACGAGTCCAGAGAGACCCTGTCCAATAGTAGTGCGGAGCCACCTCCAAACCCGGAATGAGGAGCACGCGGGGATGGCGGGCCTGCGCATCGTGCACTTCTTTTAAGTATCGCTTCACGCCATACGAGACAAGTGATGGAAAAGATAGCGATACTTTGAATGTTCCTCTAAGCGGTTCCAGTCCATACTCGTATCGGAGCGCCAGATTCTCGGATAGTAACAGTGCCTCGATTCCGAGACGTTCTGCCCGCTCGGCTAAAGCATCGAGATCCAGCGTGCCGGTACTGGCGGTGCTATGGACATGGATTGCGGTGACCAGCGGCTTCAACATCTGTTCATCCGCCGCCGCATTGGCCGTCCCCATGACCCATGCGAGACTCCCCGCCAAACACGCGATGAGCGCTGCTCTACGCATCAAGACCCATGACTCCCGCATCTTGGATTTCGGCGCTTACCATGCATGGCGCTCCGTCAACGTATCTCGGTACAGCGTTTCAATCGACCGCACCATGTGCCCGACCGTGAATCGTTCCGTAATACTCCGATGGGCGTGCTCGCCCAACTGCTTGGCGAACTGCGGTTGGTCAATGAGCGTTCGCATTGCTGCTGCCAATGCCTCAACATCTGCAGGAGGAACCAGCATCCCATTTGAGCCGGAATCGATCAGAGCCGGGATGCCGCCCACCCGCGTCGCGACGACCGGCAATCCGGCCGCCATCGCTTCAATCAGCGCGCGCCCCATGCCCTCATTGAGCGACGGGAACACGAATACGTCGATCCCCTTGAGACAGATCTCGATGTCCTTCCGATGACCCAGTAACTGGACGGAGTTGTGTATGTCAAGTCTCGTGGCCAGTGCTGAAAGATCATCTTTCAGAGGTCCGGTTCCGACAATGACCAGATGAAGGGAGGGGTGGACCGCTTTCACCCGGGCGAACGCTTCGATCAGGAAGCGATGGCCCTTGATATCCGTCAACCAGCCCACCGAGCCGATGACGACGGCGTCGGAGGGACATGTGAACGACGAGGGACGTTCCTTACGTACGGCGACAAGCTTGCGAAAACTCTCCAGTTCGATCCCACTCGGAATGACGGCAATCTGCTCCGGTCGTCCCACGCCATGACGGAGATGATCATCACGTTCCGATTCGGTCAGGGTGATCATGCGGTGAGTGAGCCGGCTCAATACCTGTTCGATTCGCAAGAAGACCCACGTCAGAATCCGACCGAAATGACCATAGAAGACGTGACCGTGCGGTGTATGGACGATGGCCGGAACACCTGCCATCCATGCGGCGATTCGCCCCAGCACTCCGGCTTTGGAAGTATGGGTGTGCACGAGAGCCGGCTTCTCACGGCGAAACAGTCTGATCAGTTCCCAGAGGGCACGGAGATCCTCGAGCGGCCGAACGGGGCGAACCAGCGACGAAACGAGATGCCACCGAATGCCTGCTCGATCCAACAGCCGACAGTTCATCTCCGTGGCCGGCTGCCCGCCCTGGGCATCCCATCGACCCGGCAACCCGGCCACGATCAACGGCGTGAACACGTCGCGATGGTGCCCCAACGTGGTGAGCATGGTATTTTGAGCAGACCCCCCATAATCCAGACGGGTAATGACATGAATGACCGTATGATGTCCCATATTTCCCGAGCTATGCGGCTTTCCGTGCCCGCACCGCGGCGACGTCTTGAATGAGTCCTTCAAGATCCGCACAGTGCCGGTCCCAGTTATAGACTGTCTCGACAAGCTGCCTGCTTTTGCGCGATAAGCGACGAGCCTCTTCGGGATCGGCGCGGAACAGACCGATGATCTTGGCAATCGCTGCGGCCAACGATGCGGGGTCGGTGCCTTCGGCGACCAACAGAGGATCAATGCGATGCACCACTTCCGGCAATGCGGCAACCGGCGTGGCCAACACCGGTGTCCCGCAGGCCATCGCCTCGACGGTCACCAGCCCGAATCCTTCGAGTTGAAGCGTCGGCATCACCACCAAGTCTGCGCTCTGATAGTACAGGGGGAGTTGATCCTCATGAACAAATCCAATGAGTTTCACATCCTTACTTAATCGGTGTTTGTGAATGAGTTGGTCAAGCTTCACTTGAAGTGGTCCCTCGCCGCCCACGAGAACCAACGGCCGATCATCGTCCGCCTCCAGACAGGCGATCGCCTGGATCAAATTCTCCAGTCCCATTCGAGGCACAAGATTTCGCACGGTGAATAACAATATCCTGTCTTCCGGAAGACCCAGCGCCCGCCGCACCTGGTGACGTGCCGTGGCGGGACGGAACCGTTTCTGATCGACCGCTCCGGGAACGACATGAATCTTGTCTTTTGTAATCCCATGCACGTCGATGACGCGTTTGCGCATGAAGTCACTGAGCACGACGATGGATCGACATCGGCGCATCACCAGACGCTCGATCCACCGTCGCGCATAGGCGTTCACCGTCCATCGCAGGCGGGCCTCACCCGACGCCCCCGGGAGGGTGCGGGTCATGAACTCTTCATGCGCAAGGGAGAGACACATGTACAGCCAGCTTGTGATGACGCCGGACCTTTTCAGCAGAGGTCCCAGACCGGCCAGGGATTGATAGACGATTCCGACATCGATCGTGGCACGGCGTTGTGCGCGTTCAAAAGCCGTGATGGTCTGCTTCATGGTCGAGGAGACGAATGAGAGTTCATTCGTGCGCCTCACGTGATAGCGGCGCTCCAGAATGCCGTCGATCACGACATGGTCGTGAGGATCTCCCGGCCGCGCACGGCTGATCACTTCGACATGATGTCCGCGGTCTCTGAGCCCCATAGCCTGTTCCCGCAAGACCCGCTCTGCGCCCCCGATGACCTGTTCTGCCGAGACTTCTGAAAAAAGCGCGATATTCACGATACGAAATACCCTTCTATCGCATGACCCGTCGCCGCTGGTTGGCGATGCCAGAGCTCGAGGATCAACAGCGCATAGATCTGATCGGCAAAGTTGCGCGATCCCCGGTCATGTTCGCTCAACAGCCACTGCACATACTCCGGCTGTACATAGCCGCGCCGGCGAATGGTTGATTCGCTCAACAGATCGTAGACCATGGGCCGGAGGTCCTGCCTGATCCAGCGGGCGAGGGGAATACGGAATCCATACTTCGGAGCGGTCAATACAGACCCGGGCAGGATGCCTTTCAGAGCATCCCGGAAAAACCCCTTGAGCCGCCATCCGGAGAGCCGCAAGGACTCCGGAATCGACTGCGCAAATCCGAGCAGCACATGATCACAGTACGGAACGCGAAGTTCGAGCGAGTGGGCCATACTCATCCGATCGCCCATTCGCAACAGATCATCCGGTAGATAGGTCTGCAGATCGACGCCCGCAGCTCGTGAGGCCGGTTCATCCACCGGCCATTGTTCGAACAACCTTTGCTGCTTCACCGCCGGGACAAGGGTGGCACAGGCGTCCAGGAGGTCGCGCGTGAATGCGGCCTTTTCCCATTCCTGCGGGACGAACGTCGTCCATCGCGCATACTGTTCAGCCAGGGGCCGCTCGCCATCTGCCAAAAACCGCCTCATTCGACCTGCATAATCACGCGCCCCATATCCTTCCGGAAGGCGCCGTGCCACGGAGTGAGCCACAATCTTACGGAATGCGAGTGGGGTTCTGTTGTACCAGCCGGCCATTCTGGCTCCGAGATAACGCGGATACCCGCCGAACAATTCGTCACCACCGATGCCGGACAGCGCGACCGTGACTGTCCGCCTAGCCACCTGAGACACGAGATACGTCGGGATCGCGCAAGAATCACCGAACGGCTCCGCCATCCCGGCGACGATGCGCGGCAGGAGAGCAGCGGCATCGGGATTCACCCGCTCTTCGGTATGATCGGTGTGGAAGTACGTGGCCACCTTCCGGGCGGCAGGCAGCTCGTTGTACGAGGCATCTGCCGGAGCGTCGTACCCGATTGAGAACGTTTTGATGGACCCCGTGATCTCCTGCCGCATACAAGCCAGTATGGCGCTCGAATCGATCCCTCCGGACAGGAAGAGCCCCAGCGGCACGTCGCTGACGAGATGGGCGCGAACGGAATCCCGAAGTCGTGAGAGGAGATGTTCGATTCCTTCTTCTTTTGTTGTCCATTGGTGAACCGACCCGCTTGGGTAAGGATGCCAGTACAGGGACGATTCGATGCGACCGTTTCTCACCGACAGAATCTCGCCCGCCCTCACCTGGTGAATCCCCTCGTATATCGTATCGGGCCCAGGAACATAGAGGAGATGCAGATAATCCAGGATCGCTTGCGGGCGAAGGCTGACCGCCGGACATGCGGCTAATAGGGACGGCAGTTCCGAGGAGAACAAGAGCGAAGACGAGCCGTCATGGGAAAACCTATGCCTATAGTACAACGGTTTGATGCCAAACCGGTCCCGCGCAAGTACCAAGAGACGACGCTCTCGGTCCCACAACGCATAAGCAAACATCCCGCGCAGTTTCTGCACGAACGCTGCGCCTTCCTCCTCGTAGAGGTGGACCAATACCTCCGTATCCGATTCCGATGCAAATCGATGTCCCTTCTGTATCAGGCCATGCCGGAGTTCACGGTAGTTATAAATCTCACCATTCATGACCGCCAGAACAGTCCCGGCCTCATTGCTCACCGGTTGACGCCCGCCCTCCGGGTCGATGACCCGCAGCCGTCTAATTCCCAAACCCAAACCTGGCTCATGATGGATCCCGCGCTCGTCAGGACCGCGGTGTACGAGCCTCTGCAGCATCCGCTCCAGGAGCAGAGGTTCCCCGTTTCCAAGATATCCGCAGATTCCGCACATATGACCAGTCCTAGCGAGATGGGTCCCCAGGCGAAGAAGGACTTTCCTTCTTTTCCAATAGCTTCCCCCGCGAGAGATCGAGCGGGTGGTATCCCTTCAAATCCTGATGATAATAGGATCGGACCAGCACGGTCAGTCCCACCGCGAGTAATGCGGTGAGCAGAGCGAGTAGCACAACCGCTTCACCATATCGAAACCTCCTTTTCCACCGCCTCCAGGACATCAGGATTCCTTCATGAAGGTCTCGCCTTCACGGCCATGACTTCGACGGAGAGCCCCCACGCCAGTCGGTCGAATCCAAAGGGTCGAGAAAGGATATAGCCCAGGTAATCCATACGTTTGAGTGCCCGCCTCAGATAGCCGGTCAGTCCGGGATATTCATACGCGTCGGCCTGAGTGGGAGGAGACGTCCGCACATCCACGTCGGTAAATCCCAACCGTGGCAGATGACATTCAAAGGCTTGTTTGCCGAATCCGTACAAATGCACGATCGCGAAATCTGGAATCTGAAGCACGGAGGCCAATTTGCTCAACCGCGCATGGAGGGGACCATTCGGTACCCGCACATAGAGCACTCCACCGGGGCGCAAGACTCGCCACGCTTCCGTCAAGGCGTCAAACGGCCTGGGCAAGTGATCCAGCACGTTGACAAAGGTGACTGCATCGGCTGATTCACTTTCCAGCGGACAGGGCAACCAACTCTGCCGGTGGATCGTCGCCCCGCGGGCTCGCCCATGTTCAGCCGCTTGCTCGCAGAGCTCGAACCCTACAGCGCGCCACCCGCGGACCTGGGCATACATCAACAGACGGCCTGCTCCACATCCGACGTCGATGAGCGTCCCGGGAGTAGCGCGGCGCGCATGAATACGAGCAATCGTATGCCGGTACACATTGTCCCTGGCCGTGCTGACTTGTTCCTGTGAAAATTCCACCCAATAATACTGCCGGTATCGGGCCGCGATCTCATCATCAGACGGAACGGCTCGACGCAAGAACAAGCCGCATCCGTCACACAATAGGTTATCCACTGACGCATTCCATAGGCGCGGCGCATGCCGTGTCATTCCGCAGACACATCCGACGAGGCCGGTCTCAGTGTTCATGCGGCCCTCGAGGCTGATCGTTCAAGAGACGCCTTTCGATGGCAGGCATCGCGCCTGCGAATCACGTCTGCCACCAGTTCGAGAACTTGGGCTGCAGTTCGATCAACCGAAAAGGCGCGAGACCGTTCGATTCCTCGCGCGCGCAATTCCTCTCGACGATGTGTGTCGATGAGCAGCTCGGTCATGGTCTTCGTGATGTCTACGGCGTGCTCCGGATCGAACAACACCCCGGCCTCCCCGACAACCTCGGGAATTGCCGTGCGATTCGATGCCGCGACCGGAGCGCCGCATGCCATAGCCTCCAAGGCCGGCAACCCAAATCCTTCCGATAAGGATGGCAGCATGAATAACGCACAGTTGGCGTAGAGAGCCGGCAGATCCGTATCATCGATGAGCCCGGTGAACTTCACACGGTCTGCTATGCCCCACCGGTGAGCCTGCTCATGAAGGGCGAGAATCGCTCGATGGTCGCCTCCGGCCAGCACCAGCTGATGCGAAGACCGGAGGGGCTGGTCCAATCCGGCAAAGGCCTCGAGCAGCCGGGGAATGTTCTTATGGGGCTTGAAGTTTCCAACATAGAGCACATACGGCAAGCTCAACCCATATGTGCGCTGAATTCGCGCAGTCAGCGGTTCGCGCCTGAACTCGCTTCCGAGGGCGACGGGGATGACGGTAATCTTCTCGGGATGCAGTGCAAGCCGGTCGATGATTGAACGTTTGGAATAGGCCGAATCGGCGATGACGGCGGCAGCGCGACCGGCATAGATCCGACCCAACCCGGTCATCAACGCGTCATACACCGGACGCGCCTGTCCCGGATATCCGATAAAGAAGAGATCATGAATCGTAATGATCGTTGGACAAGGCGCCATCAACGGAGTCTTATAATAGGGCGACAGCCACGCCGAGACACGATCCTTTTTGAGTTGCCTGGGAAGGGTGATTTGATCCCAACACCCGGTCCATCGCTGTGGCAAGGTTTTGATCATGACCCGAGAAGGAATATCTCCACGACAGACGGGGCCATCGCTATACACGATGCAGTCCCACTCTCTGGCGCAGGCGGCGCGGAGGATTTCTCTGACATAACGACCGATGCCGGTGCGGACGCCTGGGATCAATTCGCGACCATCGACGCCCAACCGGATCATCTATTTTCCCCTGACTGGAACACACTCGATACTGGTCCCCGGTTTCCTGGCGGTGAGTTCAAGGCCGATTCCCCAGTTCACACCGGTCAATCGATACCAGCCATACGCGAGCGAATTGACGAGTTGTTTGCCGAAGACGGCTGCCGCTCCTCGATCGAATCCGACTCGTACATCGGTGAACCCCACGGACGAGATCAGGCGCGCGAGCGTCTCAGCCGTAAAATGAAAGAGGTGCAGTTCCCGTTCATCCTCCTCGTACAGCGTCGGCCATCGCAGCCTTCCGGCCAGATACGCGAGACGAAACAGATAATCGTTCAAATTCGGGGTTGCCAGGACCAGCCTCCCGCCGGGATTGAGGACGCGATAGATCTCTTGCATCATGCGGGTGGGATCCGATGCATGTTCGATCACATGCCAGCTGGTCACGAGGTCGTAGGACTCTGAAGGGAGGCCGGTTTCCCATACTTCCCCCTGCTTGATGTCGAATCTCGCCTGACGAAACGCTGCCGCTGCCGAAATCTCGGTTCCGGTCACTGTCCATCCATTCTGGTGCGCCAGGTCCAAAAACATCCCATCTCCGCATCCCACGTCGAGCAACCGTCCAGGCCGCTCGACCAACTGTGAGATTGCCGCTACCCGCCGTTCCCAGATGGCACGTCTCGCCCTCTTCTGATCATCCCAGGCCTCATAGTACTCATCCCGGTACGTGCCCTCGATATCGCTCCGTGCGGGCACGGGAGTCACAAAGACGAGATCGCAGCGACATTGCACGACTTGTGTCGAACCGTGCAGTTCCAATGTCGTCCATGTCGTGCCGCCGCACAGATTACATCCGCTCACTGCAGACCCCTCGCACGTCGTGATAGACCTGTTCGACCGCCTGGACATGCTGATCGAGGCTAAAATGCGCTTCGACTCGACGCCGCCCCGCCTCCCCGTACTTGACTGATTGAGATGGATGGCTCAGCAGATCCAACATCGCTTCCGTCAATCGAGCGGGATCGGCGGGTGGAACCAAAAGTCCGGTTTGGTGGGGGACGACGATCTCAGGAACCCCCCCTGCCCTCGTCGCTATCACAGCTTTTCCCATCGCCATGGCTTCGATGATCACACGACCGAAATGTTCTCCGTGCGAAGGCAGGACAAACAACTCGCTGAGCGCCAGGATCGGCCGCACATCCTCGACCCACCCGATGAACCGGACCTGGTGAGCGATCCCCAACTTCTCGGCAAGTTTTTCGAGGTCCCTTTGCAGTGCACCGTCTCCTGCCAGGACCAGTTTGCTTCTGGGTATGACGTGGAGAACCTGCCGCCAGGCATACAGAAGGTCTTCGTAGCCTTTATAGGCCACAAAGCGGCCCACGCTCAGGACGACCCGATCATCCACCGCAAGTCTCAACGAAGCGCGCGCGACTGAGTCGGGAGAACGCGGAGCGAAGTGGCTCGTATCGATTCCGTTGTGAATACAATGGATCTTCTTTGCCTGGCCCCAGCTAAACCTGTGTCGAACGGCCTGTGAATTGACGATCACTCTGGTAGCCATCCAATGGAGACCTCGATCGAGAAGACCATCGGAATCCATCACCCGCACATGCCAGACCACCGGGCACCGTGCCAATTTGCTCGCAATCCCGCCATACATCATGGCCCGGGTTCCATTCGCATGAACAAGCTGGGCGCCGGTCGTCCGTGTGAGCCGCGCCAACTGTAGAAGATGACGCGGCACAGCCGGCGTCATCTTTCTGAATGTCGGCATGGGGACCACATAGGTGGGAACACCGGCTGTACGGCTCTTCACCGCTACAGACCCCTCTTCCGGAACGACCAGCA
>Ga0075418_10005780_pt1 | contig 13977 bp, 10 predicted proteins | sample SoiMetdeltSBSDD2_FD_81776 | JGI IMG/M metagenome (GOLD analysis project Ga0075418, IMG submission 81776) | Bulk soil microbial communities from a Populus tree surrounding site in Tennessee, USA - Soil MetaG P. deltoides SBSDD2 | ecosystem: Environmental > Terrestrial > Soil > Tree plantation...
TTGCCGCGCGTGCCGGCGACCTGGAATCGGCTCGCACGCTCCTGAACGCCGGCGGTGACGTCAACAGCCGATGGCAACCAGCTCCGGAACCCGATCGAGGAGCAGAGACGAGCGGCGCCGGGGGCGGGAGAGGCGGCGCGACCCAGGGTGCCAGGCCAGGTGGATTCGGCGAGCGCACAGGCACAAGCTTCCCCGGCAGCACGCCGCTCCTCGTCGCCACCGTCCGCGGCCACGTCCAGCTCGCGCTGTTCCTGCTGGATCGCGGCGCGGATCCCAACGTCCTCGATGCCGGGTTCACTCCCCTCCACTGGGCAGCGGGCACGTGGGAAAACGGACTGGCGAATCCGGTGTACGGGTTCGTCGATCCGATCGGCGGTATTCCGTATCGCGACGCCAAGCTACAGCTCGTCAAGGCTCTGCTTGCGCACGGCGCGAACCCGAATCTTCAGATGACGGCCCGCCCGCCAGGATTCGGCGGGACGGGGACTGGTGGCTACAACGACGCCGTCGGTGCGACGCCGTTCATCGTGGCCGCCAATGCCTCGGACGTCGAGATGATGCGCATTCTGCTCGCGGCCGGCGCGAACCCGCATCTCGTGTCGAAGACCAACTCCAATGCGATTCTCGCGGCAACCGGCCTCAATCGAGGCATCGGCGAAATCATCGACGACGAGGATCGGGCGCTCGAAGCGGTCAAGTTTCTGCTCGACCTCGGCGTCGATCCGAAGGCCGTCACTACATACAACGAGAACGCGCTCTTCGGTCCGGGCTACCGCGGCTGGAACAGGATGCTGGAGCTGTTGATCGACAAGGGCGCCGACGTGAACATCATCAACAAAGCCGGCGTCACGCCGTATCTTGCGGCCTCGGGATTCGGAGACCGCCTCGGCGGGGTGCTGTACAACAAGGCCGGCGCCGACATTCTGCTCAAGCGCGGCGCCGATCCGAAGCTCGGTCGCCCGTGTCAGGCGCAGAATCGGTGTCGCCCGGAGTAGGCGATGCGAACACCGCACAAACGGTTTGCGCTGATGATGGCCTGCGGATCGATGACGCTCGTCGCCACGATCTCGGCCACGCTCGCTGCGGATCAGTCGAGCACGCAAACCTCTCCAGCGCGCGGCGCGACGCCGGCCGCAGCGCAGACCCCCCGTGAGCTTGTCACGACGTACTGCGTGAGCTGTCACAATCAACGCCTCAAGACGGGCAATCTCATGCTCGACGGCGTGGATGCCGACCAGGTGTCCAACTCCGCCGAGGAATGGGAAAAGGTGATCGTCAAGCTTCGAAGCCGTGCGATGCCCCCTCCGGGCGCGCGGCGTCCCGATAACGCCACGTACGACCGCGTGGCAACCTGGCTGGAGACGGCGTTGGATCGCGCGGCGGCGGTTCGTGTGAATCCGGGCCGGCCGGGCGAACTCCATCGGCTCAACCGCACCGAGTATGGCAACGCGGTTCGCGACCTGCTCGGTCTGGAAATCGATCCGAAAGCGATGCTGCCCGCCGACGAACAGGCGCACGGGTTCAGCACCAACGCGGAGGCGCTCTCGATTCAGCCGGCGCTGCTCGATCGGTATCTCTCGGCAGCGGCAAGAATTGCGCGCCTCGCCGTGGGCGACCCGGCGATGCCAGCCGGGTTCGAACGCTACACGGCGCTGAAGGACAACTCGAACGAGTCCACGTGGCTTTCGCAGGATGAGAGGCTCGGGGAAGAGTTTCCACTCGGGTCGCGCGGCGGAATCGTGGCCCGCCATTATTTTCCGGTCGACGGCGAGTACGTATTCAAGGTTCGCCTGGACCGGACCGACACGGGGATCATTCGCGGCCTTCGGTGGCGCAACGACATCGAGATTCGCCTCGACGGTGTACGCGTGGGGCAGTTTTCAATCGGCGGCACGCCGGAGTTTACGGCCGGGGACGGGCAAGTTGGCAATGGCAACTATGTCGAGGCCAGCAGCCCGCTCTCCAACGGCGACGATCGGCTGGAGGTGCGTGTGCCGGTCAAAGCGGGCACGCGGCAGGCGATTGCCACGATCGTCAAGCCCGATAACCTCGCGCTCGAGGGATTGGGACCGAATGCGATCCCGATCTGGAGCCGCGAGCATTTGAACAAGGCCGATAACCCGCTCATGATTTCGTCGTTGCTTATTGGAGGACCGTACGGCGGTCGCGTCTCGCAGGAGTCGCCCAGTCGGCGACGGCTGTTCGTCTGCCAGCCTGCCAGCACAGGTGAAGAGACCGCCTGTGCGTCGAAGATTCTGACGACGCTGGCACGGCGCGCCTATCGCCGTGAGCCGACCAACGACGACATCCAGACGCTTGTCCGTTTCTATCAAACCGCACGTACGCAGGGAGACTTCGATGCCGGGATTCGCGCGGGGATCGAGCGGGTCCTGCTCAGTCCGGATTTTCTGTTCCGAATCGAGACCGATCCGGCAGACGCCGCCCCCGGAACTGCGTACGACCTGTCCGACGTCCAGTTGGCGTCACGGCTGTCATTTTTTCTGTGGAGCAGCATTCCCGATGACGAGCTGCTCGACACCGCCATCCGCGGAACGTTGCACGAGCCGGCCGTGCTCGAACGACAGGTCCGTCGGATGCTCGGCGACCCGCGTGCACGCACCGCGTTCGTGCAGAACTTCTTCGCCGAGTGGCTGCAGACCAGGAATGTCGGGCTGCTCACACCGGATCTCAATCAGAAGTTTCCCTGGTTCGACGACAACCTCCGCGTGGCGTTCGTCAGGGAGATGGAGCTGTTCCTCGACGCTCAACTGAAAGAGGACCGAAGCATCGTCGATCTGCTGACCTCGGATCAGACGTTTCTCAACCAGCAGCTCGCGCGCCATTACGGCGTGCCTGGCGTCTACGGGAGCCATTTCCGGCGCGTCACGCTGACCGATGCAAATCGTTTCGGCCTGCTCGGCAAAGCGGCCGTGCTGTCGGTGACGTCGTATTCGACCCGGACGGCGCCCACGATCCGGGGCAAGTGGCTGCTGGAAAACATCCTGGCCGCACCACCACCCGCACCGCCTCCCAATGTGCCGGCGCTCGAGGAGACCAGCAAGGACGGCCAGCCGCGTTCAGTCCGCGACATGCTGGAGCAACATCGACAGAACCCGGTGTGTGCCAGCTGTCACGCGCGAATGGATCCGCTTGGGCTGAGCCTGGAAAACTTCGATGCGATCGGCCAGTGGCGCGCGACCGACGCAGGCACGCCGATCAACGCATCCGGCGTGCTGCTGGACGGCACGAAGGTCGACGGCCCGGTGGCGCTGCGCCGCGCGCTGGTCGTCCAGAAAGAACAGTTTGTCAGGGCCGTGACCGGTAAGATGCTGACGTACGCGATTGGTCGCGGGCTCGAGTATTACGATGCGCCGGCGATACGTGGGATCGTGCGGTCGGCCGCCGCCGACGACTACCGCTGGTCATCGACGATTCTGGCGATCGTCAAGAGCGCACCGTTTCGGATGAGGAGGGCAGCCTCATGATCGTGACCAAGAAGGCGATTTCGCGCAGGACGATTCTTCGCGGCCTGGGCGCAACTGTGGCATTGCCGCTGCTCGACGCCATGATTCCGGCACTGACGGCTGCGCAGAATACACCGGTGAAGGCCGTCCGTCGTCTGGGTGTCGTCTACCATCCGAACGGCGTCATTTACGACCAATGGCTCCCGAACGGCGTGGGGGCCGGTTTCGAGTTGTCGCCGACGCTTGCCGGACTTCAGCCGTTCAAGGACCAGCTGATCGTCGTCACGGGCCTCTTTATGGATTTCGCCGAGGCGCTGGGCGATGGGGGCGGCGATCACTCCCGCGCGTGCGGCGGCTATCTGAGCGGCGTGCACGTGAGGAAGTCCGATGCGGTCGTCGAGGGCGGCGTCTCGATGGACCAGATTGCCGCCCGGGCCTTCGAGCGCGAAACGCAGCTCTCGTCGCTCCAGCTGCAGATGGACGACAACAGCCTCGTGGGATCCTGCGACGTCGGGTACAGCTGCGCGTACAGCAGCACGATCTCGTGGCTGACGCCCACGCTCCCCTTGATGACCGAGAACAACCCGCGCGTCGTGTTCGAGCGGCTGTTTGGCGCGACCGACAGCACCGATCGGAGCGTTCGAGCCGCACGGCTGCGTCAGGACCGCAGCATCCTTGATTCAGTGATGGACAGGGTGAAGCAGCTGCAGCGGCAGCTCGGGGCAGCGGACAACACGCGCGTGACCGATTACCTGACCTCGCTGCGCGACGTCGAGCGGCGGATCCAGAAGACCGAGGAGCAGAGCGCGAAAGAGGTTCCCGACGTGGCGCGGCCCGCTGGCATTCCGGAAAGCTTCGACGAGCACGCCCGTCTGCTCTACGACCTGCAGCTTCTCGCGTATCAGGCGGACATCACGCGCGTCATCACGTTCATGTACGGGCGGGAACAGAGCCCGCGGCCGTATCCACAGATCGGCGTTCCGGAGCCGCATCATTCGATGACGCATCATCAGAACGATCCCGTCAAGATGGCGAAGTGCGTCAAGATTCAGCAGCACCACGTGAAGCTCTTTGCGGATTACCTGGAAAAGCTGCGCAACACGCCTGACGGCGATGGCTCGCTGCTCGACCACATGATCCTTCTTTACGGGGCGGGCATCAGCAACAGCGACCGTCATACTCACGGGCCGCTCCCCACGCTCGTGGTCGGCGGTGGTGGCGGCGCCCTCAAGGGCGGCCGTCATCTCGTCTATCCAGAACATACGCCGGCGACGAACCTGCAGCTGACGCTCTTGAATGTCCTGGGCGTGCCCACGGAAAAGATCGGCGACAGCACGGGCCAGTTCAGGGAGTTGTCGGAGGTCGGCGTCTAGCCGCGGTTTCCTGGCCACACGCAACCACTGCCGCGTTGCATCACCCAGTCATCGGAAGTGTCCCATGTACTTCTTCGTCAGCTCCATGGGCGTGCCCTGCTCATCGCGGTTGTCGCGTTCGATGATGCAGTAGATCGGCCACTTGGTGTCGGGAATCGCGAGCAGGATCTGATTGATCGGCGTGTCGCCGGTGCCTCATATGACGCTTGGACCGTGGTCGCGCTTGCGGTCCTTCACGTGCAGGTGCGTGATGCGATCGTGATGAGCGACCTCATTCGGATCTTCCACCGCGTCATGCACGTGAAACGCCGGGCTGATCCCGTGGTCTTTGACAACTGAATACTGCTTTTTTCGGGGACACACAATTCGTCACGGTTGTTGAACTTGATCTGTGAGGGTGCCGATAACTGACCCAGGGACAAGCCACAACGGATGTGCACAACACGGGATGCCAGGACTAAGCGTTGCGTGCCTCGAAGGGACGACGTGTCCCCGAACAAGTCACTTTGGCAGTTTCTTCGCGGCGTAGCTGCGGGCGCGCTACTGCTGATTGCTGCCTGCGGCGGCGAAAGTCCCGCCGGTCCGACCGTGACGCCGGCCAACGTCCCGCCATCCAACGTGTCGCCGCCAAACCCCTTATTGCCAACTCCTCCCGAACCTACCGCTGGTGAGGTGACGACGCTCGTGGTGAACGTGGTAACACGACCGATGTCCTCCCCGAGCACAACGACATATCGCTACACGGGCGCCGACGCAGTATTTCATGGGGAAGCGATCCGCGACGGCAATGCTGTCGATGTGACGGTACGCCCTCCTGGATCTGTCATAGATTGGCGCTTTCAGTTTGGGATGCCCAAAGGGCAGGTGCTGCAGCCGGGGAATTACGAAGAGGCTTACCTATATCCGGTGCAACTGGCATCCCAGAACGGTATGACACTGGCGATCCTGGGTCGGGGTTGTGGAAACACGGACATTCCCACGGGAAGGTTCGTGGTTTATGAGGCGGCGTTCGGCGCAGATCGGAGAATTTCACGTTTCCATGCCACGTTCGCAGACAAATGTGTTCCTAGTAGACCCGACGACCAGTACCGTACCGGCGAGATACGGATCGTCGGTGACGTCGCGCCGTCCGGACCGGCAGAGGTCCCGCTCGGGCCACCACCGCCGCCCCCGGAACCCGAGCCGCCGGCGGTATACAACCCCGCTGTCCCGAATGTCCCCACTCAGTGGGCGGGCCGCTTTGCGGAATCCACCGTCCTTGGACCAAATCGCGTCTGGGCGATGGATGTCTTGTTTAAGCAAAATAACTCGTCGATCACGGGAACCGTCCGCGTACCGACGTTTGGGTGGATCGGCACGCTCAAAGGCACACTGGGCACTGACGGGCGCGTCAGTGGCACGGTTACCTTTGGAACAGGACTCCTGTTCGGATGTGCGACCAACGCGCCGGTGGTGTTCTCAAATTTCCTGACGACGCGCCAAACGGCCATACGGGTCGAGCTCGAACCACCGTGTCCCGGTCTTGATTTCAACATCACATTCGAGCTCGATCGCACGTGCCGATTGACGCAGCTGCCGGGTCCTGACGGAGGCACGTTCGTGAGGTGCGACCCCGTGTATTGGCCCTCCAAACCATCGGCCCGCCAGACGAACTACCAGTGAACGAGCGGCGACTCTCTGGCTCCATCGCTGCTTGGCGTGAGGACGTTCAAAAAGATTCTGGGCCTGGTTATGTGGCCATTCGTCATCATTTACCACGTCGCATGGACGAGGTACGTGAAGTAGAAGCTCCTATCACGCGAGTCGTTGCGATTCTGGAAGCGTCGCGAATATCAGCAGCTTGGCGAGGCCATCGCCACGGAGCGAGAGTCGCATAAATAAGGCGGCGAAGAAGCGGTGATGATCAACGTGATCACCAGCCATCGTTTCGGGAATTCGTGGCGACCATTGTGAACTCGCTGCTGAGCAAGTCGAATCAACTCATCGACTGAAGTGCATCGCGCCTGCAAGCGGATCCGGAGCCGCGCGAAAAACACGCCGGGCGGGCCTCTCCCTCGGCAGAACTGCCTGCGATTAACTGAGACTCGCAGGTTCTATGACACTACGTGCGTCTCCTCGCGAGTGCGGGCCGGGGATCTGCCCTGTGGGGCCCGCGCAAATGCTCTTCGCCTCTACTCGACGGCGAAAACGTAGATCGCGCCGCCTTCCGGCACGTTCGGGACAGGTTCGCCGAGGAGCAGCGCCACCGTCTGGCCCATGCCGCGCGCGTCGGCCGCCCAGCCGGTCAGCACCGCGACGTACTGCTTGCCATCGATTTCGAACGACGAGGGCGGGCCGAGCACGCCGGAGCTCGTCTTGAACTCCCACAGGAGCTTGCCCGTGGCGGCGTCGAACGCGTGGAAGTTCTGATCCGGCGTGCCGCCGGTGAACACCAGGCCGCCGGCCGTGGCCAGTATCGGCCCCCAGTTCGCCTGTCGATAGGTGTGCGTCCACACCCTCTGTCCCGTGTCGACGTTCCAGGCCTGCACCTCGCCCACGTGAGTGGCGCCTGGCCACAGCGTCGTACCAGGACCGCTCGTCGGCCCCCTGCCTGTGAAGCCGCGCCCCGGCGTATACGTCACGGGGACACCCACCAGCGTCTGACACAGGTTGTTGTTCGCCGGAATGTAGATCATCCGCGTGCGGGGGTTGTAGGCGATTGGGGGCCAGTTCTTGCCGCCGTGGAGGGACGGGCAGTAGGTGGCTTCCTTGCCGGTGCCGGGCTTCTTCGACTCGTCGATGTCGGGACGCCCTGTCTTCGGATCGAGCGAGCGAAACACCGTTTGGTTCACGTACGGCTTGCCCTCGACAAAGCGGAGCGAGCCGCCGGTCCGATCGAGGAAGTACAAGTACCCGTTGCGCGCCACGTTGATCGCCCCCTTGATTTCGCGGCCGCCGCGCCGGAAATCGACCAGGATCGGGGGCGACACCTCATCCCAGTCGAACGACTCGTTCGGCGTGTACTGCATATGGCCTTTGATCTTGCCAGTGGCGACATCGAGCGCCACGGTGGACGCGGTGTACAGGTTGTCACCGGGTCGCTGATCGCCCATCCACGGGCCGCCGTTGCCGGTGCCCCAGTACGAGGTGTTCGTCTCCGGATCGTAGTTGCCGGTCACCCACACCGATGCGCCACCGGTCTTCCACTGCTCGCCGCCCTTCGGCCACGTCTCGCTGCCCGGCTCTCCGGGCGCGGGCACCGTGTAGGTGCGCCGCAGCTCATTGCCGGTGTCGGGATCGAGCGCCGCAATGTAGCCGCGGACGCCGAATTCGCCGCCTGACGCGCCCACGAGGATCTTGCCGTCCGCCACAAGCGGCGCGAGTGTGATGTAGTAGTTGATCTTGTTGTTGAAGACCTCCTTCGCCCACACCTCCCGGCCGGTCTTGGCGTCGAGCGCGACGACGACGGCTTCGCCAGCCCCGTAGTAGATCTTGTCGTTGTACAGTGCGAGGCCGCGGTTAGAGGGATGCGCGATGAAAGCGCCCTCCGGCCGGGGCCGCTTGTAGCGCCAGAGTAGCGTGCCGGTCTTCGCATCGTAGGCCGCAACCTGGTTGTTCGGCGTGCTGACGAACATCACGCCGTTGTTCACGAGCGGCGGTGCCTGGTGCGCGCCGACCTCGCCGGTGGGTTGGGACCACACGAGCGTCAGCCGCGACACGTTGCTCGGCGTGATGTCGTCGAGCGGGGTGTAGCCCCACCCGTCGTACGTGCGGCGGACCATCAGCCAGTTCTCGTCCTCGGGCCGCAGCAGCCGCTGCCGCGTCACGTTGCGATAGTTCCGCAGCACCGGCGGAAGATTGTTCGGGTCTGCGAACTGGCTCGCCCGGACCGGCGGCGGCGCCGGGGCGCCGGGCGCACCCTGCGGCGCAGCAGCAACATCTTGCGCGGGGGCGGGTACCTGTTGTGCGGACGCGACGATGATGGCAAGCATGGCGCTGCCGACAACCGTCAGAAGCTGTTTGGCGTTTTTCATGACGCGCGGATTCTACCAAGTCCGACGCGCAGCGGGGGAGACTTATCGGCGCTAGGCGCGCGGGGTGGAAAGCAGTGGCTTCGAATGTAACATGGGCGATCGATGCGCTCGCGTCGCCTGCTCGTTGTCCTCCTCACTACCGCCGTCGTCGCGCCGGGCGCATACGCCGCGCTTCCGTATGCGCGTGCGACCTCGTTGGTCATTCGCGCGGCAGGCCTGGGCGGCCGCGCCAAGTCGCTCGCCTACGCGCAGGCGCATCAGGTCACGGCTCAGCCGAAGCACATGGTGCCGACACGGCACGGCGACGTTGTCGCTCAGTTCTACGTGCCTGATGCGACACCGCAACGTACCGTGCTGATGATGCCGGGCTTTAACTCGTTCGGGATCGACGAACCCCGCGTCGCGTCGCTCGCGGCGGACCTCGCGGGCAGCGGCTTTCGGGTGATGGCGATGGCGCTGCCCGACCTGCAGCGGTTCCGTCTCACCCCGGCCGCCACGGACGTGATCGAGGACGCCGTCGCATGGCTGGCCGCGCAGCCCGAAAGCGCCACCCCAGACGGCCGCGTCGGCGTCATCGCGGCCAGCTTCACCGGCGGTTTGTCGGTCTCGGCCGCCGGACGCCAGCGCGTCCGCGACAAGGTTGCGTTCGTGGTGGCGCTTGGCGGCCATGGCGATTTACGCCGGGTTATGCGATTTCTCGCCACAGGCGACGCGCCACGCGTAGCCGGCGTCGACCCGCCGAGTGCCCCGCACGATTACGGCGTGGCCGTCATTCTGAACGAGCTCGCGGATCGCGGAATCGTGCGCTCCGATCAGGTACAGCCGCTGCGCGACGCCATCACCACGTTTCTGGTCGGGTCGCAACTCACCGTCAGGGATCAGGCAGCCGCCGACCGGATGTTTGCGAAGGCCCGCGAGATGACCGAACGGCTCCCCGAGCCGTCGCGGACGTACATGCGGTACGTGAACGCGCGCGCGGTTCAGCAGCTCGGGCCCGTGCTCGTGCCGTTCCTCGATCAGCTTGGCGCCGACGATCCGTCGTTGTCGCCTGAGCTCGCGCCGCCGCCGTCTGCGCCGGTGTACCTGCTCCACGGCCGCGACGACAACATCATCCCTGCGGCGGAGAGCGTTCTTCTGGCCGACGCGCTCGAGGCCCGAGGCGCCGAGGTCAAGGTGCTGCTGAGCGGTCTCATCACGCACGCGCAGGTCAGTGTATCGGCGACGGCGTCCGACGCGTGGAAACTGATTCGGTTCTGGACCGACATCCTGGAAGAGTAACGGACGTGGTCGGGACGAGGTCACAGAGAGGCTGCTCACACTGCTGAGCGGAATGACTACTGCCCACGGCACAGCGAAATCGATTACTTGCAGCGCGTACTGAGATTTCTGATGAACAGGACGATTGGGGGACGTCCAGGAGATCGACATCGGCCGGGACGCGTGGGTAGTTCTGTGTTATTCCTGTATGGATAACCTCTGTCATACGCTGACCGGCGCGGCCTTTGGCGAAGCCGGACTCAAGCACCGCACGGCCTGCGGCAACGCGACCCTGATGATCGCGTCGAATCTTCCCGATATCGACGTCTTGATCTTCTTCACCGACAGCACGGGTTTCGCGTTCCGTCGTGGATGGACGCACGGCATTCTCGCGCAGGCGGTACTCCCCATCGCGCTTGCGAGCCTGATGTGGGGCATTGGGCGGGCCCGTCGGATGGAAGTCCGATTCGGATGGCTGCTCGCGCTGTCGTACACCGGCGTGCTGTCGCACGTCTTTCTGGACTACTTGAATAACTACGGCATCCGCCTGCTGGCGCCCTTCGACTGGACCTGGTTCTACGGCGATGCGGTGTTCATTGCGGACGTGGTTCTGTGGACGTTCCTCGGGGCCGGAGTATGGCTGGCGCGGCGGCAACGCGCGCCGGTCTTTGCGCGCGGCGCGCTCCTGTTCACCACCGGCTACATTGCCGTGGCGCTGATTTCGACGCACATCGCCCGCGGGATCGTCGCCGACGCGTGGCGCGCCCTGCGCGGACGCGAGCCGGCCCGCGTGATGGTCGGGCCCGTCCCGGTGATGCCATTCACGCGCGTTGTCATCGTCGACGATGGCGACAAGTACGAGGTCGGCACGTTCCAGTGGCGGGACCAGTCCGTTGTCTTCGAACCGATGACGCTGCCGAAGAACGATATGGCGCCGGAAGTCGCGAGTGCGCGCGAGCAGTCGGCCGGCGTGCGCGAGTTCCTCGTCTGGGCGCGGTTCCCGGTGTGGACGCTCGCGCCCGTCCCGACGGGCACTCAGGTGACGGTCTTTGACTTGCGTTTCATGTCCCGTCCCCTGAACGGCGCGATCTTCCAGGCCTCGACAGTTGTCGAAGCGCCCTCGCCCCGTGACGTGTTCGGCCAGACGCCGCCGATGTCTCGATGAGCAAGATCGGCGGCGAGTGCCCCGACCTAGCAACCGCCCGTGAGGCGATGGGGAGGAGGGCCGAGCTGACCTTCCGCGGACGCGACCCAAACTAAGCAGGTCTGACTTCCTCCGGGCAGGTCTCCCACTGAGCGGCCAGCCTTTGCGGGCGCGCTACTCCGAAAGAAGCTTTATCCTTCGAGCTTCCCAGCGGTCGCGTGATCAAAACTGGAGATGCTGCGTCGGATTGAGACTGGCCGGGCAACTGGAACGACAACCCTACGAAATCTGCAACCTCCGTAGGGCGAAGGCGGACAGATTGTCTTCTGTGGCGTCCCCACGGGGAACCGATACCCAGTGGACAATCGATTTCTATCGGAAATTTCGAGCGGCCTGACGCTGCAGTTGTCCGGGTCCCCCTGGAACCCAAACACTGCGCTGACGACTTTTATGGATTCTGGCCCGCAGAGAGCTCCTGAAACTTGTTGTTCTCGCAGATGCTCTCCATCAGGTTCTCTCCAGGCGCGAGAACCAACGTGAAGACGACCTTCCACGGCTTTACGAAGATCTCGGCGTCCTCGTAGATCACTTCCACGGCCATGGTGCCCATCGTCGTGCGGGTCCAGCGTTCCCTAACATGCAGGTTCGCCATGTGCGGCAGGAAGGAGTTGCCGAGCCACGACTTGTCATTGAATCCAATCGAGTCCACGACCAGCGTATCGCCCTCCCACATCCCAATCGAATGCCCCATCCACCTCGGCTCAATGTCTAGCGGATGACTCCGACCATCAAGAAACACCAGTCGGTAATTCGGCGGGAATTCAAAAAGCGTGACCAACTGCGTCCGATTTTGCATTACGACCCAAGGTCCAATATCACCAGGGGGAACTGGGCCAAACGGCAGACACACGGAATACGGGAAGTCTTTTATGTTCGTCTTGTACCGAGCCTCGAGCAGCGTGAGCCCCAGGTGCGTCAATGCGGGTCGTTCCGGCGTGCCCACGGGGACCCAGACGCCGTTCAAGTCCGGCTTGCCGTCGGGCGTGCGCGGCGCGGGGCCAGGGAACTTGCCTTCGTACTTCGCGCGCATGGCCCGACGCCACTCGGCGGTAACTCCAGCGTCCGCCTGGGTAACGCTGGTCATGGGATTGGGCGTCGGCACGAGATTGTCCAGTGGTCCTGGCTTCTGCGGGGCAGTCTGCGCGCTCGCTATCACCGCCGACATGAAGACCAACGTACCGGCAACGGCTAGACGGAACATATTCACTTCCTTCCTGCATCCGGCGGCCGCAGTCTGGCGTGGCAACTGGAATGGAATCAATTAGCAAACGGGGCCTCGACCAGGATTGGCGCACGCGACGCGAATGCTCGCGCGCGATCGAACCTGAACACGAACGGAGAAGAGAGAACCGGGAAGTGTGAACGACAGAGATGGGATTCGTCCCCACCGGGATTCGCCGCGTTTGTGTGCGAGGACAACGCGAGCTCTCAGGCGTGGGGATTCGTGCCCATTCGCGTCGAGGGATAGCGAGACGCGATGTGCCTGAAACTCGGTGAGGGACGCTGACGAACGAGCGAAGCGAGCTAGGAAGCGTCCCGACGGGGAACCGATACCCAGTGGACAATCGATTTCCACAGAAAATTTCGAGCCGCGTGAAGGAAGCGTCCCCACGGAGAGACGAGACCCTTTCACGTGGCCGGGGTGGCGCTGCGGCGGGTGGCATAGGCGCGTGCTACGATTCGCCTCCGACGCGGGAGGAAAGGAGCACCCCCTGACGCACATGCTGAAGTTTGTCCTCTATGGGTTGGCCGTCTTTCTCGTGCTGGTGCTGATCATCAGAATGATCGGCTCAACGACCACATCGAGTGAGGATGACGGCACCGACGCCCTCGTCACAGGTCTGATCGAGAACGACCCACTGATCGCGCCATTGTCGCCGCGCTAGGACCCACCCAGCACGTGACGCTACGGCCGTTGACGTTGTGGGATACGACCGACGCCGGCGCGGCCTGGGGTGGCGTGGGAAGCGAGCGTGACGCCCGCGTTGTTGGAGGGACTAGCCCCCAAGTACAGGTCCCCGGGAGCTGATAGATACCCAGTGAAGAATTGACTTCATTCGAAAATTTCGCGCCGCGTGAAGGAAGCGTCCCCACCGGGATTCGGCGCGTTACGCGTGAGCGCAGCGCGACCACTCGAACCTGGGGATTCGTGCCCATTCCCGTCGAGCAACCGCGAGACGGGATGTGCCTGAAAACCGGTGGAGGCAGCCATCGCCCGAATGGCGATGGCGTCCCCACCGGGATTCGAACCCGGGTTTCAGCCTTGAAAGGGCCGCGTCCTAGGCCTCTGGACGATGGGGACGTAGAAGAGGTCCGGCAGCAGGTCGCCGGACAGACCATTTTGACATAGCGCCCCTGATACCGCATAAGCCACAAGGCGCAAGTCACGACGGGGCGATCGCAGAGCGGCCGGCAGGCTGAAGTCATTGCCGCGCAGGCTAAAGCCTGCGCGCTACGTCAAACGCTGGGGCCTGGGCCCTGAGCCCTGGGCCTGAGTGTTACCAGTATCCGATCATCCGACCCGCGCTGACTGCCGTGAGCCAGCTTGCCAACGAGAGCCCGCCCATCAGCGCAAGCTGCCGATCTTCGCGCGAGGTCAGCGCGCGCTCGCGGTGCGCCTTCCAGGCGGGCAGGCGGCTGAGAATCGAGACATTCAGCAGTCCCAA
>Ga0075418_10005782_pt1 | contig 13970 bp, 14 predicted proteins | sample SoiMetdeltSBSDD2_FD_81776 | JGI IMG/M metagenome (GOLD analysis project Ga0075418, IMG submission 81776) | Bulk soil microbial communities from a Populus tree surrounding site in Tennessee, USA - Soil MetaG P. deltoides SBSDD2 | ecosystem: Environmental > Terrestrial > Soil > Tree plantation...
CGTCGACTTCCGAGTGGAACAGGAAGATACCGTCTATCCGATGGTGCCGGCCGGCGCCGACCTGCACGCGATGATCCGCCGACCCAATCCGATCGTCGAAACCGGCGCGGACGTGTAACGAGGCCCCCAATGAAGATGCATATTTTCACTGTCTACGTCGAGGACCTGCCCGGCGTCCTGAACCGCGTCGCGTCACTGTTTCGTCGGCGCAACTTCAACATCATTTCGCTTGCCGTCGGACACAGCGAGACTCCCGGCGTGTCCCGCATGACCATCGTCGTCCAGACTGATGCGGGCGGCGCGCAGCGCATTGCGGCGCACCTGTACAAGTTGATCAACGTGCTCCGTGTCGAGGACATCACCGACCGTCCTGCCGTCGTTCGCGATCTCGCATTGATTAAAGTGAGCGCGGATCGTGAACACCGTCCTCCGCTCATGCAGCTGGCGGAAGTCTTCGGCGCCCGCGTCGTCGACGTCGCGCCACAGTCAATCGTGATCGAGATGGCCGGATCCGAGGCAAAGATCGACGGCTTGCTCGAAGTCCTGCGACCTTACGGTGTGCTCGAACTGGTTCGGACTGGTCGCGTCGCCATGTCGCGAGGCGTTGGCAGCGGATCGCCAACCGCCGGTCACGGCCCGACGGCCACGATTCCTGACACGGAGACGGGAGTGTCGTATTCCGTCTAGAGTGCTCCTGACAACAACCTTCACTGTCACGCTGCATCTCTGTCCTAGAGAAAACAGGAGAAAGGAGAAGGGAGAACAAAAATCTGGTTTCCTAAAGACGTAGAATTCTCCTTTCTCCTTTCTCCGGTGATCTCTTAAGACAAGAACGCAGCGTGACAGTGAATACCGACAGTTAGAACCCGAAACCTGAAACTGCCACAACATTCCTGATTTCCCGGAGGCTTCCCAGTGCCCAAGATTTATTACGATGCCGACGCTGATCTCGCGCTGATTCGCGGACGCAAAGTCGCGATTCTCGGCTACGGTTCGCAGGGACACGCGCATGCGTTGAACCTGCGCGACAGCGGCGTCGACGTGCGCGTCGGGCTTCACACGTCGAGCAAGTCGCGCACCAAGGCGCAGGCTGATGGCCTGACCGTGAACGAGCCTGCGGCTGCCTGCGCGTGGGCGGACGTCATCATGGTGCTCGTGCCGGACACGGTTCAGGCGGCCCTCTACAAAGAGGCGATACGCCCAAACCTCTCGGCTGGTAAGACGCTGATGTTCGCGCACGGATTCAACGTGCGATTCGGGACGCTCGACTTGCCAAAGGATATTGACGTCTCCATGATCGCGCCGAAATCCCCCGGACATCGCGTCCGAGAGCTGTATCAGGAAGGCGCCGGGACGCCTGCGCTCCTGGCCGTTCACCAGGACGCCAGCGGCAAGGCCAAGGACGTCGCGCTGTCGTATGGAAAGGCGATCGGCGTGACACGCGCCGGAGTCATCGAGACGACCTTCGCGGAAGAAACGGAGACGGACCTCTTCGGCGAACAGGCGGTCCTGTGCGGCGGCGTCAGCGCGCTGGTCAAAGCGGCATTTGAAACGCTGGTCGACGCGGGCTATCAGCCCGAAATCGCCTACTTCGAGTGCATGCACGAACTGAAGCTGATCGTGGATCTGATGTATCAGGGCGGCCTGAATTACATGCGGTATTCAGTCAGTGACACGGCCGAACATGGCGACTACACCGGTGGACCGCGGATTATTACCGACGAGACGCGCAAGGAAATGCGCAAGATGCTCGCGGAGATCCAGGATGGAACCTACGCGAAGAACTGGATCGAAGAGGATCGCAAGGGTCGCCCATGGTTCAACGCACAGCGTGAGCGCGAGCAGAATCAGAAGCTCGAGGAAGTCGGCGCGAAACTGCGCGATCTCATGCCGTTCCTGAAACCGGTGAAGCATCGGCAACCTGCGGGGGTGTAATCTGCAGCAATGGATCTGAGACAGCTGGAGATTCTTCGCGCGATTGCCGAGAGCGGCTCGTTCACCGCGGCCGGCGCCCGCCTGAACGTCTCGCAATCGGCAATCAGCCGTCAGATCCTGCTGCTCGAGGAGGAATTCAAGGAGCCGCTCTTTATCCGCTTCGGCCGGCGGATCCAGATCACGCCGACGGGCGAAGTCCTCCTTCAATTGAGCCATCGCGTCTTCGCCGACATCCGCGACACCTCCGAGAGCATCCTCGACACGAAGAAGAAGCTGTCGGGGACGTTGCGACTGGTCGGCGGGATGACGGTGTGTCTCTACGTCTTTCCTCCCCTGCTGAAAGAGTTCCGCCGTCGTCACCCCGACGTTGATATCAAGGTGATCACGGGTGGGACGCCACGGCTGCTGCGCAAGCTTCGTTCTGGTGCCGCCGATCTCGGTTTGCTGACATTGCCAACCGACGACTCGGCCCTGGCGACGGTTCCGGTCATTCACGAGGAGCTACTGCTCGTGGCGCCTCCGGCGAACCGTCTCGCCAACGGCCGCGCTGTGCCCCCTTCCTCACTGGTGGGCCAGCCATTTATCCTTTTCGAACAAGGCTCGAACACCCGACGCGTGATCGACGAATTTTTCGTTCGCGCTGACATCAAGCCCCGCGTCGTTGCCGAAACCGAAAATGTCGAAATCATCAAGTCGATGGTCGCGTCAGGCCTGGGCGTCAGTATCGTGCCCTACCAATCGGTGGCGCGGGAGATTCGCGGCGGCACACTGTCGTTTGCGCGCATCGAAGGACAGAAACTCGTCCGCGAGACCGGATGGGTCCACCTCAAAGCCGATCGCGTGCCACGAATGGTTCGCGAAATGATGGACACGCTCACGAGAATTCTTCCGCGCCTGCGCCTTGCTCCGCCGGGCGGACAACGGCGGATCCACGCTCGCGACGCTGAGCCGGTCGCCGCCGACTGACCGATTGCCATGCGCCTCACCGAACGCGAAATCGACAAGCTCCTGATCTTCACCGCCGCCGATGTCGCACGCCGGCGGAAAGCGCGCGGTCTGAAACTCAACCATCCTGAAGCGGTCGCGCTCATCACCGCCGAAGTCCTCGAAGGCATCCGCGACGGCAAGACGGTCGCCGAGTTGATGACGCTCGGCGCCCAGATCCTGACGCGCGACGATGTCATGGAGGGGATTCCGGAGATGATTCACGAGGTGCAGGTCGAGGGCACGTTTCCCGACGGCACGAAGCTCGTGACCGTTCACGATCCGATCCGCTGACGCATGATCCCCGGCGAATACATCCTTCGCGACGAGCCGATCGAACTCAATGCCACGGCAGTGCGTGTACGATTGCGCGTAGATAACCACGGCGATCGCCCGATCCAGGTGGGCTCACACACGCATTTCTTCGAGGTGAACCGGTATCTGCGCTTCGATCGCCATCAGGCCTATGGATACAGGCTCGACATCCCAGCCGGAACCGCGCTTCGCTTCGAACCTGGGGAAGGACGTGAGGTCGAGCTCGTGCCCTTCGCTGGCCGCCGGATCGCATTCGGCATGAACGCGCTCGTTAATGGTCCGCTGGATACGGACTCGGAGAGCGTGTTCAATCGCGCATCTGAACTGGGATTCACGAAAGGCGTGAAGTGAAGATCGCGCGTCGGACCTACGCGGACCTGTATGGACCGACCATCGGCGATCGTGTCCGGCTCGGTGACACCGGTTTGTTGATCGAGATCGAGAAAGACTTTGGGCGATACGGCGAGGAAGTGGTTTTCGGCGGCGGCAAAGTCATTCGCGACGGCCAAGGCCAGTCGCAAACGAGCCGTGCGTCAGGTGCACCCGATCTCGTCATCACCAACGCCGTTGTGCTCGATCATTGGGGCATCGTCAAAGCCGATGTCGGTGTTCGTGACGGGCGGATTGCCGCCATCGGGAAGGCAGGGAACGCCGACATTCAGGACGATGTGACGCCGGGGCTTGAAATCGGTCCCTCTACCGAGATCATCGCTGGCGAGCATCGCATCCTGACTGCGGGTGGCATCGATTCGCACATTCACTTCATCAGCCCCCAACAGACCTGGGAGGCTCTCTACAGCGGCGTCACCACGATGCTTGGCGGCGGGACCGGCCCTGCCGATGGCACGCGCGCAACCACCTGCACGCCCGGTGAATGGAACATCCATCGCATGCTCGAAGCTGCTGAAGGGCTGCCGGTCAACTTCGGATTTCTCGGCAAAGGGAACGCGACGCGTGCCGAAGCGCTCGTGGAGCAGATTGAAGCCGGTGCGATTGGGTTGAAGCTGCACGAAGACTGGGGTACCACGCCGGCCGCCATCGACACCGCGCTCACCGTCGCTGACCAGCACGACGTGCAGATTGCGATTCACACCGACACGCTGAACGAGTCAGGATTCGTCGAGGACACGCTCGCGGCATTCAAAGGACGGACGATTCACACGTATCACAGCGAGGGCGCCGGCGGCGGCCACGCACCGGACATCCTGAAGGTGTGCGCGCATCCGAACGTTCTTCCTTCCAGCACGAACCCGACGATGCCGTATACGGCGAATACGCTCGATGAGCATCTCGACATGCTGATGGTGTGCCATCACCTGAATGCGCAGGTACCTGAAGATGTCGCATTCGCCGAGTCGCGCATTCGTCCCGAGACGATGGCGGCTGAGGACGTGCTCCACGATCTCGGGGCGATCAGCATGATGTCGTCTGATTCGCAGGCGATGGGTCGAGTCGGCGAAGTGATCACACGGACATGGCAGACCGCGCATGTGATGAAACAGACCCGCGGCTCCCTTCCGGGAGACACGAGTCAGCACGACAACTTGCGCGCTCGCCGTTACGTTGCGAAGTACACGATCAATCCGGCAATCGCGCACGGGATTGCGGATTACGTCGGCTCGATCGAGGTTGGCAAACGCGCCGATCTCACTTTATGGTCGCCCGCGTTCTTCGGAGTGAAGCCGGATTTGATTCTCGTCGGTGGGTTCATTGTCGCCGCACTCATGGGCGATCCGAACGCATCGATTCCGACGCCCGAGCCGGTCAGATACCGTCCGATGTTCGGCGCATTCGGTCGGGCACGCGACTCGGTCGCCGCAACATTCGTGTCGCGCACATCGCTCGATCGGAAGAAGCTGCCGGCCTCATTGCGACGAACGCTCTTAGCGGTCCGCAACACACGCGCGATCGGTAAACGTAACATGATTCTGAACGACTCCATGCCATCGATTGAGATTGATCCCGAACGATACACGGTGGCGATCAACGGTGAGCGGATCGAGCCGCGCCCGGCGACGTCCCTGCCGCTCGCGCAGCGCTATTTCCTCTTTTGATCAGTTGCCCGTCCTTTTGATCTTTACCTTTTCCCTTTTCCCTTTTACCTTTTCCCTTTCATTGCCGTATGGCGTCTTCGTCGACCCCAATTCCGGTCCGCGTCCTTCATCCGCATGGTGAGCCGCCGGCCGGCCTGCCGATCATCGAGCTGCCGATGAGCGCGGTCGATCGTCGTCGAGTCCGGCGTCTCGTTGAAGCGCCGGACGGCGTCGTGTTCGCGCTCGAATTGCCGACTGGAACAGTGCTTCACCCGGGACAGCTTCTTCACCACGACGCAGAAACCGCCTACGTCGTCAGCGCCGCAGACGAGGACGTTCTCGTCGTGCGTCCACGTGACCTCGCCGAGGCGGCGCGTATCGGCCATCTCATCGGCAATATGCATCGCGATGTCCATGCGGCCGGAAACGAGATCGTGGCGCTTGCGGACAGTGTGCTGGCCGACCGACTCGAGCGCGCGGGTGTGCCTTTCGACCCGGCTCGCCGTCCATTCCACGGACGCGCGCCAGGAGAGCACTCGCATTGATGTCCTTCAACTCCGCTCGTGACCTGCGCGACGTGCGGCTTCTTCAGCTCTTCCAGCTGTTCGATTCGCAGTTTCCCATTGGCGCCTTTGCGCACTCCGGAGGACTTGAAACCTACGGTCAAGCCGGAGCCGGGTTGCCGCAGCTGCGAGAGTTGCTGGCGGTCCAAATACGTCACGGATGGGGACGCGCCGAACTGGCTGCGGCCTCGCTCGCGTGGACTGCGGCGGCTGGGCCCAATTCAGCCTCGGTGCTGTCGCGTCTCGCCGCACTCGTCAGCGCGCACAAGACAATTCCGTCGATTCACGAAACGAGCGTGCGCCTGGGACAGCGGACGCTCGCGTTGTTGCAGCGGTTGTATCCGGATCTCAGTTCGCTGGCATCGATCGAGCCATCACATCACGCCATTGTCTTGGGCGCGGCCGGCCGCGCGCTGGCCTTGCCGTTGCGTGAGTTGCTTGTCGCTTACGCGCATAGTTTGATCGCTGCATCCGTCGCAACGGCTACACGCTGTATGCCGGTCAGCCCGGCGCAAGGACAAGAATTGATAGTGGAGTTTCAGCCTGCTCTTGCATCAGCCGTGTCACGAGCGGTTGAGGCGACTGAAGACGACTTGTTTACCTACACACCGGGATTAGATATCCGGTGTCATCAACAGAGTGGATTGACAACGCGGTTGTTTCAGTCATGAGTAGCATTCACTGTCACGCTGCAACGTACCGACGGTTAACTTCGAAGGTACGAAGATACGAAGATCCGAAGCTGCTGTACGCGTCCGCGGCCGCCGGCCTGCGGCCGGCCGCAGGGAGTTCGAGAATCGCAAAAACAAGCAGCACTCGATCATGAGCTGTTTGTTTTTGCAGTTCTCGGACTCCCTGACGCGCGAAGCGCGTGGCGGCGGACGCCGCTGTTACGTGTCCGGCTGGCGCACTGGGCGCCAGCCGGTTCGCCTGACTTCTTCGATTCTTCGATTCTCCGATTCTTCGACGCAAAGCCGTGGGCCCGTGACAGTGTGACAATTGAACCGTGTTGATTACATTCAGGCGTACCGAACTATGAGTGTCACAATCGGTGTGGGAGGTCCCGTAGGATCCGGCAAGACCGCCCTCCTCGACAGCCTCTGCAAGCAACTTCGCGATAAGTACAGCCTCGCCGTCATCACCAACGACATCTATACGCACGAAGATGCCGAGTTCCTGATGCGCTCGGGCGCTCTGCCGATCGAGCGGATTCGCGGCGTGCAGACCGGGGGGTGTCCACACACGGCGATTCGCGAGGACACGTCGATCAACCACGAAGCATTGGACGAGATGCGAGCGAAGTTTCCCGATGTCGAGATTCTGTTTCTTGAATCCGGGGGCGACAATCTGGCGGCGTCGTTCAGTCCGGAGCTTGTCGACGTGAGCATCTACGTCGTCGACGTTGCCGGCGGTGACAAGGTGCCGCGCAAGGGTGGACCCGGCGTGACCCGCAGTGATCTCCTCGTGATCAACAAGATCGATCTCGCACCGAACGTGGGCGCGGACCTCAGCGTCATGGCGCGCGACGCCGCGGCCATTCGCGCAGGCAAGCCGGTGATCTTCACGAATCTGAAGCGCGGCGAAGGGCTCAACGACGTCATCGAGTGGATTCGCCGCCAGGTGCTCTTCGAGGCTGCGTGATCACCGCCGAGCGGCCGCCGGCGGCTCGACTCAACGGGCGACTCGAGCTCGTATTCAGAGCGAGTGGACGCGGCACGTCGCTGGCGCACTCGAACGTCGCGGCGCCACTCAAGATCGTGAGGCCGTTCGCGCTCGATGGTGGCCGAGCGCTCGTGCAAGTTCTGATGCTGGGCCCAGGACTGTGCGGCGGCGACACCTGCACGCTCGACGTCGTCGTCGAACCCGGTGCCCGCGCCGTCGTCATCATGCAAACGGCCTCACGGATCCTCGGCATGTCCGAGGGTGCTTTCGCGACGCAGCACGTGAATCTCGTCGTGGGAGCCGGCGCGCAGCTCGAGTACTACCCCGGACTCACGATTCCCTTCGCGGGCAGCAGTCTCAAACAACGCGTCACCGTCACGGCGCATCGCGAGTCACGCCTCGGGGTCCTGGAGGCGTGGGCGATGGGCCGCACAATCAGGGGGGAATATCTGCAGTTCCGGCACCTTTCGAGCCGGACGGTTGTCTCGATCGACGATCGTCCGATATTTGCCGATGCTCTCGAGATCGAGCCTGCACTCACGAATGCTGCGGCGACCGGGAGTCTGGAAAATCACCACTACGTCGCGTCGGGCTTCTGGCACGGCGTCCCTGCCGACGCCAGCATCACGCCGAGGCCGTCTGACGCTCTGATCGCATTCGATCGGGGCACGTCCCGCGAACGAGTATTCCTGCGCGCTCTCGCCCACGATGGCTACGAAATGGGCGCGACCCTGCAATCAGCAGTCGACGCGATTGACGTCGCGTGGGGATGTGAGCCGATACCGTTGAAGCGGTTTGTTTCGTAGCTTGATGATGTCGGGGTCCGGGGGCCGGGATGCGGGATCCGGAGTCTGATCGGATCCCGGACCGCATAACGGATCCCGACACCCTCATTTTTCCGGCAAATCGTACCCTGCCAGCCTGCGAATCCAGACGTTTCGGTAGCGGACCGGATGAGAGTGATCCTGCAGCGTCAACGGCAGCTCTGGATCGTGCGGCGTGTACGCGTGTTGGGTGGTTGTCGCTGAGGTCGAGCCCATGACCGGGCGCCGGTGCTGCACCAGCACGCCATTCCAGAACACCGTGATGTACGCCGGCGCCACCAGCGTCGTCCCGTTGAACTTCGGCGCCTCGAACACGATGTCGTACGTCTGCCACTCGCCTGGCTTTCGGGCAACGTTCACTAGCGGCGGGTACTCGCCGTAGATCGATGCAGCCTGGCCGTCGGCGTAGGTGACGTTCTGGTACGAATCCAGGACCTGAACTTCGTAGCGGCCCATGAAGATGACGCCACTGTTCCCGCGATCCTGGCTGAACCCGGCCCCTGACGCTGGTGTCGCGAATTCGACATGCAGCTGCACGTCACCAAACTTCTCGCGCGTCACAATCGATCCCGATTTAGCACCGGTCTCGAAGTAGCCGTCTCGAACGGGCCACGTCGCGTCCGATACCTGGCCTTGCCTCGAGTGCTGCCACTTCGAGAGATCTTTTCCGTCGAAGAGAATGATTGCGTCCGATGGCGCCGCGCCGGGCGCTGCCCCCGGAGTAATGACGCGCGGATGTGGACGCGCGGCGTCGTGAATGCGCCACGGCGTACCGGGAATCTCGGCGAGCTTGGTGAATCCGATGACTGCGTTGTTCGCGTCGCGCACCGGACCCGTGTCGGCTTGATTGCCTCGCCCAACCGGCTGCTGCGCAGGCTGGGCCGGCGCGGCTTGTGCCGCTGGGTTCTGCGCGGGGGCCGGCGCCTGCTGTGCATCGAGCACACTACCAATTGCTATCGCGGTCGCCGCACCGAGAACGGCGGCACACCATCGGCCAATGGTCTGCCGTGTCATCATGAACGTCGTCATTCCAGCCTCCGAAACCAGAGTCTACGCGATTCAGCCGAGGGTGTAGGCCGCGGGCGCAATCTCCGGCTTAGTTCAGCGAAAACTCTTGACGAACATGATGTCGGACGGGTGGCGGCCAAATCGTGGTCCGAGCCGGCGCAGAGCCAGCCAGGCGGCGCATACTATCTGAAGAGAAAACCTCACGGTTCGGAGGAACTCCGTCCATGCGCTTCAGTCTCGCTGCTCTGTCGCTCGCTGTCGCCACGTCCTTATCCGCGCAAGGCCAGAGTCAGGTCAAAGGCGTGTACACGCCGGGACAGATGACGCCGCACCAGCAGCTGACGCGGGACATCTACAAGCAGTTGATCGAGACCAAGACCGGCGTGAGCACCGGCAACATCACGGACGCAGCCGTGGCGATGGCACAGCGGTTCAAGGAAGCGGGGATTCCCGAGTCCGACATCTTCGTCGGCGGACCGCTGCCGAACAAGCATAACGTGGTGGCGCGCATTCGCGGCAAGACCGGTTCGACGCGCAAGCCGCTGATCCTGCTCGCGCATCTCGACGTGGTGGAGGCGCTCAAGGCGGACTGGTCGCCGGAGTTTGATCCGTTTGTCTTCACGGAGAAGGACGGCTACTGGTACGGACGCGGCACCGCGGACGACAAGGCGATGGCCGCGATTTTCGTCGCCAACGTGTACCGCCTGAAACAAGAAGCCTTCCAGCCGGACCGCGACATCATCATCGCGCTCACGGCGGACGAAGAGGGCGGCGGGTCCAATGGTGTCAGCTGGCTGCTGCAGAATCACAAGGAACTCGTGGACGGCGGGCTCGTGATCAACGAGGGCGGCGGCGGCACGCTGCGCGACGGCAAGTACCTGTTCATCTCGGTGCAGGCGGCTGAGAAGGCAGTGACGAACTACACGCTGCGCGTCACGAATCGCGGTGGACACTCGTCGGTGCCGCGTCCCGATAACGCAATCACGTCGCTCGCCGACGCGTTGTCGAAGGTGGGCCGCTACAACTTCCCGGTGAAGTTCAACGAGGTGAATAAGGACTTCTTCCTGAAGACGGCGGACGTCGAGACTCCGGAGATGGGCCGGGCAATGAAGGCGGTCGTGGCGAATCCAAAGGACGCGGCGGCGCTCAAGATCGTGACGGCGGATCCGCGTTACAACTCGATGCTGCGCACGACATGCGTGGCCACCGGGCTCAACGGCGGACATGCGCAGAACGCGCTCCCACAACTCGCAGAAGCGAACGTCAATTGCCGCAAGTTCCCGGATGAATCGGCCGAACACGTGCGCGCTGAACTGGCGCGTGTCATCGGCGATACGTCGGTGGAGGTCATCGCGCAGGCGCGGTTGGGCGCTGCGCCGCCGGCGTCGCCAGAGCTGACGCTCATCCCGGAGTTGATGGATCCGGTCACGAAGATCACGAAGGAGATGTTCGGCAACATCCCGGTGATCCCGGCGATGTCGACTGGCGCGACCGACTCACGATTCTTCCGGAGTCAGGGCGTGCCGGCCTTTGGCGTATCGGGACTGTTCAGTGACCCGACGGTGGACGCACGGGCGCACGGCCGGGACGAGCGCATGCGGATGCAGTCCTTCTTTGAAGGACAGGAATTCCTGTATCGCCTCACGAAGGCGCTTGCGTCGCCGCCCGTGACGACCCAGTAAGGGCCATCGCAGCGCTGATCAATCGACCTTGGGGCAAATTCGAAACTCGAGCGGCAACGGGTATCAAGAATCCAGTGGGTCATCGCACCAATCAACATTCAGCAGTCTCAATCGACAATCCAAAATCAAATCAATCAGCAATCAGCAATCGGCAATTTCAGCCCTCACCTCGCCGGCCATTGCCACGACACACTCGGCCGTCCCTCTCCGGCGACGATTGTCTCGCTGACACGCTTTTCCAACATAATCGAATGGCATTCGGGCAACGTTTGCAAGGCGTCGATCAGCGCCGGCGCATGCGACACCACCAGAACCTGCGAACGCTCCGCGGTGCCGGCGATCAGACGACCAAGCGCGGGCAACAGGTCCGGGTGCAGGCTCGTCTCCGGTTCGTTCAGCACGAGCAAACCCGGCGGACGGGGAGTCAACAGCGCTGCGATCCACAGAAGATAGCGAAGCGTACCGTCGGATAACTCCGCGGCCCTCAACGGCCGCAGCAGACCGCGCTGCTGCATCTGGACATCGAACCATCCACCATCGTGAGTGACGCCGACTCGCGCGCCTGGAAAGGCATCGTCGATGGCGCGATTGAGCGCTTCCGAGTCTCCAATCTCGCGGATGGTCTGCAGCGCGGCGGCGAGATCGGCGCCGTCGTGACTCAACACCGGCGTGTGAGTGCCGATCTGCGGCAGGCGCGCGGGCGCGGCCGCGTCGGTGCGAAAGTGATCGTAGAACCGCCACGATCGCATTTCCTCGCGGAGCATCAGCAGCTCCGGCGCGTTCCGAGGATCGGCGCAGTGCGTCATCATGCTGTCAAAGCTCGCGAGCTGGTGCGTGATGATCGTCCACTCCCCTTTCCCCTCTGGTGTCTTCACCACCGGTCCGCGGCGATCGACCAGAATCGCGGAGGGCCGGAGCTTCTCTCCCGACCACACACACTCGCGCTTGATCTCGGGATCGTGGCCGAAGGCGATGACCGGCGGCGGTGGCAACCCGAGATCGATCGCATAGCTGAAGTCATCACCCCTGAAACCGAGTCGGAGACTGACCGGTTTCGTCCGCCCGGTTCCTTCGATCGGATGATCGCCCCGGAGCATCGATCGCGATATTGATTCCGGGCCGGCCCACAGCGTCGACTCCAGGCCGCCTTCGCGCGCGAGCGAAGGAATGATGCGGCCTTGCGCGATTTCCGCGAGCAGTCGAAGCGCGCGATACAGATTGGACTTGCCACTGCCGTTCGGGCCAGTGACCAGGTTCAGTCGATCGAGAGGGATCACCAGATCGCGGAGGGATCGGTATCCGGAGACGGCCAACGCGCTCAGCAGGGTTTGCACTCGATCGCCCGCGCTACTCGACGTCGAAGGTCTCGCGCAGCCGCACGTATTCGCGCCCCTCGGCGGTGATGTAGAAGAATCGTTTCAGATCGAACTGGGCATTGCGATCTTTGAAGTCTCGCTTGATGTCGCGCAGTCCAGTGCCGTCGTGGTGGTGAATGAGCCCCATCGCCCGTAAACGCTTCAACTCCTCAAAGAGATCCTCGGAGTAATAACAGAGGAAGGAACCCTCCCCCTCGAGCCCTGTCAGCTTGTCGAATTCGTACTTTGTCACGATCCCCTTGAGCACCATCCGAAGCGCGCGAATTTCGCCGCCTTGTGTCGATAGTTGCTGCGCCTGCTCGTCCTGGCGGGAGGCCAGCCGATCGATTGCTGCAGAGGTTTTCTGAGGCGCCAGCCCCAATGTCGCGATTGCCCGACGAATGCTGTCGCAGGCCGGCGCAACGGCGCGTAGTTGCCCATCGGAATCGCTCGTCCATTCGAACCGCGCGGTCGTCACACCGGCGAGATCGCTCGGCATTTTGACATCGCTGTTGAGGACGAACGTGCGTGATCGGCCAAGACGTCCGACGAACAACCCGAGCTCGAACACGATGTTATCGCGCGGCCCCTGGGAGGTGATGTGATGGCTCGTGACGTGATCGTCGGGTGTGAACACCAGGACCGCAAAATCAAATGTCGGCAGGTGGTTGACGAGCGTTTCGATGAAAGTGCTCCCGAGGGCAAAAAAACCCTCATTCCACATGGTGATGTCGGCGTCGTCGTGCAGTAGATCCCGAATCGCCCTGGCAACGCCGAGGCCTTCGGTCGAGGAGCCAATGAACATCGCGGGTTTGGGCATCGTTGCTTAATCTTGTACATGCGAACGGCCCCGACAGGGGCCGTTCGCGAGATTAATTCCAAGGTACTGGGCGCTAGTGGATTCGAACCACTGACCCCCGCCGTGTGAAGGCGATGCTCTACCGCTGAGCCAAGCGCCCGATCGGGGAAAAATCTAGTCTATCGCAAGCCGAAATCCGCAATCAACACTCGGCAATCACGACAATCCGCAATCAGCATTCAACAATCAGCAATTCTTAGGATCCTGCCTTGGATTTCTTCGCCTGCGCGACCAGCATCGACAACAACTTCGCGTATCGATCGTCGGCGTCTGCGAACGCTTTGGTGTAGTCCGCCTCCGTGATCTTCGCCTTCTTCCAGTCGCCGTCGAACGCCACCGACTTATCGCCTTCATCGAAACTGTCAGCCGCCGATGAATCGCCCGACAGCTTCGGCATGAGACCATCCGCACCCTGATCCATCACAAAGATCTTGCTGCCACGAATGGACGCGGACTGCAGGTCGACGTAGACCGCCTGATAGTCCTTGGCGTTGATCCGATCGATGAGCAGCGGCGGTGCCGAGTACTTCGCCGAGACGACGAGCAGCTGCGTCTCGGGAATGTAGAGAGCCGCGATGAAGACGCCAGGGTTGGAAGGATCTGCCGTGGCGATGGCGCCGAGTTTGGCGGCGTCGAGCGCCTGCACAAGCTCCTTCGCGACGGTGGCGGACTTTGAGCCATCGGCCGACTCCGCCGGAACCGACACACCTGCGACGCACAGCGCGAATGCGAACGGAACAATAGAAGGCC
>Ga0075418_10005783_pt1 | contig 13970 bp, 17 predicted proteins | sample SoiMetdeltSBSDD2_FD_81776 | JGI IMG/M metagenome (GOLD analysis project Ga0075418, IMG submission 81776) | Bulk soil microbial communities from a Populus tree surrounding site in Tennessee, USA - Soil MetaG P. deltoides SBSDD2 | ecosystem: Environmental > Terrestrial > Soil > Tree plantation...
ATCGTGATGGCCGGTACCGACCCAGCTGCGCGCACGCCCTGGCCTATCAGCGGGCCAGCCGACCCAAACCCGCCAAGCTGCTACACAATCCGGTGCTGCGCCAACGGGTCCAGCAGGATCTGGCCAAGCGCTATTCGCCGGAGCAGATCGCCGGGGCCGGTTGCGGCTGGAGTTTCTCGACGACCCGACGATGCAGATCTCGGTCGAGACGATCTACCAATCGCTGTTCGTACCCTCACGTGGCGGGTTGCACCGTGATCTGACCCGGTGCCTGCGTACCGGACGCCGGCTGCGCCGCCCACGCCGCAAAGTCGGGCAACGCCGCAACCGCATCCGGACCCGGTCAGCATCCGCCAGCGTCCCACCCAGGCCGCTGAGCGGGTCACGCCGGGTGACTGGGAGGACGATTTGATCATCGGGCGGGGTAACCGCAGCGCGATTGGCACCCTGGTGCAACGGGTCACCGGCGCGACCATGCTGGTGCATCTACCCGATGGCTATAAGCCTGAGCAGCTGCGCGGCCCGCTGACCGTGCAGCTGATGACGTTACCTGCGTCGCTGCGTCGGTCGCTGACCTGGGACCAAGGGGCGCAGATGCTCGACTGCAAGCAGATCGCCGCCGCGGCCGGTGTTGACATCTACTTCTGCGACCCACATTCACCGTGGCAGCGCGGTCTCAACGAGAACACGAATGGGTTGCTGCGTCAGTATTTTCCCAGAGGCACAGACTTGAACGTGCACAGTGCCGAAGACCTGGCGCGTGTCGCTGCGGAACTCAACGACCGACCACGCAAACGGTTAGGCTTTCGTAAACCGATCGAGTTGATCGGACCACTGATGTTGCGATGACCGTCAGAATCCGCCACCCGCTGATTGAGGTGCTTCGGATCACGGGATGATCCACTATTCCTACGCGGCGATGGTTGTTGGCCGACCCCTCCACGAACAGCGTCCTGCTGGGCAGATCGACACACGGATCGCGGCAAATCCTGATGTCTAACGCCAAGACTAGAGTCTGACTCGTGAGCCATCCTTACTGGCCGATGTTCGACATCCGCCTGACCACGCCCGACCTCCAGCTGCGGCATCTGACCGAGGCCGATCTGAGCACGCTGGCCGCCATCCTGCCTGAGGATACCGAGCAGGACCCGTCGCTGACGACGTACGACGGGCTCGATCCGGCTGTGAACCGAAAGGTGAGGGTGTACCAGGGCTACTGGCGAGCATTGGCCGCTTGGCGCACGCAGTCCTGGGCATTGGCCTTCGGCGTCTTCCACAACGATGAACTTGTTGGGCACCAAGGGTTGGAGGGCGAAGACTTCGCGGCCCTGCGGACTGTGGACTCGTCGTCGTTTCTGGCCGAAACGGTGCGTGGCCGCGGTTACGGCAAGCAGATGCGGGCCGCGGTACTGACCCTGGCCTTCGGCCACCTCGGTGCGCGGTTCGCCATCACGTCGGCCTGGACCGACAACCATGCGTCCTTAGGCGTTTCAAGGTCCCTCGGTTACGTCGACAACGGCATCACCGCCCACCGGCGCAGCGATATGGCCGGAGAGATGACCCACCTGCGGCTCACCCGCGATCAGTGGATGGCCTCTACCTGGCCGCAGCAGGTGACTGTCTCCGAGATCGAAAAGTGCCTGGTGTTCTTCGGCCTGACCTGATCCCGACAGGCGACACACGCCCGCAACTCGGCAAATCCGCGCATCGTCTGAATTCGAACGGCCCCAGATCGAATGTCCGGCAAGGGTCCTTCCCCGAAAGAAAAGCATCGCCAGAAGATCGTGGCATGCGGCGGCACGGGCAGGAAACCGTCGGTTCACCGGAAGCTGGTCAACGTTCGGGAAACGCCTTTGGCCGCGGCGACAACCGCGGGCGTCAGAGACGACGGTGCGGGGTGTCGGACGGCATGCACCACAATGGACAGTGCGGCGATCACCTGGCCTGCGGCTCGGACCGGTGCGGCCACCGACAGCGCGTCCAGTGTGACCTGACCGTCGCTGATGACGTACCCGTCGCGCCTGATCTGGGCCAGGACGCAGCGAAGGTGCTGGGGGTCGGAGATGGTCTTGTGGGTGAACGTGTGTAACGGCCCGGTGAGGTAGCGCTGCTGCAGGTCGGCGCTGGCATACGCCAGCAGGACCAGGCCGACACCGGTGGCGTGTGGGGTGAACCGCAGGCCGGGTCTGGTGTAAACGGGCACCGCGTCCCGGCCGCGGAGCCGTTCGACATAGACGATCTGCGTGATGATCTGTGTCTGGTCGAGGATGGCGAGCTGAACATTCTCATGCGTCGCCTCGTAGAGGTCCTCCATGAACGGTAGCGCGGCCTCGCGCAGGCCGATGCCGCGTGGTGCCAGGGCGCCGAGTTCCCATAGCCGCAAGCCGATGCGGTAGCGGCCGGTCTCGTCGCGTTCCAGTGCCCCCCAGGTGGTCAGCTCGGCGACGAGGCGGTGTGTGGTGGACAGGGGCAGTTCGGCGCGGCAGCTGATCTGGGACAGGGAAAGGTGGGAGTGGGTGTGGGTGAAGACTTCCAGGATGCGCAGCGCGCGTGAGGTGACGGTTTGGGCGACGGTTTGGGCGACCATTGCTCACCTCCGGGCTAATCCGCCTCGGCCATCTCGAGGGTAACCCCGCCGGTTGGCGGCTGGCGTGGATGGTGGTCTTCGGGATGTCCTAGCAACCATGTCCAGGCGGTTTCGGGATCGTTGTATTCTCGCCGGGCGCGGCAGTGGCAGGTCGCCACGAGCCGGTCTTGGCCGGGGGACCAGGATATCCGGTACCGGATAGGCGTTGTCATGGGTGTTGTCATGGCGTGCCACGTCGCATGCGTTTGAGCAGGCGCCGGGCCGCCAGTCCACCGGTGTCGATGTTCACGCTGAGCTCCCGGTAGGCTCCGGCATCGGCGAGGACGACCTGCTCCAGGGTGCTTAGCGCGGCGATGTCCTGGGCGATGACGGTGCGGTTGCTGTGCCGCATAAAGTCCGACACTTCGGTGTCTGCCTGGGCGAAGTCGCGTGCCACTGCCCAGAAGATGTGGGTCGTGTGCGCCGTTTCGGGTGTGATCCCGTACATCACCTTGACGTGGAAGGCGTCGCGGTCTTGACCGTCGGGGCCTGGCTGCACACCGGTGGGCGCCACCCGCACGTGCAGCAGGTACAGGCAGGGCGGGTGATACTCGATGTCCTGCCACCGGTCGATGCGCCCGGGTATCCCGGTCGAGGTGGCGTAGAACGGCGGGCATGGCACATCGGCCATGTGACGGCTGACGTACACGACGCCGTCGTCATCGACCGTTGTCGTGATGGGGGTGGCCGCCACCTCCGGCGTGCCAATGGTTCCGGCATGAAGGTAGGTTTCATGCGACAGGTCAAGTAGGTTGTCGACCAGCAACGCGTAGCGGGCGGGCAGGTGCTCCAGCCCGCCGACGACCACCCAGGCGGGATCGTCGAACCACCCGGCCCGGGGCACACCGGCGGTGTCGGGGTCGCCACCGCCGATCCACACCCACACGAACGAATCCTTTTCCACCACCGGGTACCGGGTGACAGCCGCCGTGCGCGGGATACGTTCCTGGGCCGGCACATACACGCACGCGCCACCAGGCTCGTAGGTGAACCCGTGATAGCCACATACGATCGAGTCACCATCCAACGTGCTCAGTGACAGCGGGTACCGTCGGTGCACGCACCGATCGGCAAGGGCGACCGGCTCACCGGCCTGCGTGCGGTAAAGCACGATCGGCTCGCCGGCAACGGTCCGGCCGATGAGTTCGCGTCCCACCTCGTGGCTGAACGCGGCGACATACCACTGGTCGCGTATCAACTGGGTCTCGATCACGGCGATCACCCCCTACCCGCGACGTTGGCATGATCGCCGGGCCGGCACCAGGTGGGTTTCCGTTCAACGGAAACACTGACCGCCCCACGCTACGGGTTCGACGCCACGACGAGACCGTGGCGGTCCGAATGGGGCAGCCACGTGACAAGGCGTGGCACCATCGCGATGTTGGCGGAGTCGATCGACCAATCGACTCGCCCGTGGACCCCTCAAGGGACAAAGGCCGCGCGGCTGCCGTCCGCTTCGGATAGATCTTTATTGGTTCTGCGAATAGTGAGATCAAGACGCGGATCGCGGCCAGATGAGTGCGCCGTCGAGCCCGGTGTGGTCAGCAGAAAATGTAGTAGACGCGACGACGTGATCGTCGATAGCCTGCCATCGGCCGTGGCATTGCGCGAGGAGGTGAGCACCGTGGACGTTGTATCGATGTGGGTGCTCCCCTCGTCGTCACGGTCGGGCGATTGATGTAGGCCCCGCCCGGGAGCGCGTCTGGACAAGGCATTCCCGGAAGGCGACACCTTTGGATTCTGCGAACCTGTTTTCCAGCACGGGCGAACATTGCGTTGCCATCACGCGGATCGCGCAGCGGCATTGGCATGCTCTGCAAGACGACCGAGTAGTTGGCCGCGGCGAGGTCTTTTATCGGCCCGACGGCCGGATGTTCCTCAGTATCGACGCGTGGCACGGCGCGGTCTTCGACCAACTTGCCGACACCATGCTGGCGGACCTGCCCAGGCCGCTGTACACCGTCGTTGACGAAGCTGACCTCGATCTGCTGCTTGGGTGGGAGGGAGCCGGCTTCGCGCCCCGCCGCCGCGAGTGGGAGTACGTCATGCCCACCGACCCGGCGATCACGGGACTGGGCTCGGCGCCACCGCCGCACGGCGTGACAACGTTGACCGTCGGCACGGCCGAAGAGGGTCCGCTGCGCGCATTGGACCGCGTCATCCGCGACGAGATCGAAGCCTCTGTCGGATGGCAGCAGATGCCGGCGGAGGTGTTGTCCGGTCCGCACGGCCCTGCCCGACCGGACCCGGCCAAGTACGCCGTGGCGGCATGCTCCGATCAATATGTGGGATTGGTACGCGTAGCGCCGCTGCCACGGCAACCACGGATCGGTCTGATCGCGGTCCGATCCGATCAGCGCCGCCGCGGTATCGCTCGGGCGTTACTGGCCGAGGTGCTCGGTTCGGCCCACCGCCGCGGGATCGCCACGGCATCGGCGGATCTCAACCAATCCAACGGCGCAGCGATCGCGCTGTTCGAAGGCATCGGCGCCCGGCCTACGGGCAGCAACCTGGAGTTGGTGCTGCGTTGACGTCCTCTGCTCGCCCCAACCGTCCTCGAACGGAGTACTAGGAAACATGGTCAAAGCTAACGGCGGCATCCAACTTGAGGGCACCGTTGTCGAGTGTCTTCGCAACGCCACCTTCAGAGTGGAACTGCACAACGGGCACAAGGTGCTGGCACACATCAGCGGGAAGATACGCAAGAACTACATCAAGATCCTGCCGTATGACCGCGTGCTCGTGGAAATCAGCCCGTACGACCTCGACCGCGGCCGGATCCTTTTCCGCTACCGCAACTGACTATCAGCATCCATCCGACCGCAACCTCCTCGGCAGACAGGACAGGCATCTGGCTGAGCAACACGACGGCGGCATCGGTGCCCGGCACCAAGCTTGGTCACCGATACCGCCGTCGTCTCTCGTCCTCGGCCAGATCCGACACGCACGCTCATCGGCCAGATCCGCGCATCCGTCTAACCGTCAAGGCTCGAGATCGGCTTGTCCGTGGAGGTTCGAATCTGAGACTGGTCAGGGCCGTTCGGAAAACGCCCGCTGACTGAGATGCGTGGCGATCAAAGGATGATCCTACGAATCACTGCGCAGCCGCGATCATCTGCGGACCCTCACAGAACAAGTCAGTGGCGTTTGGTCAGCCACCGAGGATGTCCACGGTTTCTGGTCTCGCCGCGGGGGTGAGGGCTGGCGTCAGGTCCGGGAGCTGTAGGTGATGAAGAAGTTCGATGCTGCGGGTGCCCCGCCCGCGTTGAAGCAGATCACGTTGTTGACGGTGACGGTCGTACCGGTCAGGCCCCACACGTTTTGCAGGTTGCAGTAGCTCGCACCGCCCTGGTAGGCGGTGATCTGAATGTTGCCTTCGGAAACGCCGACGCTGGGGAACTGGACGTACTTCAGGCCCACACCGGCTACGGCCATCGTGTTCATCGCCCCCGTCGAGTTGAAATTGGACGTTCCGGCTGGCAGGCCCGGCGTCCAGAAGTAGCCGAAGTAGTTGGGCGGGGCAAGGGCTCCGTAGATCGAACGGTCGCGGTGATAGGTGAGGTTGAACCAGCTGTCAGCCGGGACGCTCATTTCGTCCAGGCAGCGGACCACAATGGTGTGACCGCCCGCCGCCGGCGTCCAACCGATCACCTTGCACCGTCGCGGGCTGTTGGGGTGCTCCGCGCTGACCTGGATGTTGCCGTCGTTGAAGCCGGTGCTCACCCCAGGCAGAAAGACGGTGTAGGTGCCGGTGCCCGCCCCGGCGTGGGTAGAGGTGTTGGCCATGCCGGCCGGGTTGTAGGAGGCGCTCACGCCGCCGAGCAGATTGCCCCGCACGTAGGCGTAGGTGCCGGCGCCGGCCAGCGCACCGGAGGAGGTCGAGTAGACGATCGTGAAGGCCGACGGGGCCGGTGTGATCATGCCGGTGTGCTGCCAACACTGGACCTCGATGAACAGATCGATGCCGACGTTGTACTTGGTGAACACGTTGCACCAGCGTGCGTCGGGGGCGACCGCGGAGACGTGCGCGACGCCGTTGCCGCTGGCGATACCGGGGAACTTGAGCCGGTACCGGCCGAGCACGAGCGGGTCCACGGTGCTGTTGGGGATGTTGTCGCTCTTCCATTGCCGGGTGATGTCCATCAGCATGCCCATAGGCGGCACCGGGTTGTTCATGTAGGCGAAGGCCCACTGATTGGGCACCGCGGCCTGTGCCGGACCGCCCGCCACCGCCACGGCCAGTCCCGGTGTCAATGTCGTCGCGGCAAGGGCGATCAGGGTACGACGAAGAATCATGGACACCTCTCAGGGGCGAACCGGTGGCGTCATCCTAAGCCAGTGATCGATCAACTTCAATCTCACGACCCAGATCTGCCACTTGAGCGGTTGCACGACACACCAGAACGATCACTATTCTCTTCTACCGCAGGGCTTTAACCCCCTGCGCACATCCACAACCACGACCAACATCGTTTCTTCATACAGAGCTGGGTGCAGGTGACCCGCATCGCCTACCGCACGCCCGGCGCGGCGAATCTGCACCCGGCCGATGCCCGGTTGTCCTTACCGGAGCGGATGTACTCGTTTCCGTTGTAGCGCATGGTGGTCCACGAGGTGGCCGGCGGATCGTTGCGGGCCGCGCGTGAGGCGGTCATCCGCGGCACCGGGCAGTATCTGGGCACTCGGCAGCTGATGCGTATCGCCGCCGAGGCCGCGGCCGATATCCGCGACTTGTACCAGCAGAGCACCGGCGCGCAGCCCGATCCGGCTGGCAGGGCCAGACATGAGGTGCTGGTCCTGTCCGTTGACGCCACCGGGGGTGAACATGATCGGCTCGGATCTGCGTGAGCCGGCCCCGGCCCGCCCGGCTGGGCCGCAGCCACCCTCGGCCCAGCTCTCACGGCGGGAACGCAGCGGGCGCAGCCGCATGGCGGTGGTGACTGCCCTCTACGACGCTGCCCCGGCTGCGCGCAACGCCGCCGACATCCTGCCGATCGACGCCGGCGAACGAGCCGCACGCCGGCCCGGCCCGAAAGCCAGTAGCCGCAAGGTCGACGCCTCGCTGGAACACTCGGTCGCGCCGATGGTCGCCGCGTTGTTCGACCAGGCCGAAACCCGCGACCCACACCACCGACGCCGCTGGGTCTGTCTGGTCGACGGCGCCGGCGTGGCAGTCGATGAGACCCCGCAACGCCTCGCCATAGCGCAGGGTGGCCAGGATCCCTTCCAGCACAACATGATAGCCGTGCCCGAGCGCGAACCTCGCCGCGTTGACGATGAACCCGGGCGCGATGCCGCTCGAGGCGTTACCGTCGTGCTCCCGCAAGATGATGCGGCGCAAGTAGTCCTGCTCGATCAGCGCGCAGCCGCGCCCGTAAAAGCTTCTGCACGGCACGGGCGACCGACGTCTTGCCCGAGCCCGAGTTGCCCCGGATGACGATGAGCTTCCTAGGCGGCGGGGCTGCCAACGCCATCACCGGCCCAACAGGTCGGCGACACGGACCAGGTTCGCCGCTGTCGCCGGGATGCGGCTCGGATCGACAATCTTGCCGTCTTGCCAGGTCAGTAGGTCCGGCCCGGCCAGGCTCCAGAAGGGAACCCGGCGCGCCACGTGCTCAGCGATCAGCGTCGGGCCGAGCAGTGTGCGGACCAACGCCGGGTTTTTGGTGTGTACTCGAAAATCCCGGTCGAAGGCGGCGTGCCCGATGGTCGTGGCGCCGCCGCCGAACATCGCCAGGCCCACCCGGGACAGGACGCCTCGCGGTTGGACTGCGATCGGCTGGTACGACACGGGTAGCCGCACTGCGGTCACCACGTAACGGTAGGTCGTGCCTTGTCCGTCGCTATCTGGCACGTGGTACGAGTATTCCGCCACGGCGACGGGCCGTCCACCGACAACGCCGGATACCAGTAACGAAACGCCTCGGCGCCTGCTCTTAGGCAGCCGGGTTGCCCAGTCGACGATCGGTGAGAAGGTCACGATCCAGCCGTGATGATGGGCCCATTGCCGGATCCGCTCCTTGCGCCGGCTTTCCACTCGCCACCCGATCACGAACGCCAGGATCGCGACTGCAGTCATGGCGACAGCGACGGATATAAATATCGCCACAAGTGAATCGAACTCTGGCTCGTTCACACGACAAGTGTCCACCATCCAAGCGAGGCGTGATTCGCCTCACTTCTCTACCGATCGGTCAGGATCTGACCGATCGGTCAGGCTTAGTGGGCGCCGGAGGTGAAGCGGATGGCGCGCACGAGCACCCGCGAGAGATCCTGTCGGCGGCGGGGTTTGTTCGCGACGGGTGCGTATCTTCTTGGTGAGCTGGGTGCCGACGGTTATGCGGCCAGGGCAAGCTGCTCCTTGTAGCGGTTGGAATGGGTGCGTTGGCGTTCGCGGCGGAGGTGGAACTGCCAGTACTTCTCGAAGTCGCCGTTATCCCGATAAGACATCGGGATAACGGCGATTATGGGGGATGCGGTGGTTATGCCGACTGGTCTGGTGACTTTGCTGGTGGGGAGCGTTTAGCTGCGCTGGCGATCGGGATAACGGGTTCAGAGGCTTTCAAGGAAGGCCAGGAGTGGATCAGAGGGCTGGTAGCGGGTGGCCGGGTGGGTCGGTTGTGGAGGTTCCGTTTCGAGAACGGTCGCGGCGTCCGAATAGCGACCCCATGTGAGACGGCTGCCCAACGTCATGATCGCCAACACGCGTATGGATCTTTGCAGGATGATTGCCAGCCCAGTACGACTGTGGCCCTTCGCCGTGGTCGCAGCGCCCCCCACCTGCTGCGCCGTGAGCGTTGATCACCGTGCAACGAAGCGACTGCCCCAAACAGCGCACCCGGTTGGTTTGTGATCGGCGGTCCCGGCTCGCCTGCCCGCTGAACTCAGCTTCAGTACGATCATCGGCCATGGCGATTGGATACCTGGCTTCGGTGGTGCTCGACTGCGACGATCCCGGGGCTCTGGCCGATTTCTGGGTGCAGGTGGTCGGTGGCGAAATTGCGTTCCGCACAGACGAGTTCGTGGCTATCAAGACCGGCCACATCTGGTTAGCGACCTTCCGGGTCTCCAACTATCAGCCTCCAGCTTGGCCGAAGGGACAAGTTCCAAAGCAGCTGCATCTCGACGTATCGGTGACTGATCTCGACAAAGCGCAGAATCAGGCCCTCGCCTTCGGCGCACGTTTGCCAGCCGATCAGCCTTCGCCGGATCGCTGGCGCGTCCTCCTCGACCCGGCTGGTCACCCGTTCTGTCTATCAATTCAGATCCCTGAGATCTGAGTCGGCCCATCCGCTCGACGACAAAATTGACCATTAGGACTACGTCCCGTTGCGGGCGTGATCGCCTATGCGTCGAGAAGCAACGCCAGCGGGCGGGTCGCCGCCGTGCCGCCGTTCCAAACGAGAACGGTCAGTGGTGTCCGATTAGGGCACCCTGCTGACCCGGATCCGCGAATAGCGCTCGCTTGGGCTGTTGCCGATCTTATTTGATTGCTGTCGGTCGATGTGTCGGTGGTTTGTCTGTGGTGGTGGGCATGGTGGTGTCCCCGGGGTGTGCCGCGCCGGGGTTTCGCGGGCCTCCGTGGGTGGCTGGTGGTGGTGGCGGGTGGTCAGGTCCAGGCGGGTAGTTTGCGTAGCCGGTTGAGCACTTGGTTCAGTAGTTGCTGTCCTGGGGGCAGCCGCAGGGTGATGCCTCTGGCGTGGCGCACGATGCGGGCGGGCACCAGTAGGAGCCGGTGGCGCAGCGTGCCCAGGCGGGCGCGGTCACGTCCGTGGCCGTTGTCCAAACCGGATAGTTCTTGCAGCCACGCGGACAGGTTGATGGCCCAGCAGGGCGGCCCACATCCATATCGTGTTGACGGTGCGGTCACTGGAGGGCAGATGGCGCAGCGCGGCACCGTGTTTGGCGTCGCGGATGCGGTCTTCGATGCCGGTGCGCAGGCGGTGCCAGGCCTCATCTGTGACGGCTTTGGCAGGGGTGGACACGTCACGTTGGTGGCGATGAACGAGTAGGCGTAGGCGTGGTCGCTGATGCCGTGACGCCGGCCTGACCGGGCGAGCGTGCTGTCCGCCTGACTACACTCAACAGTCATCGATCTCCCTCGTTCCTACACTCGGGTTCCCCCGAGCGAAGGAGGTCGTAGTGAAACGCCCAAGCATGGTGATCCTGGCCGCGGTATCTGTCCTAATGGGACTAGGTGCCTGCGAGAAGGTGCCCAAGCCGACGTCGGACTCCACCCCGCCCACGTTGAACTGGCACGTCGAGAACCAGACCACCAACACGGAGAACGATTACGGGGCAAGCGGCACCGTGCCGGGTAAAAAGGGCGACCGCTTCCGGGTAACGCTGAAAGCCCACGATCCCGAGGGCATCCAAAAGATCACTCTGGAGGGTGAGTACATACGTCACTGTGTCTCGGGCAACCTGGGACAGAACGGCAACGGTCTTTACGCCCCGATGGCGCAGACCCTGGCACCAGACAGCGACGGCAAGGTGCTCACCCAGATCTTCCTCATCGAGTCCTACGACCCCGACATCACCTGCAGCGGTGGTTACCTCTGGCAATACACGACGATCACCCTGGATGGCAGCGGCACGAACTACTTCAACGGTGCGGCGAACGGAACCCTCACCATCTCCATCGAGCCGTAGCACCGACTCCGCGCCGCGCCCGTGGCCAGAACCCGGCCACCGGGCGCGACGGGACAGCCCGCAGGCCTTCACGCGACGCGCAACTCGTTGCCCTGCGGGCCGTTCATCGGCACCGCATAGGGGTCGAGACCCTCGCCAGGGATGACACGCAACCTGCGGGCGCCCAGCCCGATCAGCCCTGGCCACCAGGGCATCGACCCGTTCCCGCCTGGTCCCGATCGGCAGCGACCCCTCCGCTCACGCGCAGGTCGAGATGGCGGTACGTCATGCAGCAACGCGGCAAGGCGCTGGCCGGCAAGCCGGACGCGACGGTAGAGGAGGCCGCTGACCTGTTGTACGGCCCGCTCAGCCCTGAGTTGTACCTGGTGTTCGTACGCGAAACGCGGCTGGCCAACCGAACGCTGTCAACGCTGGGCCGGCGACCCCCTTGCACGCTCAAATCTGCTCCGGCTAACAGCGGCATCCGGTTGGCGATCGTTGTACGGCGGAAGGGATCCCTCGTTGCGAAGAATCCGGGCCTATAGGGGAATACTTCGGTGCATGGATGCCGTTTTCGCAAGCCTGATCGCGGTAGTCGGGACGCTACTTGGATCCGCGATCACATTCCTATTCCAGCAGCGAACTGCCGAGCGTAATGAATCGTTCGCCCGCAGCCAGCGCTTGCGCAGCGAGCGGCTTGCGATTTACAGCGCCTTCGCCGCCGTGCTCACCGAGCATCGCAATGCGCTGGTCAAGGTATGGCACCTTCAGCAGCGGGATCCTGACGCTGCTTGGGACTCAGGTTGCTGCCGGGAATGAGCACTATGCTCCGCTTCATGCGGTGAGTAGCCCACGCTGCCGCTGGACGACGGCCGTCCGTTATGCCCCCTAAGTACGCTATGGCGTGGATAGGCGTCGGCGCGGTTCAGAGCGGCGTACCGAGCGCCACGGCCGCTCTGTCGGTACGTTCAACGGCATGTCTTTGCGGTACTCCACGGTGCTACACCGGCCGGCCATCCGGCCGGGCGTTGCAGGCCCCCTGCCGTGCCCGCCGCCGCGATGAGGGCACCGAGTCGCCGGGAAACACGCGCGCTGCTGGCCCGGGTAGCCGAGGCACAGGCCGACGCCGAAGCGATGGTCGAGATCGTCGGCTCGGCTCGGGCGGAGGTTGTCGAGGCGTACGAGATCGCGTGTGAGCCCCAGGTGTGGACCGCGATCGGGAAGATGTCGATCGAGACGGTCAAGGACACTGTGGACGGTCGGGCCCGGCTGGACGAGCTGCCGGCACACGGCATCTACACGGTCGCCGACGTGCTGCGGGCCGGCCCGGACGGGCTGATCGGCGTGCCGGGCATCGGCGAAGGTACGGCACGCAAGACCATCCACGCCGCCGAGCAGCTCAAGCGGGCGGCGCGGGACTCGCTGCAGTTCCGGATCGAGTTCGACCCGAAGAACCCGGACATGACCCGGTTGCTGCGGGCGCTGGCCAACTGGGGCGTGGTGTGGCAAGCAGCCCGGGTACATGAGGCCAACGCCGGACGGCTCGCCGACGAGCTGGCCACGCAACGGCGGATCGCCGAACCGGCCGGGGCGGGACGGCTGCGCCGGTTGTTCATGCGGGCCGGGGACAAGACCGTTGCCGATGAGGCGGCGCGCCGGGTACGGGCGATGTTGGACACAGCCGAGTCCAGTGGCCTGCTGCGGGCCGCCCAGCAGGTACGCGCGGTCCGTACGCCGAGCGACGAGCAGGTCTGGCGCGACTTCGAGCAGCGCTCGGCGGACTACTACGGCCTGCTCGGCCAGGTCGTCGGCCTCGGTGGTGATGTCGCCGCGAGCGAAGGGTACCTGCCGGCCGACATCGTCGAACGGGTCGGCGCGCAGCAGCTGGACACCTCCCGGCTGCGCGACAGCCTCCGGTTACGCGGCTACCAGTCCTTCGGCGCCCGGTTCGCCCTGGTCCAGCGGCGGGTCGTGCTTGGCGACGAGATGGGGCTGGGCAAGACGGTCCAGGCCATCGCCACGATGGCGCATCTGGCCGCCCGTGGCGCCACCCACTTCCTCGTCGTCTGCCCGGCCAGCGTACTGATCAACTGGGCTCGCGAGATCGCCCGGCACTCGACGCTTGCGGTGATCAGCCTGCACGGCAACGGCCGGGCGCGGGCGGCGGCCCGATGGCGGGACGAGGGCGGTGTCGGCGTGGTCACGTTCGGCTCGCTCGGCGCGCTCGGGCTTGCCCCGCCCAGGCCCGCGCTGCTGGTCGTCGACGAGGCGCACTACGTGAAGAACCCCGACGCGAAGCGGTCGCAGGCGGTCAACCGGGTCGCGGCGGCCTCCGACCGGGTGCTGTTCCTCACCGGTACGCCGATGGAGAACCGAATCGACGAGTTCCGGGCGCTGATCGAGCATCTACGGCCGGAGATCGCCGCCGGCATGGGGCCCGAGCACGCGGCGATCAGCGTCGAGGCGTTCCGGCGCGCGGCGGCGCCGGTGTACCTGCGCCGCAACCAGCCCGACGTGCTCACCGAGCTGCCGCAGCTGGTACAGGTCGACGAGTGGGAGGAGTTCGGCACCCAGGACGGCGCCGCGTACCGGGTCGCCGTGCGCCAGGGCAACTTCATGGCCATGCGCCGGGCCGCGTTCACCGTGCGCCGCCCGCACGAGTCGGCGAAGCTGACCCGCCTGCTCGAGCTGGTCCGGGAGGCGATGACCAACG
>Ga0075418_10005786_pt1 | contig 13966 bp, 14 predicted proteins | sample SoiMetdeltSBSDD2_FD_81776 | JGI IMG/M metagenome (GOLD analysis project Ga0075418, IMG submission 81776) | Bulk soil microbial communities from a Populus tree surrounding site in Tennessee, USA - Soil MetaG P. deltoides SBSDD2 | ecosystem: Environmental > Terrestrial > Soil > Tree plantation...
CGGTGGTCGCGGAGAACTTAAAGAACATCGACAAGGCGCTCGCCTCTTATGACAAAGCTGCGGCGCTTGAGCCCACAAATCCGGCGTTCTTTTTTCACTGTGGCAGGATTCATAACGATAGGTATGCAGCGATGGCCCAGAAGTACGACGCCGCGCAGAAAAAAGTGGATTCGATACCCGAAGCCGACAGAGCCGCCGCTGACTCCAAACCTGAGGTAAAGGCAGCCATGGATGAAGCCAAGGCTGCGTTCACCCAGGTAAAAAGCGAGGCCGAGGCGGTCGTAAACTGCTGGGTGCGGTACGTGGCCTTAGCGCAGGCGAATCCAACGCGCGACACCGTGCAGACTGTGGTGACCGGGTTGTACAAGTTTCGCAACAATAACTCTGAGGAAGGTCTCCAAAAACTTATTGATGACAATAAGGCAAGCCCGACTCCGGTGAAGATGTCGCCTGCGCCTGAGGCGGTGGTCCCGGCGAAACCCGCCGATTCAAGCGCGGCTGCGGCCAAACCAGCAACGCCTCCCAAGGCAAACGGCAAGAAGCCCTAGTCATTCAAAGGCAACCAAGAATTGCTAAGAAGAGCCAGCTCCTTCCGGGGCTGGCTTTTCTGCGTCCGAGGGCTTTGAACGAGCGGTTGATACCGTTCCGTTAACGGCACTCGCTCCGGTGTGCTATATTGTGAAGGCGCGTTGCGCGACACGTATGATTCTACTCGAACGCGAAAAACTGCTGTCGGAGCTTGAACAGAAGATCGGCTATTCGTTTCGATCGCGCGCGTTGCTTGATCGCGCTCTCACTCACCGGTCGTTTGCGAACGAGCGCGTGGGAGAAAACTGCCAACACAATGAAGCACTGGAATTCCTTGGCGATTCTGTTCTGGGGTTCGTTGTAAGCGCATGGCTTCTGGAACGCTTCCCGGATCTCTCGGAAGGAAAGCTGTCGAAGATCAAGGCTTACCTTGTAAGCGAATCCAGGCTTGTGGAAATTGCCGAAGAACTCGACCTGGGCAACTACATACTCCTGAACCGCGGCGAAGAAAAGACCGGCGGCAGGCGGAAGCGAGCGCTGCTTGCCGATGCTTATGAGGCGCTGATCGGGGTTCTCTATGTTGACGGCGGAATCACCGTTGCAGAGCGATTCCTTCGCCGCGAGTTACGACACAAGCTAATGGGAATTGATCCGGCCACGATGATCGGGGCGGATTACAAATCGGCATTACAGGAGAAACTGCAAGCGGCGGGCGGCCCGGGACCCGAGTACGCTGTGGTTGAAGTACAGGGCCCTGATCACCGCAGAAACTTTCGCGTGGAACTTCGCATCGGTGGTCAACCGGTCGCGACAGGCGAAGGACACACCATTAAGCTCGCCCAACAGGAAGCTGCGCGTTCGGCCCTCGAATCTGCCGACGAACTGACGTCAACCGCAGTCCAGCGGCGGATTGCCGATCAAGAAACAGCGCTCGATCGCGATAGAGGGATAGCTGGTGCAGAGGGACTGGCCCATCGGTTGGGTGAAGAGCACGCGGATCCAAATACTATCTACGGCGATGACCAGGTCAGCGATTCGACTGCCATCCACAACCGGAACGAACTGGAAGATCGCCAGGTAGAATCGGCAGCTACCGGGGTCGGTCTTGCCGCTAACGAAGAACTGTCGACGGAACCGGAAAACGAGTTTGAAGCGCGAAGCGTTACACGTGACGTGTGATTGTGAGAGGAGCACGCTTTTGGAGAATCAGTCTATGAGCGATCAGTTGGACGTGACCACAAAAGAAGAGGCGAAGACGGAGGGCGTTGAAGAAGTTGAAGAAGAGGTAAAACCTCTGCCACCGCCCGAAGTGAGGACTGTTGAGGTTAGGGATCCGCAGTCACATACAGTTACATTTAAAAAAAGCTTGCCGCGCGAGTATTTCGAATCGGCAGTGGTCACCTTGATAATGGCTCTGTTTGGCATGACCTTCATCGTTCAAGCCGTAAAGGTTCCAACAGGGTCGATGAAGAATACGATCTGGATTCAAGATCACCTTTTGGTTAACAAGTTCATTTTCGGGCCGAACGGATGGAACCTTCCAATACTGCCTGTTCGTGGGATTAGGCGCGGGGACATTGTGGTCTTCAAATTCCCCAAAACACCCGAAACTAACTTCGTAAAGCGGGTGATTGGACTCCCTGGCGACACGGTTGAGTACGATGCGCGCACAAACACGGTATACATTAATGGGCAGCAGCTGGCGGAACGGCGAGTCTTTGTCGAGCCACAATACAACAACGACGACCCGTCGGAACTAACAGCGGTGCACAGCGATTCTGATGTCCAGGGAGCGCAGTGGACCGTCTACTATTACCAGAATGACTATGACAGCGTGGCCTCGAGCGTCAACGACGGTAGCGCCGAGTACGGCACCAGACAGCCGTTCAAAGTGCCGGTAAAAGGCGAACCGGTTCCGGATGAGCTCAAGAGCGATCCACAGCTTCATCGCATTTATGACAGCGATGACGACGGTCTATACGATAGCGATCAATACTTCTGCATGGGGGATAATCGTGACAACAGCCTCGATAGCCGTTTTTGGGGCACGGTGCCACGCAGCAGCATCGTCGGCCGCGCTATGTTTGTGTACTGGTCGATTGATCGGAGCACCAGCGAAGGAGGCGGCTCGAATCCGGTTGTTGATTTCTTTACCAAGTCTCGTTGGTCGCGCACCGGGACCTTTATTAAGTAAACGCCAGGATCGTTTACCAGACAAAGAGTAAACTCACGTTACCTCAGTTATGGTTGATTCTGATAACGTCGAGTCCCTCGACGCTCAACTCCAGCATCTGCGTTCAAACATCAGTGATTTGGGCTACCAGCTCGACTCTTACAGGACCAAGACTGCCGCAGCGCTTGGCGCTGGAGTATTCCTGATTTTTTTGGCTGTCCTTGCAGGCTACGATCTGGCGGTGGGGAAGGGCGCAGCCTGGTCGGTCCTCGGGATAACTCGTGAATCGATGGTTTGGATTGCGAGCGGGCTGGCAGTCGCGGCCGCGATACTGCTGTTGGTTGGGATTCGCCGCCTTAGAATGTCTGATACCGAGGGCCCAGCGCGGCTCGAATCAATGGAACGTGAATACGCGGAGCTGCTCGAGCGCAGGGATGCCGGCGCACAACACATCACTGGAAGTTGATGATCGTGATAGGCGAGCAGTTTACTGAAGCGCAGGCGGTTGCGTCTCGTCCATTATGGTTCTGTCCTGGTACGCCGCCGCCGCTGCGCGTCCCCAGCGCATCTCGGCAAAAGCGCACCGAACCTGAAAACAGACCTTGATCAACTCTGAGCTTGCTTGTCCATAGTCGAGCTGGCAGTCATTGATACAGACGGCCAACGGACTCCCCTCACCCGCTACATCGTCCCTGTATTCCCTTGTTAGCATATGTTCCCTTACATCTTAAGACGGAAACCGGCGAACAACACATTCACTTTCTATCTCGCCACTCTCTACGGGTCTGTGTCGGAGCGCGGAACAACCAAACACGGCGGATCCAGCCCCCCAATGGGCCAGCCGCTTGAGCAACCCCTTTTGCTTCTATAGAATGACCGAGATGCGGAATATTGCAAGAGCCTCGACTTATAATGCTCAAACAAGTAATTCATAGCTGGGAACGTAAGCTCTCGCGCCGAGACAACAATCGCGTCGTCAGACCGTTTGAGTGGGGAACTGAATCGCTCGATCCGGCCTACTTCCTCAAGGGTTCGGACAGCAATGGTTCGGATCAGCGCGACTCAGTTTTTAGATTCAACGAACGAGCGATCTCCGGGAGTCACGAGTTCTTTTCGTGGGAGAAGGAGCCGGCTTTCCACTTCGAGAACGGCTGGCTCTCCTTCCAGAGCGCAGTGAGGACTCCGTTCGCAGAGAACAATACAGCGTACGCTCGATACTTCCCTGTAAACAGCCAGCGCGGACGGTGGCAGGCTTCGCGCGCCGCCCAGGCCCGCGGCCGCGCGGTGGTTGTCTTGCCTCATTGGAATGCCAAGTCTCATGAGCACGTCGCCGTTTGCGAACTGCTCAACCGTACCGGGATCGCGGCGCTTCGTTTGAGTTTGCCGTATCACGATCGCCGAATGCTGCCGGGATTCGACCGCGCCGACTACATGGTTAGCGCAAACCTCGGCAGAACCCTGCAGGCTAATCGTCAAGCTGTGCTCGACACGAGGGCGGCCGTTCACTGGCTGGAGTGGCAAGGATACGATCGGATCGGAATTGTCGGAACGAGCCTCGGTTCTTGTATTGCCTTCCTGACCTTTATTCACGAACCAAAGATAAAGGTTGGGGTCTATAATCATGTGTCTAGCTATTTCGGTGATGTGGTTTGGGAAGGGCTTACCACGGCGCACGTGAGACTAGGGCTCGAAGCGGCGCTAGATCGCGATGATGTCAGACGCGCGTTTTTGGCGATTAGCCCCAACGCCTATGTCAATAAACTGGCAGGAGATGAACGACGCGGTCTCCTTATTTCCGCTCGTTACGACCTGTCCTTCACCCCAGAACTTTCGCGATTATTGTTTGAAGAATGCGACCGGTATGCGTTGAATCTCGAGCGCGCGGTGTTGCGCTGCGGCCACTATACGCTCGGACGTGCACCCTATAAGTACTACGCGGGTTACCTCCTCGCGAACTATTTCAGAAAGCATCTTAATTAGCGAGCACGGTGTGTTTTTGCTCGAAGAGGCGCTTCATATCCGGGTCGCCCGCTTTGGCCAGTATAGTCTGTGTAGTCTTTTCGACTTTCTGTTCTTCACCGGATCTGAGCTCTTGTGGAAGATCGACGCTCTGCAGTCTTTGCCCGAACCGAACCACGTGGATCAGTTCGTGAGTAAGGACGTACATAAGCAAGGGTCCCAATCCAACCTGCAAACTACATGCGGCGCTCAATATGCGATGATCCTGGAGGCAGATTCGGAATAAGTCTTCTTCCTTTAAGATTATGGAGCCAGCCTGACGCTTGATGGCATAACAGACAGTTTGGGCGAGCGCTTGATCGGTGACTTCTGAGGAGTCCAGCGAGCGGAGGGTTTTGACTTCGTAAGGCATCCTGAGCCACTCTCTTGGAGCGACTTGATAATACTCTGACACCAGCTTTGCCGCGCGTTTGCGCGAATGGGTAACGATCCTCAATTGAACCGGGTTGAAGTATTCAGGGTGTCTTGACATGCTCGCCCTTAATCGATGATCTGTAGACTACCCAGCAGAAATCTAAATGTCCGACTAATCCAAGTCAAGGAATCCGAACAGTCAAGGAATCCGAACGCAATCTTGCTGGGCCGTTTTGAATCGTGTTACTATTCACCCGGTTAATGGAGTGATTAGTCATTCCGAGGAGTCCCGGTGTTATGCCCATGTACGAGTACATATGTGAGAAATGCGGTTCACATATCGAGGTGCTTCAGAAATTAAGCGATCCGCCTCTAAAGAGATGCACCAAATGCCGCGGCAAACTCGAGAAGACCGTATCGCGCACCAGCTTTCAGCTGAAAGGCTCGGGCTGGTACGTCACTGACTACTCCGGCAAGGATGCAGGTGGCAAAGGTGCTTCCTCCAGTTCCGACAAGCCGGAAAAAACTTCGGCCAAGAAGGCCGAACCTGCGTCATCGCCGGCAAGCTCGGGCGATGGCGATTAGTCAATGAACCCCCCACCCAAGTGCTTTGGATCAGGCTTAGACATCGGCCTTTTCTCAGCCCTCGTGTAACCGGACCGCAATAGAAGTGCAAGTTCGCAATCGGTCGTCGTTCTTACGGCTGAGTAGCAAAGCTGGCCGTTACTCTCAGTCTTTGAAAACCAACGTTGGCTTAGGTTCAAAGCATCTTAATAATGAGTCAACAAACTAATTTTGTGGTGGGCTCGTAGTAATAAAGAGAAAGGAGTCAAACATGGCTAGCTTCCGGGACCCCGCGAGGACATTCGAACCGATCGAGGTCATCGAACGGCTACTGGAGATAACGGACTACCTGGGTCACGAGCCAGTGCTGTACTTGTCGTCCAGCAACGACCTCGCGACATATTTGGACTCGCTTGGCTTTGATATCTATAGTTTGACGGCCGATACCAATGCGGCGTTTGGTACTGATTGTAGGAGCGTACTGGTTCTGCCAAACGGCAGCCGATCACACGATAGTTTGACAGCTCATTAAACACTGCTCGCAGAAAAGGAAAGAGGCAAAAGTGAATTGCATTCACTTTTGCCTCTTTCCTTTTGTTAACTTTGTCGGACTATCCCCGCTTTTGTCCTTTTCTGACGTCTGCGGATGGCTTGTTTAGTTCAAGAAGATCGCTGCGCAGCAACTCGGCCAGCCGTACGTCTCCACTGCTTACTATTTTGCGTTTTGATACTGTAGCTCGCCCAAAGACCGGTAACGGGCTCAATTGGGCCGCTTTTCGCGCGCGCAATGCCGTTCGATAACGAGACTCGCGCGGGTTGATCTCGTATGCCGCTCGAAAGTGTTCCTGGGCCATAAGCAGATTCTCTTGACGCAGGTAAATCAGGCCGAGGTGATACAACGCGGCGTCAAATTTCGGGTCCATCTCGACGCAACGGCGCAAATGTCTTACCGCAACTTCGGTTCGGCCTTCCTCGAGATAAGCGCGGCCAACCAGGTAGTACATTTCAGCGGTTGGTTTCAGGGTGAGCGCCCGTTTCAAGTGGGTGAGCGCTTCGCGAACGCGACCCTCACTTGCCAAAATTCGTCCAAGGCCGTAATGCGCCGCAAACGAGTTCCTCCGAATCTTCAATGCACGGCACAGATGAAGTTTCGCGGAATCAAGATCGCCGCCGTCGCCGCATATCACTCCGAGCATCAAACGTGCGGTGTAATTATCCGCTTCCTCCAGGATCGCTCGCTCGAGATAGCCGCGAGCAAGCATCGGTTTGTTGATGCGGAAAAAGTGTTCGCCGACGAACAGGGCTAGAGTAACGTTTGCAGGATCAAGCACCAGCGCCTTCTCGAAGTATCGAATGCCGCGCTTTGCGTTACCTTCGACGAACAGATCGGCGCCGGTGTCCAGCAATCGAGTGAAGAGATCGAAGTTCTCTCCGCTAAAGCCGCTTAGCATGTTCTCGATGCGTTTATCGAATTCCTCTTGTTCACTAGCCTCTTCGTAATGTTCCGCAATTCGGTCGCGCCACAGCGTTTCGAGCTTTCCGCCTTCAACCGCGCCGCGTTCGGAAAGGTGCTCGACCAGAGCGTCCAGCATCGCGTGATCGTAAAGACCGCTCGTCGCCTGACGATGAACAAGATCCAGCACCAACTCGAGCCGGTCTTGGGCGCGCTCGAGTTGCGACTCGAGCGAACTGATGCGTTCGAGCAGGTGCTCTTCGAGGGTTGGTCTCAGAAGGCTGTCGATGCCGCCGTACGCTGACGCCGTGCGAGTCGCCGTTATTACCAGCAGCCTTGCGCCGCAGACGACACACGACTCGCTATTGTAAGGATTCTCATGAGTGCATTGCTGACAGAGGATCATCTTGTTATTTACGTCTTATTAAACCGGTTCAATCTTTATCCGCAGGCTGCCTGTGAAATAGGCTCCGGCAGCCGATTCCACGTCTGGTTGCGTTGATTCTGAAGGAGCCTAGTATTGATAGAATCCTCTACCCGTTTTCCGGCCAAGCCATCCTGCGTCAACGTACTTCTTTAATAGTGGACATGGCCGGTACTTTGAATCATCAAAGCCATCATATAACACATTCATTATCGCGAGGCAAACATCAAGCCCGATGAAGTCGGCAAGCTGAAGAGGACCCATCGGATGATTCATACCGAGCTTCATTATCTCATCAATGGATTCTACTGTTCCCACGCCTTCGTAGAGCGCGAAGACGGCTTCATTAATCATCGGCATAAGCACTCGATTTGAGACGAACCCCGGCGAGTCGTTGACCTCAACAGGAGTCTTGCCTATGGCTTCGGTCAACTTTCGCGTAGCCTCAAACGTTTCGTCCGATGTTGCTATGCCGCGAATGATTTCCACCAATTTCATCACAGGCACAGGATTCATGAAGTGCATTCCGATGACACGATCGGGCCGCGATGTCGCCGCTGCGAGTTTTGTAATCGAAATTGAACTTGTATTGCTCGACAGAATTACGTCGGGTCTGGCGGTCGCATCGAGGCGTTTAAACATATCAAGTTTGACGGCCAGATCCTCGGTGATGGCTTCCACTACGAAATCAACGCCGGCCAGACCGGATACGTCCATCGTCGCCTTGATTCGCGAAATTATCGTTTGCTTTTCATCGAGTAACAGTCGCTGTTTGTCGACATCGCGCTGGAGGCTCTTTTCGATTGCCCCCAGGCCACGGTTCAAGAACTCGTCCGCTACATCATGCATCACTACCGACAAACCGGCGCGCGCGGCGACCTGAGCGATCCCGTTCCCCATGGTGCCCGCACCGACGACGCCTATTGACTGGATCAAACATCCCTCCTTTCGCCCGACCCCAACCCGGGGTTCCGGCATGCGATTTCCAATTCTCTGTGTATCAATTTGTCACCAGCAAATCGAAGAGCAATTTGCACGCCTCACTCCAGGTTAGTGCTAGTTTTTAGGCGATGCCCCGCCTTTCAACGAAGTCAGATGCCGTCTGACGCTCTCTTTATCCGTGGCGTCCGACGGCGCAATCTCCAGATATTTTTCGAACTCCGACTGGGCCCGCGGAATGTCGCCCATCGACTCATACGTCATAGCCAGCCGTAGACGTATCGGGGCAAACCAGTGTGGAACGTGTTTTAGCGTTTGTTCATACATTACGCGCGCGTCCTCGAAACGCCCCTGCTCAGAGTAGAATTGAGCGGTATGATACCAGGCGACGGCGCGCGGCGAGATCTCGATGGAGCGAAGTAGCTTTTGCTCCCCAAGGTCAACCATCTTTCGCTGTCCATAAAGCAAACCCAGATTGAGATACATCGTAGCGAGATCGTGACGGGTCATAGGACCCTCGGGTATGGCCGCTATTCCGTCTTCCAGATACTTGCTTGCCTGATCAAGTTTTCCCGACATACGCGCGTAGTAACTGAGAGACAGGTAGGCGGCGGCGCACCGTGAATCGAGATCAAGCGCGGTAAGCGCCGATGCCTCCGCCTTGCGAGGCCACCCCGCTTCGTAATAGGAACGCGAAAGCGACGCGTGCGCAAGCGGCTCGCGCGGACTCACGGCAATGGTATTCTGATGCAGCGATAGTGTGTCATCCCATACGCGGTTTTGCCTGATAAGAATCGCTCCCCAGACCAGCACTAGAAGGACCGCAACCGCGCCGGCAACAATTCGATTTCGAGCGCCAAACCAATCCCGCCCGGCCAACCATTCGATGCCTAGCGCAATTGCCAGAGTTACTCCAAAAGACGGAGCATAAAGATATCGCTCCTGCACCAAATACGCCGGTTCAAATTGGCTCAGCGAGGCGAGCGCCGGGGCCAGCATGACGATGAACCATACCGCTCCCAGCCTGAGCTCTCTGGACTTAAGCCGCGCCACCGCCATCGCTACGAGTAGCAACAACGCAAGCGGAACAAGAAATAATGGGCTGACCGGTGATTCGACGAAATCGGTGCGATGCTGGTAGCTGTAACCCCAGGGAAGAACCATCAGCCCGACGTATTTCACGATCGCCAATGGGATCGTCAACAATGACGGTATCAAGGGGTAACGCGACTGTCCGGCGAAGTCCAACGCGCCCAGCGCTTGATAACGCATCAGAATGTAAACTGCTGTTGGTATTGCAAACAATACCAGAATCCTGGCAGCTCGAATGACTCTTTGCTTGAATGCCGTTTCACTCTCGAAGTAGAAAAGCTCGCAGTAGGCGACAACCACTGGTAGCGCGACCGCCGTTTCCTTGCTCAGAAGGGCAAGAAAGTAGAGCGCAATCGCGCAACCTAGAAGATATTTGGCGCCTCGTTTTTGAAAGCGCAGATAAAAATAGAATGTCGGCAGCAACAGCAACATCATGAGTGGGTCGGTGACGCCTGAGACCCATGCTACCGATTCCGCATGCGCAGGATGAACGGCAAACAAGGTTGCCGTGAGCATCGACACCCAGTTTCGTCCGGTGATCTCCTGGGCGACCACATACGCCAGCAGAGTAACGAGCGCGTGGATCAAGACGTTTACCAAATGCCAGCCCAATGGCGCGGTTCCAAACAAGGCATAATTAATGGCAAACAAAATGCTGAAAACTGGTCTGAAATAAAAGTCTGCCGTAAAAACAATATCGGTGGCTGTAAACGACCACACGCTTGTTGTGAATGCCGCCGGGAGGTTGCTGAGGCTTTTGATAAAGGGGTTCCCAAGCACTTGCTGCAGGTCGTCTGAAGCAAAGTAGTTCCACAGAGAGTTGATCGACGAGATCACTGCGATGATCACAGGCACTAATGCGTAGATGCCGCGACGAACCCCCCGGTTGCGGGCAAGCCTCGTCCTAATCGATTCGGGTTCAGTCTCAATCACCGCATTAGTCAAAGGCGCGGAACCTTTTAGTTCAGGTGTTTTGATGTGTTGTCGGCGTCTTTTGGACATGTCACCAGGAAGGCTGATTGGGCGCTGCATTCGATGGGGAACCCAATCCGTATTGACTTAGAGGAGCCAGGAGATGCATACCGAGACTCATTCTAAGCAGGCCGCTGTTCGAAGTGCAAGATTGACGCTGGCGGCCGAAAACCGATTCGCAGCGACAGTCTCGGTGAGACGCAGTTCTTGTTGGTACAGTTTGGGCATATAATAAAACAGGGTTTGCTCTGTCGTGTCTCTCACGCCGGAGAACTCGATGACGGGAGGAAGGTCTTATGAAGAGAACGGTATTTTTAAGTGTGTTGGTCGTGATTGCCTTAACCGCAGGTGTAAAAATGGGGACGGTCCGGTCGGCGACAGCGGCGGTCGGCTTGCTCGATGCTCTTCCGGACGGCACTGCGGTGGCCGTAATCGATTTTCAGAAGATTTCCGGGAGCAGCCTTTGGGCAACTATCAATGCTCAGGACAGATTGAAAAGCGAAATCGACAAAGCCCAATCTGAAATGGCTAACCTTGGAATTTCCTTGAGTGACGTACACACCGTCGCGGTCGTTTTTGCCGGGTCAAGTTTCAATAGTCCTACCGTAGCGCTTGCCGGCGGCTTCGAGCAGGCTGATCTTCTCCGGCGTTTACGCGCCAGCGGCAAGGTCAGTCTTACGTCGGAGAAATACAAAGGCCTCGAGATCTTCAAGGCCAAAGCTGTTGCTGCTACCGTTCGCTCGAAGGTTGAGCCAGGCGCCGCGCCGGCTCGCACCGGCAAAACGTCTGTAGCGAGTGATGAGACATCATTTGTCTTCTACGACGCGAGCACTTTGGTAGCCGGGAGTCCGGAGGCCGTTCGCGCATCAGTAGAAGTGAAGACCGGAGCAAAGCCGGGGCTGGCACAAAACAGTCAGCTATCGGACGCGCTCGCGCAAAACCCATCCGCCGCTGTGCGATTTGCGGTTTCGCTCACCCCAACGATAACAACCGGGTTGAAGTCGGCCGACCTGCCCGTCGATTTTTCATCGATCAGGATGGTATTTGGGACGATCGACGTTGGATCCGGCATTGACCTAAGAGCAACGCTGCGCACTGACAACGCCGAGAACGCCAAATCGCTATCTGAAAAACTCAACGCGTTGCTCACGATGGCGGGGGGGCTGCTTGGTTCGCTTGGCGACGCCAAGATGGCGCCCATCGCGGAAGCCCTAAAGACAGTAACCATCACCAGTACCGACAACGATGTCAAAATCATTGGTAACTTGCCAATGGAGTTGTTGAATAGCTTTTTGTCTTCGTCCGCGAAAAAGTGACTGTGCTTGCAAGAGGGAAACGCTGCTCTTTCTCGGGGAACTGCGTCTTATTGCGATCGCGTTAAGACATTAAGACATGAGAAGCAGTTCCTTGATCTCTGCAGCCAGAGAAGTGAATTGAATTGGCTTGGTAGTCGCCCGATCGGCGCCGGCATCAATGGCCTCTTTAGCTACGCCGTTTCCATAGGCGGTGATTGCCATTATCGGAGTGGTTTCGAACTCCGTTTGTTTGCGCAAAAGCTTTATCATCTCGATGCCGTTCAGGTTCGGCATATTAATATCGGTAATTATCAAGTCAGGATGTTCAGCCGCGGCGATGCTCAGTCCTTCATTGCCATCCTCTGCGGTTAGAACCGTAAACGCCTCCATCTCCAGCAACTTTGACATCATGTCTCGTGTGTCGTCGCTATCGTCGACGACCAGGATTTTTTGTGTCACGGTGAGGTCTCCCCGGCGAGCTTCTGTGAGCTCAAGTGTGCGTGCATAGTCAGTATGTTCAATCGCCGCTCCCTGGCTGAAGATGCGGTCTGAAAGCGACGCGAAAAGGCTGGGTTGTTAGAGAGAGTTCCGCGAGACACCGCGGCGTATGCACGGATGACCAGGCGTTCGCAGCGAAAGACTCGACAAAACCAAGTCGACGAGATGCGATGCCGTCAGTGATAGCGTATTCGCGATTCGCGGAGCGTCGGTTCGCGCGGTCGGTACCGCGGAGCATATTCAGGTTGCCCACTCTGATCTCCGTCACTACTCAAAGCAGTCCAACCGAAGGGGTACCGCGGATTATATTTAAACCGTGTTCAATTGTCCACGATCCAGAGAAAGGTGTGACGCGTTCCGTGCGTCATGCGTTGCAGGCTTGAATTAGGACACGACTGCGGTATAGTCTTGCCCGGCATATGGACATAGAAAGCAGGATCTCGGTGGAAGAGGCAAACACGGCGTTTTATCGCGCGCTTGAATCCGGAATGCTCGAGCGTATGGATGATGTTTGGGCACACGAGGATTGGGTGAGGTGTGTTCATCCAGGATGGGATTTGTTGACCGGCTGGATTCGGGTGCGCGAAAGCTGGGAAAAGATCTTTGAGAGCGGACAAAAGCTCAGGGCGATGCCTTCCGATGTATGGGTCCACATGGATGGAACATTTGCGTGGGTGACTTGCACCGAAAACATCACAGTGTTCAACGAATCGAGCTTTGATTCTGCGCTTGCTGCCGCTACCAACCTCTTCGTTCTAATAGATGGCCGCTGGCTCATGGTTCATCATCACGCATCACCCATCCCGATCGTGGTGCCTGATGGTTCTGCAGACACCATTCAATAGGCAGTCGATCCGGGGGCCCGAGCGAGCTACCGTCCAACCTATGCGTCTTCTATTCAGTTTTTTGGAATTAAATCCAGAATTTCATACGACCCGCATACATACCACGGTAAGGCCCCAGTTGAGCTTGCTCTAAATGCGATAAAAGCTCATCTTAGGGCGTGAGCGCCAGAAATCCGTCCTCTGGAATATTCTTTGCTCGATTCTGTTTCTGTCTCAATAAACAGTTCCGTACCAAGTGCTTGGACCACCGGTTCGTAATCGAACTATTACCCAGGCAACCATGACGCAAATCCTTCGCGAACAGTGGAGTGATCAGCTCGAACCCTCTTGCCCAAAAGCAGCAGTGCCTCCCCTATTGCAGCTTGTCGCCAAATCCTTACAGAAGCCGCCTTCGACCGTACAAGGTTCTAGACAATGGACTGTGTGGTGGGGTTGGATGAGCCGCCCGGCGAAGCTTCTGTATTTTAGCTTCCAATGATCTAAAACTGACAGGAGGACGCACATGAAGCAGCATACCTTCGTAAGGGCTGTTACATCAGTTTTTTTGTCGCTGATGATCGTCGCTTCGTTTGCAGTGCCCAGGGTGGCCCTGGCACAAACGGCAAACACCGGCGTCATTACAGGCGTGGTCAAGGACCAATCAGGTGCCGTGGTCCCTGGCGCGACCGTTAAGGCTATCAACAAAGGAACCGGGGCCGAGCGCAAGACCACAACGAGCGACTCAGGCGTCTATGAGTTGACGCAAATGGTGCCTGCCGAATACCGAGTTGAAGTCGAGGCCAAGGGATTCGCATTGTTTGCGGCAGAGCC
>Ga0075418_10005788_pt1 | contig 13962 bp, 10 predicted proteins | sample SoiMetdeltSBSDD2_FD_81776 | JGI IMG/M metagenome (GOLD analysis project Ga0075418, IMG submission 81776) | Bulk soil microbial communities from a Populus tree surrounding site in Tennessee, USA - Soil MetaG P. deltoides SBSDD2 | ecosystem: Environmental > Terrestrial > Soil > Tree plantation...
AAGGCGCTACGCAGGCTTTCGGCCTGCCCGGAGCGGCGATCAACCCCTTCTACTCGGCGATGCGCGCGCACGGCGGCATCAAGCACGTCCTCGCGCGCCACGTCGAGGCCGCCAGCCATATGGCCGAGGGCTTCACCCGCGCCGCGCCGGGAAACATCGGCGTGTGTATCGGCACATCCGGCCCGGCGGGCACCGACATGATCACCGGGTTGTATTCCGCCTCAGCGGATTCCATTCCGATACTGGCGATCACAGGCCAGGCACCGGTGGACAGGCTGCACAAAGAGGACTTCCAGGCCGTCGACATCGCCGCGATCGCCGAGCCGGTGACCAAGATGGCAATGACGGTCCTCGAACCCGGTCAGGTGCCAGGTGCGTTCGCTCAGGCGTTCCACCTGATGCGATCGGGACGGCCCGGTCCGGTGCTGATCGATCTGCCCATCGATGTCCAACTGGCCGAGATCGATTTCGACCCCGAGGCCTATCAGCCGCTGCCCGTGTACAAACCGGCGGCATCGCGAGCGCAGGCCGTAAAGGCCATCGACATGCTGGTGTCGGCCGAACGGCCGCTGATCGTCGCGGGCGGTGGCATCATCAACGCCGACGCGTCCGATCTGCTGGTCGAGCTGGCGGAGATCCTCAATGTCCCTGTGGTGCCGACACTTATGGGTTGGGGCACCATTCCGGACGACCACGGCCTGGCGGCAGGCATGGTGGGACTGCAGACGTCCCACCGATACGGCAACGCGACGATGCTCGCATCCGACTTCGTTCTCGGAGTCGGTAACCGGTGGGCCAACCGCCATACCGGTGGGCTGGACACCTACCGCAGGGGACGGCGTTTCGTTCACGTCGACATCGAGCCGACGCAGATCGGTCGCGTCTTCGCCCCCGACTTCGGAATCGTCTCGGACGCGAAGGCGGCGCTCGAACAGTTCGTGGCGGTCGCCAAGGAGCGGCGTGCCGCAGGCACGCTGCCGGATTGGAGCGCGTGGGTCGAGGAATGCCAGCAGCGCAAGCGGACGATGCATCGCAAGACGCATTTCGACGACGTTCCGATCAAGCCGCAACGCGTCTACGAGGAGATGAATCGCGTGTTCGGCCGCGACGTCCGCTACGTCACCGCGATCGGACTATCGCAGATCGCGGGCGGACAGTTCCTTCAGGTGTACGGCCCGCGGAACTGGATCAACTGCGGTCAGGCGGGGCCACTCGGGTGGACGGTGCCCGCGGCGCTCGGCGTCGTCGCCGCCGATCCCGACGCGACCGTGGTGGGACTGTCGGGAGACTACGACTTCCAGTTCCTGATCGAGGAACTCGCGGTCGGTGCCCAGTTCAACCTGCCGTACGTCCATGTGGTCGTGAATAACTCGTACCTGGGGTTGATCCGGCAGGCGCAGCGGAACTTCGACATGAATTACTTTGTGTCGCTGGGCTTCGACAACATCAATGCCCAGGAGACCGATGACAGTGACGTCCCCAAGGGCTACGGCGTCGATCACCTGCGGGTCGTCGAAGGTTTCGGCTGCAAGGCCATTCAAGTGGTCGAGCCGCAACACATCGGTCCGGCGTTGACGCGCGCGCAGCAGCTCGCCCGCGAGCACAAGGTGCCCGTGGTGGTCGAGGTCTTTCTGGAGAAGATCACGAACATCGCGATGGGCACCGAGATCGACAACATCGTCGAGTTCAACGATCTCGCCGAAACGCTGGAGGACGCACCGACGGCCGAGGCGCTGCTCCTCCTCGACTAGACCGCGGCCTCTTTGTCGAATTCGGAGGCGATATCGCGGGCGACGCGTTTGAGCAGTGGCGTCACTTTCGTCGCCGACTTCAGCGTGAGGCGCGCCGCCGGACCCGAGATCGAGATCGCAGTCAACGTGGGGGAATCGGGCACCGGCACCGCGAAGCACCGCACGCCGATCTCCTGCTCGCCTTCGTCGACGGCGTAGCCGCGGGACCGGCTCAGTTCGATGTCGCGGATCAGTGCTTCCGGAGTCGTGTACGAGTTCTCGTTGGAGGCCGGCATGCCCGCGCGGTTCAGCAGCGCGTGCACATTGTCGTTGGTGAGCTGCATGAGCAGCGCCTTACCGACCCCGGTGCAGTGCAGGTGGACGCGCCGTCCCACTTCGGTGAACATCCGCATCGCATGCGGTGAGGGCACCTGAGCGACGTACACCGCCATGTCGTTGTCCAACACGGCCATGTTGGCGCTCTCGCCCGTTCGCTCCACCAGCTCGGTCAGATGGGGGCGGGCCCATGCTCCGATGAGTTGCGCCGCACTTTCCCCCAGGCGAATCAGTTTGGGCCCCAACGCATAGCGGCGGTTCTCGAGCTGCCGCACATAGCCCATCACCAACAGCGTGCGGACCAGACGGTGAATCGTCGGCTGCGGCAGCTCCGCACGAGCGGCCAACTCCCCCAACGCGATACTGCCGCCCGAGCTCGCCATGATCTCCAGCAGCTCGAATGCGCGCTCGACCGACTGCACACCGTCCGCCACTGAACCCTCCGCTCGACCACAGCTTGCGACTCCGTTTGGCGACAAGCTTATTCCGTATGACGGAATTATCCGCTATCTGGCGGGGGTCAGCAACGACCCTGTGGGCGACATGTCTCAGCGGCGATGGGGGGCTAATTGGATTCTGGCGACTGTATGCTGTGAGCATCCTGCCGTGACCGGAAGGGCAGCCCATGACTCAACCGTTGATCCGTCCCCGAGGGACTGGACTCAGTGCTGCGACCACCCGGACCGGGCCGCCACCAGTCGAACGGCCCGCCCCGTTGCGCGAGGCCGTTTACGACGCGCTCGTCGAGATGATCATCACCGCGGAGTTGCAGCCAGGCCAGCACCTAGTGGAAAACGATCTGGCTGCGCACCTTGGGGTCAGCCGGCAACCCGTCCGGGAAGCGCTGCAGCGCATGCAGACTGAGGGGTGGGTGGACCTGCGTCCCGCGCTCGGCGCATTCGTGCACGTGCCCACCGAGGATGAAGCCGACCAACTGCTCGCCGCGCGCACCCTGCTCGAAACGGAGTCTGCGAGGCTGGCCGCCGAGCACGCGACGCCCGCGCAGGTCGAGCATCTCTGGGAGCTGCACCGCGCTGGCGAGGCGGCGCTCGCCGCAGACGACCAGGAGGGCCTCGTCGCCGCCAACGCCTCGTTACACAGCCACATCGTCGCGATGTCGGGCAATAAAGTGCTGGCGGATCTCATCGGGTCGGTCGATCGCCGGGTTCGGTGGTACTACTTACCGATTGCTCGGGCCCGCGGGAAAGATGCGTGGGACGAGCACGCCGCACTGATAACAGCGATCGCCAACGGCGATGGCGTCCGGACCGGCAACCTGATGCGCCGGCACACCGAACGCACCAGGGAGACGTATCACCAACGGCGTCGGAAGGCGGCCGAGGAAACCACCTGATCTCCTCGGCCGCCCCGCGACTCGCTTAGTCGGCCAACGTGGGTGCTAACGACTCCTGTGTGGTGGATGCGCTCGACTTGGGCCCGGGCTCCCGACGCCCCGGCTGCCGGAGGAAGGTAGCGATACCCGCCGACACCAGAGCACTCGCCGCGGCAATCCAGTAGGCGCCGGTGTAGCCCCACGCGTCAATCACACTGGCGCCCACACCGATTCCGACGATCGAGCCCACCAGCTTGGAGCTGTAGACCAGGCCGTAGTTGCTGGCGTTGTTGTTCTCACCGAAGTAGTCCGGCGTGAGCGAGGCGAACATCGGGTAGAACGCGCCGCCGCCGAAGCCGACCAGGAAAGCGAAGGCCAGGAAGGCGATCTCGCTCTCGGCCTTACCGGCGTAGAGCAGCCCGACCAGTGACAGCGCCTCGATCAGCAGGACAACCAGCAGGGTCTGCTTGCGACCGAATCGGTCCGACAACCAGCCAGTCACGGTACGCCCGGTGCCGTTGATGATGGAGAGCACGCCTGCGGAGGACGCCGCGATCAACGGCCCGAACCCGAGATCCTTGGCGAACGGAACCATGTAGCTGATGCCGAAAAGCGAGACACCGGCGCTGATTCCGAGCGACAGCCACATCAGCGGCAACATCCCGGTCTTGATTGCCTCCATCGGCGTGTACTGCCGGACGGCCGGTGGGTTCTTCTTCAGGCTCGCCGCGCCGTTCTTGCTGTCCGCCCACTTGACCGGGTCGACGTCGGCGGGCCACCAGTTCTTCGGCGGATCGCGGAAGAGCCAGCCACATACCGCGCAGACGATCAGCATGTACGCGGCCACCAGGTCCAGGACCCAGACGTAGGTGTTCGGATGCAACGCGTAGCTGAAGATGAAGATGAATGGCACTGCACCATAGGCGAATCCGCCGTTGACGAATCCGGTCTTGCCGCCGCGCCGCTCCGGATACCACTTGCCGACCAGGTTGATGCAGGTCGCGTACACCAGACCTGCCCCGATGCCGCCGCATACGGCGAAGCCGAGGTAGGCGAGCACTAGGTTGCCTTGGGTGATGCTGGCGAAACCGAGCGCCGAAAGGACCGCGCCGATCAGCATGGCGGCCCGGGGCGAGAGGATGCCCTTTTCGCGCAACTTGCCTGCCGGGAAAGCCACGCCGGCCTGGAAGAACGCCCAGATCGACAGCAGCCAGAACGTTTCGCCCATGCTCCAGTGGTGCGCATCCCGGATGGATTTGGCGGCGGCGCCGTATCCGTACTCGTACACGCTGACGGCCATCATGGCCATCCACGGCAGCCAGATCATCCACGCACGGGACCTGCCGAGCAGTTCACGATCGGTCTCCCCGACTCGATAAACGCGGCCGTTCGCGTCGATGACCTCGCGATAACTTGCGAAAGTTGACGACATGCTTGATTCTCTTTCTACGAATGGTTGAAGGCTCGCTTCACACGGGTGCCAGCCGGTGTGTAGCAATCACGCACCGCGGCTGCGGTTTTCGTGCGGCATGCCGCCGCCCCGGTCTATCGCATGACGGTTCTGTCCTTTCGTCGCCGAGCCACTTGCTCAGATGACGCCGGCACTCCTGAACAGCTCGAGCTGCTCGGGCAAATAGCCGAGCTCCGTGCAGATCTCGTCGGTGTGCTCGCCGAGCAGCGGGGAGCGGACGATGTCCACTGGAGAGTCCGACAGCCGCAGTGGCGAGCCGACGGTTTTGAACGGGCCACGTTCGGGGTGGTCGACGGTGACGATCGCCCCGAGCTCGGCCAGCGTTTCGTCCTCGATCAGCTCCTTGGTGGACAGCACCGGACCGCACGGGATGTTGAGCGCGTTCAGCGCCTCCAACGCCTCCCATTTGGTGTGCCGCTCGGACCAGTCCTCGATCAGCGCAAAGACCTTGTCCAGCTTCGGAAGGCGATCTTCCGGCCGCGCCCAGTCGGGGTGTTCGGCGAGATCGAGCCTGCCGATCAGCTCCGCCAGCGACGCCCAGCCCTGGGGCTGCACGATCACGTAGATGTAGTCGTTGGGGCCGCCACCCTTGGTCTTGACTGCCCATCCTGGTTGGCCGCCGCCGGAGGCATTGCCTGATCGGGGGACCTCGTCACCGAAACGCTCGTTCGGATACTCGTGGAGCGGTCCACTGGCGAGTCGTTGTTGATCGCGGAGCTTGACGCGGCATAGGTTGAGGACCGCTTCTTGCATGGCAACCTCAACACGCTGTCCGCGGCCAGTATTCGTGCGCTGGTACAGCGCGGCCAAGATGCCTGACACAAGGTGGATTCCGGTGCCCGAGTCACCGATCTGGGCACCGGTCGCGACGGGCGGTCCGTCCTCGAAACCTGTGGTAGCCATTGAGCCACCCATCGCCTGCGCGATGACTTCGTATGCCTTGAAGTCGAAATACCTGCCCGGCCCGAACCCCTTGATCGAGGCGTAGATGAGGCGCGGGTTGATCTCGCGCAGTCGATCCCAGGTGAACCCGAACCGATCGACGACGCCCGGGCCGAAGTTCTCGACAAGGATGTCCACCCGCGACACCAGATCGGTGAAGATCCGCTTGCCGTCGTCGCTCTTCATATTGAGGGTGATGCTGCGCTTATTGCAGTTGAGCATCGTGAAGTACAGGCTGTCGGCACCGGGAACGTCGCGAAGCTGGCCGCGGGTGACGTCGCCGGTTTTCGGCGCCTCAAGCTTGATGACGTCCGCGCCGAGCCAGGCGAGCAATTGCGTGGCCGACGGTCCCGACTGCACATGCGTCATGTCGAGCACTCGAACGCCCGCGAGTGCCTTACCCGTCGGCGGATCGGATTCCACGACCGTGGGGATCTGAACCATCACTAAACTTCCTTTGACTCGAGTCGGTTTGCTTCCATGCGTTGTGAAGCTCGTCGCAGGATTGCATACCGTATGAGGTAGACAACAGTGTCGGGTACGCAACATCGCTTGTCCAGCGATCGGGCAGTACTCACAGACTTCTCTGCCAGGCACGAAATCGCCGGCTCCCAGATCGTCGATGCGTGCCCCCTTGCGCGCAACGGGCGACGGCATGCGTTTCATCGATACTTGTTGGCGGACAACGGAGTACACCACACCGCACCGTGCCAACTATCACGCCGGCCCCTCCGAAGCGGCGGCATCGTAGGCGGGTGGGACGAACAGGTGAAGCCGCGCCAGGAAATCGACAGGAAACTCGGGGCTTGCATCAAGATTGTATGAGGTATACCGTACGCCGTGTGATGTCCGTTACTTTCTGGCGAGGCGAGTGACAGCCTTCACAACACACTGTCGATAGCAGCTGTGCCGGGTCCGGCAAGCGGTCACTGATCAACGTGTGGTTCGGCTGCAACGCGCACGCGTCGCAGCCATGAACCAGACGGTGCAGAAATAAGGGGACTGTCTTGGGAAAGGCACTCGAGGGCGTGCGCGTCCTGGACATGACACACGTCCAGTCCGGCCCCTCTTGCACACAGATTCTTGCCTGGCTGGGCGCCGACGTCGTGAAACTGGAGGCCCCCTCAGGCGACGTCACACGTAAACAGCTGCGGGACATCCCCGGAGCCGACAGCCTCTACTTCACGATGCTCAACTGCAACAAGCGGAGCATCACGCTGAACATGAAGTCCCCCGAGGGCAAGCGCATCTTCACCGAGCTGCTCCCCCGGTTCGACATCCTCGCCGAGAACTTCGGCCCCGGCGCGATCGAGCGCATGGGCTTCGGGTGGGACGAGCTGCAGCGCATCAACCCGCGGCTGATCTTTGCCTCCATCAAGGGTTTTGGCGACGGACCCTACACCCACTACAAGGCCTACGAAGTCATCGCGCAGGCGATGGGCGGCTCGATGAGCACAACCGGGTTCGAAGACGGGCCGCCGTTGGCCACCGGTGCGCAGATCGGCGACTCGGGCACCGGCATTCACACCGTGGCCGGCATCCTGGCCGCGCTCTACCAGCGCGAGCACACCGGCCGCGGACAACGCGTGACCGTCGCCATGCAACACGCGGTGCTGAACCTGTGCCGGGTCAAGCTGCGCGACCACCAGAGGCTGGAGCACGGACCGCTCGGCGAATACCCCAACGAGGACTTCGACGACTGCGTCCCGCGGTCCGGTAACGCCTCCGGCGGCGGCCAGCCCGGCTGGGCCGTGAAATGCGCACCGGGCGGACCCAACGACTACATCTATGTCGTCGTCCAGCCGGTGGGCTGGGAGCCCATCGCGAACCTGATCGGAAGGCCCGAGCTGGTGACCGATCCCGAATGGAGTACACCCCAGGCACGCCTGAACAAGTTGGACAAGATGTTCCAGCTCATCGAGGAATGGACGATGGGGCTTGGTAAGTGGCAGGCGCTCGAGCTCCTGACCGAACACAACATCCCCTGCGGGCCGATTCTCTCCACCAGGGAGATCGTCGACGACACCTCACTGGCGGCCAACGAGATGGTGGTCCGGGTCGATCACCCCGAGCGTGGCGAGTTCACCACCGTCGGCTGCCCGATCAAGCTCTCCGACTCCCCGGTCGACATCGATCGCTCGCCTTTGCTGGGCGAGCACAACGCGCACATCTACGGCGACGAGCTCGGCCTTGGCGACCAGCTCGTCGCGCTGAAGGCGAAGGGAGTCATTTAACGATTCCGCTACCCAAAAAGGCAGACAGTCGGCAGTATACAAAGACGAAAAGGAGATCGACACGCATGAACGCGTCAGCTCAGCCGGCATACCGCGAGGTAGTCGACGGTAACGGCAGGGTGTACCGGGTCGGGGAGACCGACCGCGACATCCTGGGACGGTCACGGGCATGGATGGTATGGCTCCCGTGGATCGCGATGATGGCCATCAGTTCATCCGAATATGCGTTCACCTCTGCCGAGGACACGCTGTCGGAGGCCCATGGCTGGCACGGCGCCCATATCTTCTGGTTGCTCGGCGTATGGGTGCTGTTCCAGGCGGCGGTGGCCTTCCCCGCCGGCCGGCTGCGGGAAAGTGGCAGGCTGTCGGCACGGTCGGCGATGCTGCTCGGCGCCGCCGGGGCGCTTCTCGGCTATCTGTCGCTGGCGTACGCCCCGCACGTCCTGCTTGCATATATCGGCTTCGGGTTCTTCGGTGGCGGCGGAGCCGGCTTCGTGTACGCCACCTGCATCAACATGGTTGGCAAGTGGTATCCGGAACGCAAGGGCGGCAAGACGGGCTTCGTCAACGGCGGCTTCGCGTACGGGTCGGTGCCCTTCATCTTCTTGTTCACCAATTACATGGACCTGGAGAACTACGAGGGCATCCTGTTGGCGGTCGGCATCTTCCTCGCCGGCTTGGTCGCGGCGACCGGCTTCTTCTTCGTCGATCCGCCGAAGAACTGGTGGCCGCCGCACGTCGACCCGCTGAAGGTCAACGACGATCCGCGAATCCGCCGCGCGCTTCGCAAGAACCCGCCGGCCGTCAAGCAGTACACCCCCATGGAGGCGGTCAAGACCGGCATCCTGCCGCTGATGTGGTTCGTCCTGCTGTGCACCGCGGGCATCAACATCTTCGGCATCGCGATGCAGGTGCCGTTCGGCAAGGAGATGGGTTTTGCCGGCGGCATCGTCGCGCTCGCGATGAGCCTCAAGGCCATCATCAATGGCACCGGCCGCGGCGTGATCGGCTGGATCTCCGACCGAGTCGGCCGCAGGGACACGCTCATCATCGTCTGCGTGGTGCTCGGTCTGGCCCAATACGCCGTGTACTTCTCCGGTTCCATCGGCAGCATGCCGCTGTTCCTGTTGGCGTCGATGATCTCCGGATTCGGCGGCGGGGCGATATTCCCGCTGTTCGCGGCGATGACCGCCGACTACTTCGGCGAGAACAACAACGCCACCAACTACGGCCTGGTCTACAGCTCGAAGTTGATTTCCGGTCTGGTCGGTGCCGGCCTCGGCGCGGTCGTGGTCGACACCTGGGGTTACGGGGCGGCGTTCGGCATCGCCGGTTCGGTCGGCATCGCCTGCGCCTTCATCTCGGTTCTGCTGCGTCAGCCGAAGCTGAAGGAGTCGACACCGACACGGCCCACCGAGCCGACGGAGGCCGGGGCGAGGGTATTGGTAGTCGACTAGTCGGCTCCGGCGCACAGCACCCCGGGTGATGAGACGTCCTGTTCGGACGTCCCGCACCCGGGGTGTTCTGTTGGCGGCGATCGGGTACGCCATCGACAAGTTCGCAGCAAAGCCAGTTTATTGCATACGAAAGTCTGTACCCTGTTGACCGCAGATAGCTACTTGGTCGGAGGAATGCGCAATGTCACTTCCCACCCCGAGTCCCCGTAGGCGCGGCCCCACGCTGGCCGACGCCGCCGCGCGTCGGGTGCAACGCCCGGCGCCCCTGCGGCAGGCCGTCTACGACGCGATCGTCGATCTCATCGTCCAGGGCACGCTGCAGCGAGGCCAGCATCTGGTCGAAAATGAGTTGGCCGAGTACCTCGGCGTCAGTCGGCAGCCGGTGCGTGAAGCCCTGCAACGGTTGCAGACCGACGGGTGGGTTGACCTGCGGCCTGCACAGGGCGCGTTCGTGCATACCCCGTCCGAGGACGAGGTGGATCAACTCCTCGGCGTACGCACCGTCCTCGAGACGTACTCCGCGCGACTCGCGGCCGAGAACGCCACACCCGAGGACGTCAACCGGCTCTGGGAGTTACAGCAGGACGGGCTGGACGCCCTGGCCGCCAACGACTCGGAAGCGTTGGTGAAGGCCAACGTAAACCTGCATGCCGAGATCACCGCCGTTGCGGGAAACTCCGTGCTGGCCAAGCACATTGAACTTGTGGAACGCCGGTGGCACTGGTACTACCTGCCGATCGCGCAGCCCCGTGGCCAAGGCGCCTGGGCCGAGCACGCCGAACTGCTCAAGGCTATCGCCGCCGGCGATGCCGATCTGGCGAGCAGCATCATGCACCGCCACACGGAACATACGCGGCAGGTCTATCACGACCAGCGGCAGACCAAGTCTGATGCCGAGTAACGAGTTGAGTCAGCACGGAAGCGGCTCGCCGGACGGGATCCGCTCTACTCCGGAATAGACGTTCATCGATGTTCCGCGCAGAAAGCCGATCAACGTCAACCCCGTCTCCCTGGCGAGATCAACCGCGAGCGACGACGGCGCGGACACCGCTGCGAGCGCGGGGATTCCGGCCATCACCGCCTTCTGCACGAGTTCGAACGAAGCGCGCCCACTGACCATCAGCGTCATGCCGCTCAGCGGCAGACGTCCCTGGTCGAGTGCCCATCCGATGACCTTGTCCACCGCGTTATGCCGGCCGACGTCTTCCCTCACGCACCACAATTCCCCTGCCGCGTCGAAGAGTGCCGCCGCGTGCAGCCCGCCGGTGCGATCGAAGACCCGCTGGGCAGCCCTGAGTTTGTCCGGCAGGGCGGCGATCGTTTCGGTGTTGAGTCGCAAGGGATCCCGGGCGACGCGCCATCTGCTGATCGTGCGCACCGCCTCGAGACTGGCCTTGCCGCACAAGCCGCACGACGACGTCGTGTAGAAGTTGCGCTCGACCGACACGTCAGGCAGTGGCACGCCATCGGCCAACAGCACGTCGAGCACGTTGTAGGTGTTGACGCCATCTGCGGTGGCGCCCGCGCAGTACCGGATCCCGGCAATGTCCGAGTCGGCCGCCACAACGCCCTCGCTGACGAGAAAGCCGCGGGCGAGGTCGAAGTCGTTGCCCGGGGTTCGCATCGTCACCGTGAGCGGGCGGCCGGCCACTCGGATCTCCAGCGGTTCCTCCGCGGCGAGAGAGTCCGGACGGGCAGTGGCCACCCCGTCGGCCATCCGCACGACTCGGTATCTACTGGTTACGCGTCCCACGCCGGCTCCCGATGGTTATTTCTCCGATGGACAAGTGATCCAGGTCACGTTAAACTCACCGCATACTGTATGCAATAGGAGTCTACATGTCCCCCACCAGCGCACCAGTCGCAGTCGTCGAAGTCCGGGACCTTCACGGACGCTCCTACCGGGTCGGTGAGCGACCGCACGACATCATCGGCCACTCCCGGAAGTGGATGCTTGGGCTCTCGTGGGCGGCGATGGCCGGCATCGGCGTGCTGCAGTACGGCTACGGCGTCGCCGTCTCCGCCCTGCACGCGACCGACGGTGCGAGCGTGACGGGCGCCCTCTGGGTGCTCGCCCTGTGGGTGGTGTTCCAGGCCGGCGCGGCTGCACCCACTGCCGCATTGAGCCACCGGTTTGCACTGGCTCCATCGCGCGCCGTGCTCGTCGGGGCGCTCTTGTGCGCCGCAGGCCCGTTGACCCTCGCCTACAGCGACAGCCTCGCGCTCGCGGTGCTCGGATACTCCGTGCTGTGCGGCACCGGCGCCGGAATCGTCTATGCCACATGCACATCCACCGTTGCGAAGTGGTATCCGGAGGAGCGCGCCGTCCGCGTCGGATTCGTCACCGGGGCCTTCGGCTATGGCGCCGTGCCGTTCATCGCGCTGTTCGTCGGCGTCCTCACACCCGGAAACCAGACGGAGGTCTTCGCAGGCGTGGGCGTGTGCGTCCTCCTCGTCGTCGCCGTGTGCGGCGCGCTCTTGCGGGATCCGCCCGCGGGCTGGTGGCCACCCGAGATCGACCCCAAACTGTGGGCGATCGACAAGCGGGTGAACCGCAGTCTGCGCAACAACGTCCCGGCAGTGCGGCAGTACTCACCTCGCGAAGCCGTGCGGACACCCGCGTTCGTGGTCATGTACCTCATCCTGGTGTTCGCCGCCGCGGCCTCGCTGCTGGCCATCGTGTACGTCCCGTTCGTCGCGATGTCCCATGGCTTTTCGCTGGCCATCGGAGCGTCGGCGGTTGGTCTGCTCGCTGTCGTCAACGGCGCGGGGCGGAGTGTCGCCGGTCGAATCTCCGACCGCTTCGGGCGCCGCCAGACGCTCAGCGCCGCGCTTCTCCTGGAGGGTTGCGCGCAGTTGGGGCTCGTCTATTCCGCGTCGGTCGGGCAGCCCGCAGCGTTCGTGGTCTTCGCTGCGCTCAGCGGGATGGCAGGCGGCGCGTTCTATCCGCTGTTCGCGAGCCTGGTTGCCGACTACTTCGGCGAGCGCAACGCCGTGCGCAACTTCGGCGTGGTCTACAGCGCCAAGCTGTTCGGCGGCATCATCGGCGTCGGGCTCCCCGCGTTGGTGGTCGCGTCGGATGGACTCACGCTTCTGTTCGTCGCCGCCGGTCTGCTCAGCCTATGCGCCGCCGTCATGACGCGGCTGCTCCATCGCCCCGGATACCCCGCATTGCACCTGCCCCGGTAATCGCTTAGCCCCCAAGGAGATTCGATGTCAAGCACTGCCGAACGAGAAGAGCTCAACGAGCTGAGCGGCGCCCTTTTGAAGTGCGTGACGTCGTTGGCGTCGAAATGCGGCGACACCCCGGCCATGCGTCGCCTCGTCAATGACGCCGAACGCATCCTCAACGGCGTCGACCGGCTGGACATCGACGTCGAAGAGCTCGAACTGACGCGCGGGCACACCCCGTCCGTCGAGATGATCCAGATCCCAGACACCCAGTACGACATCGATTTCTGGAGGGATGTGGACCACGAGGGCATTGGCGGGCAGAACGGGGTTTGCGTGCCTGTCTCGAGCGGCCGGAAACGCAGATAGGTAATCCTGCCGGTGCCGCGCCGAGGAGGTCGGTCGGCACTCTTCCCGCTGGCTGCTGAATCGACTTGAGCTAATCCAGGAATTGCTGACCAGCAGTCTTGACTCCAGCGTCCGTTCTCCCGCAGGGTATCGGCGGCAGGCGGTTGTCTCACGAGAGACGACATATGAGGGTCTCGAAACTCCGTCTCGGAGCCACCGACGCTGAGCACCGACAGCGGCGTTGTCGCCGCGGGCCTTGTCGCGGCCGCTGATGATGACGTGGGCGCCGCGGGCGGCGAGTTGTTCGGCGACTGCGCGGCCGATGCCGCTGGCGCTGCCGGTGATCAGCGCTGTTTGGCCGACGAAGTCCTGAGACACGCTTGGCTCCTTACTGTTTGGGCCGCTGAGGGCAACGGTGTTTGGGTGGGGCGGTCCCGCTGGGGGGTGAGTGGGGGACCGCCCCGCAGGGGTCAGGACACGGTGTCCAGGGCGGCGAGGATGTCGCTGACCTCGGTGCGGGTGGTGTAGTTGGGGTGCACGTCGATCCAGCGGATCACCCCGGTCGGGTCGACGATGACGACAGTGGGCATGGGTATGCTGTAGGTGCCGTCGGCGTTGACCTCGGGCAGGTCTAAACCCATCGCGCGCTGCGCGGCTTGGGCATCGTCGGGGGGTGCGGTCATCACGCCGAGCCGTTTGGCGATCTTGTTGCCCGGATCGGACAGCACGATGAAGGTCAGCGCGTTCTTCTCCTGGGCCGACAGTGAGCCGTCGGACTTCTGCGGGCTGATGGCCACCAGCGCAACGCCCTTGTTGGCCAGTGTAGGGACGAGGTCGTCCTGGTAGGCGCGCAGCGCCAAATTGCAGTAGGGGCACCACGCGCCGCGGTAGAGCACGACCACCGCGGTGCGCCCGCCCAGCGCGGCCGACAGTGTGATCG
>Ga0075418_10005789_pt1 | contig 13962 bp, 7 predicted proteins | sample SoiMetdeltSBSDD2_FD_81776 | JGI IMG/M metagenome (GOLD analysis project Ga0075418, IMG submission 81776) | Bulk soil microbial communities from a Populus tree surrounding site in Tennessee, USA - Soil MetaG P. deltoides SBSDD2 | ecosystem: Environmental > Terrestrial > Soil > Tree plantation...
CATTACTGCATCAATATCTTTATTGGCCAACAGCTCATGGTAATCATCGTATGTTTTAATATCTACATAATTTTCATTGCCGGTTTTCTTTGTATACCACCCTTCCACCAGTTTCTTACCAAGTTGTAACCGGTTACGATCCACATCTGCTATTGCCATTATATGGGCATGATCATATTTAAATGTTTCGCTAAGATCATGGGTACGTGCAATGCGGCCGCAACCTATTTGCCCAATATTGATCTTATTACTCGGTGCATTTTTGCCAAAGACAGAAGCTGGAACAATGGTAGGAAAGCTGTTCAAGGCAACGGTCCCTGCTGCCAGCCTAATAGTGTCTTTTAAAAATTTTCGCCGGTTATTAGATGGTTTCAAAAGATCCATAGTTTTACTTTTTAAAGAAGAGGAGAGCATGCATTCAATAACAAAGAACGTATTAAATGCATGCATTTCTATCCAGAAAGCTACTCATCAGGAATTACATCCAATGCAGGAACATTCAAATCTGCGCCCGAGTATCCAATGTTTTGATTGATACGTCCATCCGTATTACCTAAAATAGCGGATTGCGGAATGGGCCATAATACATGGTATTGACTGATCTTAAACATATCCTGGTGAATAGTAACAAAATTGGTCCGGTAAAAAATATTTTTCTCCAAAATTCTATCCACCATAAAATTCGAGAGAGAGAAATCAGCCAGCGTGTAGGTCTTACCATTATAAGGCTTACTGGTTTTCGCAAACAAATAAGCGATCCTGGTCAACTCTGTTTTGCGGCCTTCTTCATAATATAATTCCCTGGCTCTTTCATCTAATATAGTTCCTATGCTCATATTGGCAGCAGTATATGGAGCACAACCTGCCCTTTGCCTTACTTTATTTACATCAGTTGCTGCATTTGCCATATCTCCTTTCCAAACATATGCTTCTGCGCGGAGCAGGTAAGTTTCGGCAAGACGCATTACATACCAGTCGGTATTTCCTCCCCGCATCGGCGAGTTTTCTGTATCTGGTATATATATTTTATAATGCGGCCATGGATACCATTGACGTAAAGTATCGGAGCATAAAAGTGTTCCTGTTGCACTATACAAACGTAATCTCTGACCATAGTATGGATCAACATTTTTCAATGCAGGATTACTATACCGCAGGTTTTCCATATACATCCAATTACCTGATGTTGAATCATGCCGAAGGTCATTTACATCGTCCCATATATCTTTATAGTGGTAAGAAGTGGAACGGCAACGACCGATACCACGGCCATACCATTGCATCAAGTCGATCTCAATATTAGGAAGTGGAGAGATGCCTGTACCACCGTTTGGTGTTCTGATACCTGCAATAGATATACCGGGAACTGCCTGGCGCATTGATTGAATGCCTCCAACAAATCGACCTGCATTTCCAAAGGCGTCAGTGACCAAAAATAAAACTTCAGTATTGTTGGCAGCAGCCTTATTTGCCGGGCGATGTAGATCCCAGATAACGTTTTTAGTGGCAATACCTGCATCTACACCAAACCTCGCCGTCATTAATTTGTAGGTGCCATTATTGATGACGGCGCTCGCAGCAGCGATCGCATCATCAAACAAGCCTAATGCAAGATTTATTTTTGCCAACAAATGGTAAATAGCACCTCTATTTACATCTCCTTTATCTGCTGTCCAGGGTACCCAAAGAACGGCGCTGTCAAGGTCCTGTTTCATTCGCCGCAAGATCACTTCCCTTTTTACCGTCGCATAATTTGTTTTTACAGTTGTCAATTCTTTTAATGGACAAGGCACATCTCCAAATTGATTAGTTAAACGATAATAATCATAGGCCCTGAAAAAATATGCTTTACCCTTGATAATGTTCTTGGTGGCATCTGGAATGGCTGTGGCTGCAGGAAGACGGGAAATGATCGTATTTGCCAAACGAATACCGATCCATTCCTGTTCCCAGTACCAACCAATTCTATTTGCATCTACACTATTCAGGTTTGCTTCGGGCTTAATAGTAATATCCAAATTTTGTGCAGGCCCTGTCTTATCATCTGTTCCTTCAACAGCTACTTCTGAAAAAATCGTTTCAGTAATAATTGGTGCACCATCGCCATACCACTCATTCTTAAGAACTCTTGCACACCCATTTAAAGCTGCATTAAATCCAATTACATCCACAAAAGTATTTTCAGGATTAAATTGAGAAAGTGGTTTGGGTTTCAAACGGTCTTTATTACAGCTTTCCAAAACCATCATGCCAATAACCATGATGGTTAAAAGGCTAATTAGTTTATATAAATTTTTCATGAATTTATTATTTAACAGTTATCTTATAATTATAATGTCAGGTTCAATCCAAAATTAATTGTCCGTGGGGTGGGAGAGATATTCTGCAGACCATCCGCTCCATGATATTCAGGATCGAAGTAATCCCATTTTGAAAATACAGCCGCATTTATAACATTGGCATAAACCTTAAGCGAGCCTATCTTATATCTTTGAGTGAGCTTTGCCGGAACAGTATAGGCCAGGCTAATATTGCTCAACCTCACAAAAGAAGATTTTTTATAAACGTTCCAGCCAACAACACCCCTGTAAGAGCCAAGCTTTCCATATTCATTCGTCGGATTGGAAGGGGTCCAGTAAGGTAGTTGATAAAAATTAACCCGATCATAGAAAATATTATTACTGTTGTTCCTTGAACCATTGGTAGCTTCATTAAATGTGCTCAGCTGTCCCATCCTGGCATACAGCGTAAATGAGAAATCGAAATTCCTATAAATTTTAAATTCGTTTCTCATGTTCCATGAATACCTGGGGGTAAAATCGCCCATAAATTTCTTATCTGCTAACGTGTACTTGCCATCTCCATTACCATCAACTAAACGCATATCACCCGGTTGAAATCCATATTGTGCTGCCAAAGCCTTATCTGGTATTTGCCAAACTCCCTGGATAGGAAAGTCATAGATAACAGAAATAGATTTCCCGATATACCAGTTATTTATTGCATCATCTTTTTCAGAACGGCCAATTTCTTTTCCTGTTGCATCATAATCAGGAGTGGCCCCGTATAAATGAATGATCTTATTTCTGTTTAACCAAAACCCGATAGTAGTATTCCATGAGAAATTGCTTAGCTGCAGGTTTACAGTATTCAGATTTATTTCAAGTCCTTTATTTTCTACTTCGCCAAGATTTGCCAAAATGCTTGTGAATCCTGTCACGTTAGGTAATGAACGATTAACCAGGAGATCTTTAGTAGTACGTTTGTAAACATCAAACGAACCACTTACTTTCCCTTTTAAAATTGAATAATCTAACCCAATATTTATAGAACTGTTTCTCTCCCATTTCAACTTTGGATTCGCTAATGTAGTTCCTGCCACATATGAGGTGTTATACCTGGCACCACCTGAAGTAATGAACTCATATGTGCCGGCACCTAAATTAGACAAAGCAGCATAACGGCCGATTTGCCTGTTACCATTTTCACCATATGAAAGCCTGAGTTTTCCATAGTCAAGCCATTTTATGTCGTTAATGAATTTTTCATCACTGAAAGCCCAGGCAACTCCCAATGAAGGGAAACTGGCTCTTGGATTTTCTTGTCCAAATGCAGAAAAACCATCTCTGCGTAATGTTGCTGTTAAAAAATAACGTTGGTCATAATTATAAGTTACCCGGCCCATCAATGCATCTCCTGTTTCATATTGGTCATCGCTATTGATAATAGGGGGTAATGTTGCGAATTGAATACCGTTGTAACCTAAATTATCACTGGGTGCAAAATTTTCAGCCTGGATGGTCGTATTCCAGGATTGAAATTTTTCAGCATTGGCAAGGAATGTTGCTTCTACTGAATGTTTGTCAAATTTTTTGTTCCAGCGTATGATATTATCTATCTGCCATGAATAAACAGTTTGATTTCTCCTGTTTACTACACCCTTTCTCGATATGATATCTGGCTTTTTAGAGGATTGATGCTGGTATTCACGCAGTACATCAAACCTCGGAGTAAAGTTAACCTGGTAGGAGAAACCAAATGGCAGATTTCCTTTTGCATAGACGCTGCCAAAAAAATTATCATACTTATATAATCGCTTTATGTAGGCCTGGTCCAGGAACGGGTGAGTATTGGAACCCGGATCATCATTTGGACTTTGTCGTAGCGTTACACCATCGGCCTGGTAGAAGGAGCCCCACGGTGTAGTAGCAGCAATATCACCAAACCTGACGGGTACTGTACTTTCATCCCTGTTAGAATATTGAAAATTCAGACCTGCTGTGAAGAATTCAGCAACTTTTCCTTCTAAATTAACACGGGTTCGAAATACCTTATATTTATCACCAACAGTTAACCCTTCATTCGTCAAATAGCCCAATGAAAAGTAATAATTATACTCATCTCTCCTTTGTGCTATACTCACCGTATGATCATGTTGCAGGGCATTATCATTGTAGATCAGGTCTTGCCAGTCAATAGATTTTCCTGCTTTAAAATTGGCCAATTCAATAGGCTTAAACAAATTGCGCTGGAACCATACATTCGTATCGTTAAGGTTGGTAGATCCATCCAATGCTAACCATTGAGCCAATGTAAAATTTGAAGGCAAATTCCACGGCATTGTATATAAATACTGGATGCCGGGCTTACTAATAGAATCAAAATTGGCTTTAGCCCACATGGCATCTGCACGGAATTGTAAAAATTCCTGTGCATTCAATAAATGAGGTTGATTGACCAGTTTATTCAGAGCGAAATTGCTGTTGAAAGTAATTACAGGCTTACCAATCTTTCCTTTTTTAGTTGTGATCAGTAATACGCCGTTAGCTGATCTTGCTCCAAATACCGCAGCAGCACTGGCATCTTTTAAAATGTCAACAGTCGCAATATCGTTAGGGTTTATATCGGATAATGCTCCCGGATAAATTACCCCATCCAAAACTATCAAAGGAGATGAACTAGCTGTTAAGGTTCCCCTGCCGCGGATCTGCAAGCTTCCACTTTGACCTTTAGTACTTGGATCCCAACCAATATCTAATCCAGGAGCATTCCCTCTTAACATGTCCTGTACTGATTTCGGATTTTCATTTTCGAATTGACTAGCTTTTACCTGGGCGATAGCACCCGTTAAATCTTTTTTCTTGGCCGTACCATACCCGGTTACTACCACTTCATTCAAAGAAGAAATAATTTCATTCAGCGTAATGTCAATGCTCCCCTTTCCATTTACCGAAATTTCTTTGGTCCCAAAACCGGTATAACTGAATATCAGTACACCTTTTTCAGGAACATCAGCAAGCTGATACCAGCCCTCTGTATTGGTACTAGTTCCCTTGGATGTTCCTTTTATCAGAACCGTCACCCCAGGGAGCGGGCTGTTCTTACTGTCCGTGACCTTTCCTGAAACAGTAAGATTAGGAGATTGTGCGTTAAGTACCAGTGGCAGGCAAATTGAGACAAAAAGAAAGCAGGCAATTTGCCGAAGGGTATTGCCACGCATGGCAATAGGCAGTGTTTTGTGTAGTGTTTTGTGCATATAGCAAGCTTTGGTGTTTACAAAAATAGTTTGGTATCACATTGTCGGTTATTAAACAGTTCCCAATGGAAAATTTGTTCAAAGAACCAAAACGCTGAGAGCCCATTAAATAAAGAGGAACCTTCACAGGATAAATTGAGTCACAATCACCGATAAACCATACAAAAGGGAAAACAGAAAATCCTGAAAATAAATTACAGGTTTTGTCCCATGGCAAGACAATTAATTTTCCCCATAACGGAACCAGTTCAAACTTTGGATAAAGGAAATCAGTTTCTCTACAAGCAAATCCTGGTTAAATGTATTATTATTTCAGTATTCTTATTGCATATCTCTGGCCTGCGGGGAAAGAAAGGGCAACTACAACGATTGAAATTGATTAGAATCCTGATTTTTTATTAATTTGTAAAGGTCATTCTGAACGATCTGCTGCATGAAAAAAGGCGTTACAATCAAGGACATTGCCCTGAAACTGAATATGTCCGTGTCTACGGTATCAAAGGCTCTCAATAATGATCTTTCAATAAGTGCTCCTACCAAAGAAAGGGTTAAACAACTTGCAAATGACTGGAATTATATCCCGAATGAAGCGGCCCGGCACTTCAAACTCAATAAAACATTTACACTCGGGCTCGTTATTCCGGACATGCTTGATCAATTCTTTGTATTAGCAATAAATGGCGCAGAGAAAATAGCTGCACTAGAAAAATATAATGTGATCATTTCTCAATCACATGAAGATCCAGCGAATGAAGAGAGAATTGTTGATCTAATGAAACGAAACAGGGTTGACGGACTCATTGTTGTTATCACAAAAAAAACACAGGATATGTCGCCTTTTTTAAACCTAAAAAATATTGGTATCCCTGTGGTCTTTTTTGCCCGTCCCCCCAAAGATGATTCCTTTGATTATGTAATAGCAGACAATGAAGGTGGTGCCTTTAAAGCAACTGAATATTTGATTAAAAAGGGACACCGACGGGTCGGTCATCTTATGGGTCCGGAGTCGATGGCTGTAAGTCAAAAAAGATTGCAGGGTTATAGGACAGCTTTAGAAAAGAATAAAATAAAGTTTGATCCCGACCTGGTAAGGGTTGTAGACCTGACAGAAGAATCAACCTTTTTTGCCATGAGCCAGTTTATGAAAATGAAATCTCCCCCAACAGGAATTTTCACCTTCAAAAATTATATTAGCCTTGATGCTATCGAATATCTTAAAAAGAAATTTCCGGGAAAAGTGAATAAAATAGATTTTGCAGGGTTCGGCAACCTGCCTCTCTTCCGCTATCTTGATCACAAACCCGTGGCATCTATTGAAGAAAGTTCTTACGAAATGGGTGAAGAAGCCGCACGCTTATTGTTCGAATTCATCAAAAAAGAAGATTTGATGAGTATGCGGGCAGTACAACATATTCAAGTTAGCTGCAAGCTTGTTGTTCATGAATAAATCAAATCGTAACAAGTGTCTATTTCACCTTCAAACTATACGCTCACTTACAAAACCATTCTTCGTATCAAAAAGACAAAACAAAAAGGATCAATTTACAAGCTCACTCCTCGCTTCCAGGGAATAAAATCATCCTGGTTAAGCTGAACAGCTTTTGGTATTACTTCACCGCCTGCGGCTTTGATACAATATTCAAGTATCTCCTCTCCCATTTGCTGAATGGTTTTTTCTCCCTCTACAATGGGGCCACAATCGATATCGATGATATCATTCATTTTTTTTGTAAGATTACTATTCGTACTCACTTTAATAGTCGGACAAACAGGATTGCCGGTTGGTGTACCAAGTCCCGTAGTAAATAAGATCAGCGTGGCGCCGCTTGCGGCTTTCCCGGTTGTAGCTTCCACATCATTGCCCGGTGTGCAAACCAAATTCAATCCAGGCTTTGTTACCGGCTCAGTGTAATCCAGCACGTCAACAACCGGCGAAGTACCACCCTTCTTAGCGGCTCCGTTACTTTTAATAGCGTCGGTTATCAATCCATCTTTAATATTCCCGGGAGATGGATTCATATGAAAACCCGAACCAACTTTATGTGCAGCTTCATTATAAGCGGTCATTAGCTGAATGAATTTCCTGGCAGCTGGCTCGTTAGTCGTTCTGTCAATAAGGTCCTGTTCAGCCCCGCAGAGTTCAGGAAATTCTGCCAATAATATTTTACCGCCCAATGCCACGACAAGATCGGCACAATAACCAACCGCAGGGTTGGCAGAGATACCACTGAACCCATCACTTCCGCCACATTTTACACCGATACATAATTTATCAAGCGTGGCAGGCTTGCGCTCGATCTTGTTTACCTCAATTAATCCCTCAAATGTTTTACGTATTGCTTCAGCGATCAATTGTTCTTCGCTTTGAGATTGTTGTTGTTCAAAAATGTAAAGCGGTTTGTCAAAATTTGGATCGCGCTGTTTCAGATCGTTTATAAAATCCTGCACTTGTAAGTTCTGACAGCCCAAACTCAATACGGTGACACCGGCGACATTCGGATGATCCGCGTAAGCTGCTAACAGTTTTCCAAGGATGCCTGCATCCTGCCTCGTACCTCCACAACCTCCCTGGTGATTTAAAAACTTGATCCCGTCAACATTTTTAAATGGACGATTTCCGTTAGTGTGTTTCGGCACAGAAAAAATATCAACGGATGCGACATCCTTCCCTTTTTTGTATGCTTCGATCAGCTGGTGAGTATAGCTCTTATATTTATCCGTAACCGCATATCCCAATTCATTGTGCATTGCTTCACGTATCACATCAAGGTTACGGTTTTCGCAAAAGACCGTTGGAATAAATAGCCAATAGTTAGCAGTTCCCACTCTCCCATCACTACGATGGTATCCATTAAAAGTTCTTCCTTTGAATTTGGAAACATCCGGGGCATGCCATTCATATTTTGCCGCGCGATAAGTAAATGGATCAGCAGCATGCTTTGTATTTATGGTAGTCATCAACCCGCCACGAGGGACGGGATTTTGTGCCTTGCCTACAAGCACACCGTACATAATGATCTCATCACCGGTTTGCAGGTCCTTTGTAAAAAACTTATGCTTGGCATTGATATCCTCCTGCAACCGATACTCTTCGCCTTCAAAGGAAATCGTTTCTCCTTTCTTAAGATTTGTCAATGCCACTATTACATTATCCTTTGGATTTACCTTTAAAACTCTATGTTTCATTTAAGCCACCACCTTTTTTGATTCGATCTTTGAAATAGTACTTAACACACCGTGCAACTGAAAATCATTCAATTGCTCCTGCACGGTTTGTAAAAATCCCGGCAGTTTGGTGAGGTCAGTCCCCCAAAGTTCCTCATTTTGCATTACAATCTCAGCAGCTTTATTCGAACTGTTATCATGCCACACGACGGAGAAATATTCTGCCGAATCATCCTTTATCTCATACAATTGTCCATTCCTGTTTCCATAATATTTCCCGTTTTCTTTTTTTACCACTTTCATGTACAAAAGAAACCCTGCAAAACCGGTAGCCATATGGACCGGAGGCGAATCATTTAACTCATAATGACGTTGCAGCAAAGGAATGTTCCTCATCTTCATTTTAGACGTATACTGAACTGTAATACTCTGCCATTGATGCTCGATAAACGGATTGCAAAATCTTTCAAATACCCTGTTAGCAAAATCTTTTTTTACATTTTCATCTATTTCATATGGGATGGCTTTTGCGATTTCATTTTGCATCAGCTCTTTTGTAAATCTTCCGTAAACAGGATCACCCACGGCCTCCCTGGTGATATTAAATCCGCTCAGAAATGCGAGCCCGCAATTGAAGGTGTGCGTCCCATTCAGCAATCGCAGTTTTAACTCCTTAAATAAGGTAATATCAGGCGTGATGATCACACTTTCATCGATTTTATAGAATGACAATGCTTCTTTCACTTTCTCATCACCTTCAATAGCCCAAAGACGAAATACTTCGCTCTTTGTCATCAGTTCATCTTCATAACCAAGGGATGTCTCAATTCTTTTTACATCGTCAGCCGCTGGTTTACCCGGAACAATGCGATCAACAAGGGAGTTACAAAAAACATTATGATTTTCCAGCCATTCAAAAAATTTAAACTCGAGATTATTTCGGTGCGCCAGTTCTAACACAATACTTTCGAGTTTATCTGCATTATCAGTTATCAGTTCAGTAGGTACGATCACCATTCCACTTGCAGCACTTCCTTTAAATGCTTTAAATCTTTCATATAAAAATGAGAGCAGCTTACCGGGAAATGAAACCGGCGGTGTAGCATTAATATCATCATCCACTAATTGTATTCCTATCTCGGTAGTATTTGAAATGATGATTCTCATTTCAGGATTGTAAGCACATTCCAGTAGTTGCTTCCATTCTGTCTTTGCACTCAGCACGCGGCTGATTGAAGCATTTACAATATTTTCCTCTACAGTTTTTCCATTCTCAATTCCACGAACACAGATGGTATACAATCCATTCTGCCGGTCAAATGCCGAGCTATCGCTTTCTGTCGATTTCACTACCACTACCCTGCCATTAAAAATACCCTGTTTGTTTGCCTGGTCAATAAAATGATCTGGCAATGCTCTTAACAACACGCCTGTGCCGAATTGCAATACTTTCTCGGGCAAACCAAACACTTTTTTATCGGGTATCTCCAGGCCGTTCTTCACTTCGATCTTGTCAATATTATTTTTCGATAACTGCATATGATTGATCTTTTATTGTATGTTATGAGCGATAGTAATTCTATTAGGTCCCAATACCTATCGGGATTGCGACGCTCCTTTCATCTTTCTGTAACCCGACAGACTTCGGCGTGAGCTCAGTCGAACGCTATCGGGTCTGCTCTGCAATTTTTAGTTTGCTTCGGTTTGCCACAACAGACGCTACTGTTTGCAGACTCTTCTGGCAAACCTCGCAATGACGAACGAGCAAACTGTCGGTCGCGTGTTCGTCATTGCGAGGCCGGCTTTTAAAACAATCTTGTATTTAGTTCAGCAAGGCCGAAGCAATCTACCAAAGAACTAGTCTGTAATTTTCCATCTTTTTCCAAATAACCAATTAACGCTTATATCCTTAATGTTCACTCCTTCTGGCAAATTATTCTTATGCCATGCAAAATCATTTCCGCTTTTTCGATGACAATTATAATAGTACACTCGATGACCCCAATTGATAACATTATTTGTTGGTACCCGGTAGATCGCTGAATCTTTCATATTGTCTGCGAATACACAATTGATCAAATAAAACTGCGCCTCCCTATGATACCGGCCTAATAAAAAACCATCATACCCCCTGAACGTGCAATTCACTATTACAGTTTTTGAATCAATATTACCCGACCCATCATGCCATATCGCCGCAGGCCCCGTATGCGTGATGAATTCACAATTCTCGGCCCAGGCCCAGCCACGCGGACAGTAAAAATCAACACCCCCTTCCATAACACAATCTTTAAAATACCACATGCCATTATTTATCTCCCATGGACTTACTGTATCACCGCCATATGCACGAAAACGGCAATTGATCGCTTTTAATCTTGTCGCCATATTCATTGTACGCAAAGCCATTTGATGTCCATCCTTTCTTAACTTCTTTTCCTTGTTTGCTGTGGTATCCGAGGCACACCAGATCGTCCTTTCTTTAAAATCAAATCCATAATTATTGGTGACTGTCAGGTTTTTTAAGGTGATATCATTTGCGCCAACATTCAAAGTGGCCACGCCCCAATCATCGGTATGGCCGCATCTCCATTCATCTCTTGCAATTGAAGCAATGATGATCGTCTTCTCCCGGTCCTCACCTTCAAAAATTATATTCGACTTTTCGATATAAAGTTTTTCGTTATAAACTCCATTCCTTATAAAGATCGATCTTGGTGTTGCCGATGAGTCCGGTAAACTATTGATCGCACCCTGGATGGTTTTGTAATCACCTTTGCCGCTTGCATCGACTACTATCTTTTTCTGTGCAGATAACTGAATTGAACAAGTCAGTAATAATATGGCAAAGAGCTTTTTCATGCTATATTACTTGCCAACCAACCACTTCACCAGGTCTTCAGCTGCTTTATAATTTTCATATTCAGCCGGCAATTTTCTGCCGTCCACATACTCATTATAAAGCCATGGATCCCCAACGATCAAAACTTTTCCTTTTCCAAATTGTGTTGTTGCTATGATCACATCTCCATCTTTGACTGTATTGGCTTTTGCCGGTGCTTTTATATTTAGTACGCTTAACTCTTTCAAAAACATTTTTTTGGATGTCCTGAAAATTGAGTTGCCATTACCCGGAAAAACAACGCCCTGCTCGTAGGTATCATTCTTCACCATGTTTATACTCTTATCGGTGAACGTTACTCCAAAAAAGCCAGCCAGCTTATTAAAATTCTTCAGTTCGCAATTGGCACTGTCATTTGCCATCAGTAATAAATTACCACCGGCCTTCACCCAGTCACTTATTGCCTTTACATCATTATCACTAACGAAGTTTGGATTGGGATTATCTTTCTTATGGTCCGGATCAACAATGATATAAACAGAAGCACCTTTAAGATTGGCAGCAGCGGGAGCAACATCCAATGAAGCAAGTTTAGCCCCATATCTTTCAAAAATGTTTCCTAATGTGTAAAAGCCAGGATGGCTTCTTTCTTCCCATACATAATGCCAGTAAACATCATTACCGGCAGCGTTCTTTCTTTTCTCACTGTTAAAATAACGGTCAAGCAATACTGTCTTCCCTTTACCAACAGAAATTGTTGGCAATTTTTCCATTTCTGTACTTGCCAGAAGAAATGCTCCAACACCTTTTGGATCATTTACGATCACCGGCTCACTCATGTAATATTCAAAACTTCCATCACGATAAGGATTACCGCCGAGACCAGAAACTTTCACTGTACCATGCAGGTTGGTTTGTCCATCCTCTACTTTAATAAATCGTTTTACGATACCAGCATAAGCTTTTTGAGCAATCGCCAGTTTTGAAGCAGGCAAATAGCCTTTGCGAACACCTTTTGCAATGGCATAAGTAAACTGGCAGGAAGCCGATGCTTCAAAATAATTTTTCTCTTTACCGGGGCCATGATAATTCATCACATCATACCAGAGCCCGGATTCCTTATCCTGGTATTTTTCCAACGCGTTCACAAGCCGGTTGAGGATATCGATCAATGCCTGTCTCTTTGGATGCGTGGCAGGAAAATAATCCAGTGCATCCACAATAGCATCGCTGTACCAACCCATTGCTCTTGCCCAAAAATGCGGTGAGGTACCTGTTTCTTTATTGGCCCATTTCTGTTCTTTACTTTCATCCCATGCATGATAGAGCAAACCTGTTTTTGCATCCCTCGCATGTTTTTCCATCCAGATAAACTGGTTGGCTATATCATCAAACGCAGCATCTTCATTAAACAACATGGCGTACTCTGCGTAAAATGGAGCACCCATATACAAGCCATCCAGCCACATCTGGTTTGTATAAATTTTTTTATGCCAGAAGCCACCTTCTTTTGTCCGTGGATGCGTTTTCAATTGATCACGCAAATGGTCTGCAGCTTTTTTATATTTATCTTTTCCCAATACCCGATACAACAATAAAACGAGCTTGCCATTATTTACATGATCTATATTGTATTCTTCCGGTTCATAGTTCCTGATAGTTCCATCATCCTTGACAAAAAAATCTATCTTCTTTTGTATTGAATTGAAAAAGGAAACATCCCCGGTATTCATCCATATTCCTTCAAAGCCTTTTAGGACCACTCCCATATCATAGCTCCATTTGCCCTGGCTGCCGACCGGAATTGTATCAGGCCATATCTTCAAAACAGTTTCAGCTACCCGTTGCGATAGCGGGGTCTTTTGCGCTATGGCAATTTTTAAAGACAACATGAATGCTATCAGGAACAGTTTTCTCATTTGATCGTTAAGCTTTTCTCTGTTGCTCCAAGCTCATAGGAGATTTTTTCTTTGGCCTTAGAAGCATCCGTATTTTTTATCGAGATATTTTTAGTGCGTTCCCCATTCACACGAAATAATAACGCAGCACCATCTTTATAGGTGATATTATCAAACACAAGTCCGTCGCTTTGTACGATATCGATCACAGGATCTGTGTCTTCACTGATGACTTTAATATTTTTAAAAGTAATGCCGCTTGCTTCCTGTACATCGATCCCTTTTTTCGCCTGCAACACCATGTTCTCTAAAACAATATCCTTTACATGCATCTCGGGCAGACCGCGAATAAAGATGCCCTTCTCAGCCCCATTGCAATACACATTGCTGATATGAAAATTCTTAAACACGGGAGTCGTTTCATCCACAGCTTTGAATTCCACTTTAGGCAATTCTCTTTTTTCACCTGCCAGGGCAACGGGATCCTTTGCCATATAATACATATCAAACAATATGGCTTC